>Ga0209726_10001873_pt1 | contig 32399 bp, 37 predicted proteins | sample Subgrocontami54m_FD_187453 | JGI IMG/M metagenome (GOLD analysis project Ga0209726, IMG submission 187453) | Subsurface groundwater microbial communities from S. Glens Falls, New York, USA - GMW46 contaminated, 5.4 m (SPAdes) (version 3) | ecosystem: Environmental > Aquatic > Deep subsurface >... | reverse complement strand
CCAGGATCAGGCCGGGAACACCGACGACGGCAACCAGAACGACGTCCAGGATCAGGCCGGGAACACCGACGACGCCAACCAGAACGACGGCAACCAGAACGACGGCAACTGACCGCATTGGTCTGGGTGAGTGCACCGACAGACCGGTGCACCTCCAGGCCGAGGGACCATCGTTCCCGAGCATCGGCCTACCTCTGGGGGGTGACCCTCGGAGGTGGGACCGTGATCATGGTGGGGTGGCCGGGCCTAGGCCGGCGGATGGCCATCGAAGGAAGCGTTGTTGACCGAACACTCGCTTGAGGATCGCCAGCTCGTGGACGCCGTTATCGCCGGCGATCACGAGGCGTTCCGCACGCTGGTCGACCGGGAGGCCCAGGCGGTGATCGGCACCTGTCAGCGGATCATCGGCGATCCAGGCGAGGCGCAGGATGCCGCCCAGGACGCCTTCCTTCAGGCCTACCGCATGCTCGCGACGTTCCGCGGCGACGGGCCATTCGGGGCCTGGCTCAGGCGCATCGCGATCAGGATCGCCGTGGCCCGAGTCGCCGCGAGACCCGAGGCCATCCGGCTCGACGCCGATGCGCTCGACCCGCGGGCGGCCGCACTCTCCTCCGACGACGACGATCCCGAGGCTGAGGCCCTGCACGCGGAGTGGCGAACGGCCGTCCTCGATGCGGTCGCGAGTCTTCCCGACTCCCAACAGCGGGTGATCCTTCTTCGCTTCTTCGGTGACCGGTCACTCCGAGAGATCGCCGTGCTGACCGGTCAGCCGCTCGGGACGGTGAAATCCCGTCTCCACCGCGGATTGACCGGTCTACGCGATCAAATCGCCCTGAGGTCAGCCCAATGAACCTCCTCAACGCTCTGCAAGGGCACGAGTCGCCCTCGGCGGGCATCGCCGCTCAGCCCCCGGCCGGCGATTTCACCGGTCGGATCATGGCGGCGATTGTCCTGGAATCAGCACCGACCCCGGCCAGCACGTTCCGGTCGGCCGTGCGCAGGCGGTCGGCGCGCGACGCCGCCTCGGCACTCAGCGTGGCCTGGCATCTCGCCACCGTGCGTAAATGGGAGATCGCCCCCGCCGTCCGCGTGCGTTCGATGGCTCTCGTCCTTGGCGTGGCTTGCGCGCTCGCAATGGGCTCCCTCGCGGCAGCCGCGACCATCCGGATCGCGGCAGATCCGGTCGGGCAGTTCTTCCAGTCCGGCGTCGACGAGCAGGGCCCGGTTGAAAATCAGCTACCCGGGGCCGACGCGCAGCCGGGCGTTCCCAACGGGAACCCGGGGGTGAACGAGCCGTGGGCGCGGGACGACGGTGACGCCGGCGGGTCGGGGAGCGACACGTCGGGGAGCAACGGCGGTGGCCAGGGTGGCCAGTCCGGGACCGACCAGCCGGGGAGCAACGGCGGTGGCCAGGGTGGCCAGTCCGGTACCGACCAGCCGGGGAGCAACGGCGGTGGCCAGGGTGGCCAGTCCGGTACCGACCAGCCGGGGAGCAACGGCGGCGATAACGGTTCGAGCCACTGACTGTCGGCCGCCCGGGAACGCAGATCGTCGAGTATCGTGCGATATTCACGTTCGAACGCACGGGGCGTAGCGAAGTTTGGCATCGCGCGTGCTTTGGGAGCCGCCGGGCCGGAAGCGGTGAAGCGGCGCCGGTCATAAGCGTGGACGACCGAGCGACGAAGGCGCGGATTATCCTGCGATTACCGAGCTCGTCAACCCATCAATGGCCGCCGCTTCTGGGTCTGCCCAGGTCGTCGGGCCCAAAGGAGTCGAACCGACACTTTGCGAGTAACCGTGCGGATCGAGACCTTCGCGTCCGACGCCCGGATCCCGAAGTCGGTTAGCCCACGTTCACTGACTGTCTCTCCACCGGCCACGGCGCACCCGGTCTGGCGATCGCGTATCCCTGGACGAGGATCGGCAGCCGTGTGCGGGCCAAGTGCATCAGATCCTCGGTGTGTTCCACGCCCTCGACGATGAGCGTCGCGCCGACGTCGGTCGCGAGCATCGCCAGGGCACGCACGAGGGCCTGTCGCCGGAGGTCTCGGCCGAGTCCGCGGGTCAGCAGGGCGTCGAGCTTGAAGTAGCTCGGCCAGAGCTCGGTGAGATGGCGCATCGACGCGAAGCCGGCCCCGGCGTCATCGATCGCGAACCGAGCGCCGCGGTCGAGGTAGCGGCGCATCACCCGGCGCAGCGCGCGGTAGTCCTCGACAGCATCGTCCTCAGTGAGCTCGATAACGACCGACCGCAGGTCTCGCGACCGAAGGACCGCCCAAAGGGCCGGATGACCGAGCACGAGCGGACTGACATTGACCGACACGAAGGTATCGGGCGCCAGCCCAGCTTCTGCGGCGACGTCGAGGGCCCGTCGGACGGCCAGGGCTTCGAACTCTGCGCCCAGGCCGAGCGCGCGGGCTCGATCGAACACGTGAGCGGGCGCATGCTCGAGATCGGTGTTCAACCGCGCAAGTGCTTCGAATCCCTCGATTCTGCCGGACACAAGACTCAGGATCGGCTGGAACAGTGGCGTGATCCGTAGCGGATCTTCGAGGATGCGCTGGACCGCGCGCGCCGCGGATCGTCGCGAGGTAGGCACCGACCCCCAGGAGCCCGCGTTCCGAGCGCGGTGGATCGCTCGCCGCACCTCGGATTCGCTGGACTCGACGCTCACCACCAGTGACCCTGTCTTCATCGAGCGGACCATCAGGCACCCGGGACGCCTCGGGCACGAGACCAACCCAATCGTCAAGTCCGATACGACCCTAACCAATCATAGGAGCAAGTACCGCTAAACGCAACGTTGTCTAGCTCGACGGAAGGCACGGCGGAGGATCCCGGTTCGTGGCGCGCGCTTCTGGCTTGCCCGGATGGCGTTGAGGGTTCCATCGCGGTTCCGGAGGGGGGCCGATGGCGAATCGAACGGCCGGGCCCGACGAGCGGGTCGGACCGCTGCTCACGACGTTGCTTCCGCCCCAGGCGATCTGCCGCCCCAACAACCTCAACGACGCCAACCTCCTCCGGGTCGGCCAGAAGCTGACCATCCCGACGGCGGATTGATCGACCGGGCGGCCCCTATCGACCGGGCGGCCCCTAGGGTGTTCCGACGATTTCCACGCTCCGGAACTGATCGCCCGTCGACGGCTGGCTCTCGAGGAGTAGCACGTTCGTTCCTCAGCCGCCGTTCAAACGCTACTTTGCAGATCGACCGCCGCATCCGCGGCCGGATCGACGAGGTCGCCTCCACCTCCAGGGCTGCGAAGCCGGCGTCGGTGGCCACCACTCGCGCGTGTTTTTCCCGTGCTTGCGTGGCGTTGTATACTTTACCGCGCCGTCGTGCGACTCGCATGCGGTCCGCCCAGCCTCGCTTGTGGTCGTCACTTCGCCCGGCACCGGCGGAAGTCGACACTCCCAGGTGGGGATCAATGGAGGACCGACCGTGAACCCTCGAAGCCGATCGCTGGCCGTAGTCGCGGGAACAGCCCTCGCGCTTGCCATGAGCGCGACCGTATTCGCCTATGCCGGCCAGGTGGTCGCCGTCCTAACCGTCAGCGGCCCGAGCGGGTCCTTGAAGTGCGGCACGCCGGTGACGCTTCGAGCGACCGCCCTCGACGCCACCGGAGCGCCCATCGAGGGCCAGACGATCGACTGGGCATTCACCTCCACGCCGTCGAGCAAGGACAAGGTCAACTCGACGCCGACGATCACGAATGCCAGCGGCGTCGCGACGACCACGGTGACGCTCGCCTGCGTCGTCGGTCAACGAACCGTGACGGCCACCGGTGACAACGTCAGCGCAGGGGCGGTCCTGAGCCTGACATTGGGCGGCCTGCCCGGGACCTCGACCGCGCCTGGCGGCGCGCCGGCAGGCGATCTGCCGATCGCCTCGATTCTGGCCGTGCTGGCCGTGCTCGCCGGCAGCGGGTTCATGCTTCGGCGGTTCGCCCTCGGCCTTCGCTGAGACCCGTGGCGAAACGCCCACGGTACGGAAGACGCGCCCCACCTCGGGGCGCGTCCGCGTATTCTGGGCCACTCCCGGGTAGGCTCCCCGGATGACCGAACCCTCCGGTTGCCGCCGCCGCCGCGGGAGGTCGCCAGGGTTGGCGGGACTCGTGTCCGGCCGAGGGGCGTTGACCGCCGTCGTCGTGATCGCGGCGATCGTGATCGTCGTGGCCGGGCTGTCGATCGCGCCGGACGGGGGCGGCGTCCCGCCCGACCGGCCCTCGGCGACGCCGTCCGTGTCGGACCTCCCGCCAGTGACGACCCCGGGGCCACCGGACGCCGTCGCCTTCCCCCCGATCGCGACCGACTCGGTCGCCCCGTCGCCCAGCTCGTCCGCGGCCCAGGGCATCCAGGCCAGGCGCATCCAGATCCGGCGCCTGGGGATCGACCTCAGGATCGTCGAGGGCGATGGCATCGACGCGCCGATCGGTAAGGCCGCCCACTATCCGGGTTCCGGCTGGCCCGAAGGCGGCACGAACATCTACATCTACGCCCATGCCCGGACGGGGATGTTCCTGTCCCTGTGGGACGCCAGGGTCGGCGACAAGGTCGTCCTCACCCTCGTCGACGGCACCCAGCGGACGTACGTCGTCGACGAGGTCCTCCCGAAGATCCCGTGGGACGCGGTCCGGTACCTGGCTCCGACGCCCACGGAGCAGCTGACCCTCCAGACGTCGACCTCCTACTACGGGACCGCTCCGCGGTTCGTGGTCATCGCCCATCCGTCGCCGTGACCGGGCGATCCGTCCTCTCGGAGCCGCCACTGAACGACGCGCCCCGGCACCACCACCGGCGCGTCCCTGCGCGCGGTCGACGCTTCGCCCTCCTCGCGAGTGGGATCGCCGTGCTGGTACTGGCCGTAACAGTCGGTCTCCTGGTCGTCTTCCGCTATCTGCCCGCGCTCGACGAGGCGCGCAGCCTCCGGAGCGACCTCGTCGCGCTGTCGTCGCGGGCGCAGGCCGCCGGCCTCGAGATCGACCGACCAACCCTGGATGGCCTGGGCCATGACCTGGCCGCCGCACGCGACCGCCTCGGGCGACTCGAGGATCTGCTCCAACACGACCCGCTCATCGCCATCGCCCGCGCTCTCAGGCCGACGGCCGCCGACGTGCGCGGGGCGGACGCCGTCGTCGGGGCGGCGGGCGACCTGCTCGACGCGGCGGACCAGGGGCTGGCCATCGGGAGTCGGTTCGTCGAGATCAAGGAAGCCCAGGCGGCCGATCCGGGGACTGCCTCGGCGCTCGCCCAGCTGGTCGAGTTGATGGCGACCTCCCGCCAGCGGGCCATGGCCGTGAAGGCTGCGCTGGACCGCGCTCGTGACCGGCTGGCGGCCGTCCCGGACGGATCGGCCGGCCCGGTCGAGGACGCCCGCGCGGCCATGGCCGAGCGGGTGGACCGGTACAGCTCGCTGCTCGACACGTACCTCACCGTAAGCGCGCGTCTGCCGGCAATCCTCGGCTGGGACGGACCCCGGCGCTACCTGGTCCTGACCCAGAACCCGGCCGAGCTCCGGCCGACCGGCGGCTACACGGGGAGCTACGGCATCATCGAGTTCGACCGGGGCCGCGTGACGGAGCGGAAGTTCCGCGACATCTTCCTGCTCGATCTGCCCTGGGACTTCCCGTTCATCAAGCCGCCGACCGAGCTGGCGAACTACCTCCTGGGTCCGAAACAGCCCTGGCAGCTGGCTGACGCGAACTGGTCGCCCGACTTCCCGACCAGCGCCCGGGATGCCCTCCGGCTGTATGCGAACGAGTCCGGCGACAGTCGGATCGACGGGGTCCTGGGGATTACGACCTACACCATCGACGAGCTCCTCAAGGTGACCGGCCCGATCACGGTCCCCGAATACAGCGCGACGATCGCGTCCGGCGAGGCCACCCTCAAGGTCCTCCAGCTCACCCGGACCGCCCAGCACCCAGGCGAGAACCGGAAGGCGTTCCTGTCCGCGTTCGCCAACCGGCTCCTGGGGGCGCTCCTCGCCCTCCCGCCAAAGCAGTGGGGCACGGTCCTCGGCGAGGCGGACACGTTCCGGACCCAGCGCCTCCTCCTCGCCTGGTTCCGCGACGCGGACGCCGAGGCGCTCGTCACCACGGGCGGCTTCGACGGCGCGATCCGCCACGACCCAGGCGACTACGTCTACCCCGTGGACTCGAACGTGGCGCCCACCTCCTACCTCAACGTGCTGACCACCCGCTCCCTCCGGCTCGATGTGGAGATCGATCGGTTCGGGAACGCCCGGAACACGCTCACCGTGACCTGGCAGAACCGGATCCTCGCCCCGGAAACGAAGCCGTACCGCGACCTGCCGGTCGCCGGCGACGCAGGGATCCTCGGGATGTACTTCCGGCTGCTCGCTCCCGAGCGCAGCCGGATCGAATCCGTGTCCGGTGGGAGCTTTGTCAAGCTCACCGCTCCCGCCGTCTTGGAGGAGTTCGCCGGCCGGACCGTCATCGGGACGTACCTGAAAGTGCCGCCGGGGGAGACAACGCTGCGCTACATCTGGACGAGCCCGTACGCCTCCGACGCCGACGAGATCGGCGGCCTCTACCGCCTGACGATCCAGAAGCAACCAGGCTTGCTGCCGGGACCGCTCACGCTGACCATCCGCGTCCCCGACGGCTCCCGGATCACCGCCGCGAGCGAGGGCCTCGCGGTCAGCGACCGGACCGCCACGCTCCAGACGACGTTCACCCAGGACATCGAGCTGGGTCTCCGCTACGCGCCGACAACCGCTCCGACCCCCACGGCTCCGTAAGGTGCCTTGTGGGGCAAAGGCGGTTGCTAACTCCGTTGCGGACGTGCTCGCAGATGCTGATCTTCGTCCCCTGACGTCCCGATCCCGACGTCGGTGTGTCTGCTAGACAAGAGGGTAATTATGTCTTGGCCTGTCACCTACTACCGCCTCCGCGATAGGCGCGAGCCGGTCACCGAGTTCATCGACTCGTTGCCCGCAAGTGACCAGGCCGCGATCGACGCCTACATCGACCGATTGGCAGAATTCGGACCGGTCTTGGGTTTTCCGAGTACCACCCAGGTCGACGGCGAGCTGCGAGAACTTCGCCCGGACGTGGGGAACACGCACTACCGACTCCTCTACCGTCGTACCGGCAACGTCTTCGTGCTCGTTCATGCGTTCGTGAAGCGTGGGCGCCGGATCGCGCAGGGCGAGATCGACCTAGCGCAGCGCCGCTGGGCGGACTTGGTAGCGCGGCTGAACGAGGATCCTCGGACCGGGCCTCGACCGATCGGCAGGGATGCTCCGTAGACTTGACAGGACATCTCACTTTTGAGAAGGTCACGTTGGCCCTTTTCCCACGAGGCATCCCGATGACGACTCGGCGCACACCCACACCGACTGCTACCGACGAGGCCGTCAGCCCGATCGGGACTGATCATCAGGCCGCGCGCCGGCGCAGGATGTCCAACCCCGAGTACGCCCGGGCGGCCGAGGCGCTGGCCCCACTGGAGGCGCTGGCCCGAGTGTTCATCCGCTATCGCATCGAGAACAACCTGACCCAGGAGCAGCTGGCAGAGGCGATGGGCACTAGTGCATCGGCCATCAGCCGTCTTGAGAGCGGCCAGCATCAGCCCAACCTCGACACGCTTCGGAAGTTCGCCAATCTCTCGCAGCGGCACCTTCTCGTCGGCTTCGAGGACAAGGTCGGGCACAGGGAACTAGTCACCGTCTGACTCGACCGCTCGAGCCATTCGCGGCTGCGCGTCTCAGCCATACACCCGCCAGCGGGTGGAGTACGGACCGCGACGCGTGTCTCCGGGCGGCGGGCTGACGGCGCGCAGCGGCCGCAGTTCCGCAAGCAGCTTCGGCTGTTGACGTCCGGCCTCCTCGACCAGGTACCCGAGGCGTTGGCCCGCCGCGGTAGAACGGGCAGTACACCGACCGCCGTTCGCTCCAGCTCATCGTCGGCGAAGACGGCCAGCACCTCAGCGAGCAGATCGCCATGGATCATCCAGGCGGGCTCGGCCACGGCATCGACGACCGCCTGGCCACGGCTCGCCAGCCGGACCGCGAAGCCGTCGGCGGTCGTCGCGTAGGCGTCGGCGGCTCGGAGCCGGTCCGCGCTGACGGTGACCGGCCGAACGACGGCTCGCCCGATATCGATCACCCGCCGGGTGCCGGACAGCACGACGGTGATGGTTCGGATCGGCTGATCGACGAGGCCGTGGAAGGCGAGGGCAGCGTCGGTGGTCACGTAGTGCGGCACCTCGGCGAACAACGCGCTGGCGATCGCGATGGCCGGAGTCTCGCGCACCGGGTCGACGACGACCGCGTCCCACGCGCCGCAGGCGCCCGGCTCTGGCGAGCCGGCGCGTGCACTCATCCGGCGCGTAGCCGGGCGGAACGACCTCGGCTCGGGCGCGGCGCCAGGTAGCCGACCCGCAGGTCGACGACGGCCATCCGATGGCGCAGGCACCAGTCTGGTAGATCGGAGCGGCGGCCAGCTTGGGGACGCCTCCGCCCGCCATACCGCTCTGCCGGAGTCCAGTGCTGTCGCCGGTCGGGTTTGACAAATGCGAGGTCGGGTTCTCGTTCAGCGCAGATCTCCCTGGTTCCGTAACGCCGAAGCCCGCCGTCATCAAGTTGGCCGAGATCTGGGCGCCCGGACGTCCCGATGATTTCCGTCGCCGCGAATACGTCATCCACCGGTTCCCCTGAGACGTCGCCAGCGAGACGTCCCCGGTTCAGAGCGGTCCGATCCGCAGCGCGACCAGCCAGGGCAGGTTGGGCGCGACGAAGAACAGGATGACGTTGGCGAGGCCGTGGGAGATCGAGACTCCGACGATCGATCGCGTGCGCTCGAAGACGAGCCCGTAGAGGCTCCCGACCAGCAGGACGAACACGAGGTCGACAGGGCTCTGGTAGCCGATGTGGAGGACGGCGAAGACGACGCTGACATAGACCCAGTTCCACGCTCCTAGGATGGGCCGCACGGCGGTCTGGAGCACGCCGCGGAAGATGAGTTCCTCGGGGAACCCGGTGGAGAGCCCCAAGGCGAGGGCGGGCAGGACGCCTGCCGTCTCCCAGGGGAGGGCGCCGAGCGACGTGGGACGCAGGATGAGGTACTCGACAAGCCCGAGAGGCAGGGCGGCGAGGGCGACCCACACCTGCAGGCCCGGGCGGGTGAGACGTAGACCCACGTCGGCCGGCCGCATGCCGGACAGCCACAGGGCGGCCGCACCACCCACCGCCATCGGCACGCCGGCTGCGACGTAGCGGTAGGCGGGCTCGATCTGCCCGAGCGGCAGGGTGAGGCTGATGATCCGGATGAGCGGACCGAGCATGAGCGCCAGCAGAGCCGGCCCCAGCGCCGGGTCGCGCGCGGTTCCGTCGCGACGCTGGCGCGCCCGCAGGGCGAGGTGGAGCGTGGCCACGACGACCAGGCCGCCGTGGAGCGGGAAGACGAGCACGGGACTCCGATACACGACGGCCAGCTCGGCGGTGGCAAGAGCGGCAAGGTAGGCGAGCAGGGCACCGACGACGAACGGCCGGCCGTGGACTTCGCCCAGGCCCCAACGGTCGATCGCGACGGAGGGGGTAATCCCGCCGAGGTCGGCGCCCGATGCAGCGACGACGGCAGCGTGCGAGCGGGGGCCGATCGAGCGTCCACGCCCGCTCATCACGCCCCCGTCCGGGGATCGCGTCGAACGAGGCCACTGTTAACATGCCGCATGGTGGGTGTAGACGACCGCATGGTGAAAAGAATATTGACATGACGCCGCGGTGCGCGCAGACTGTCGCCAGCAGCCGTCGACGCGCGAAGTGAAGGGGACGGACATTGATCAGCAGTGTGACGTCAGCAACCGTGACCGCGACCTCAGCCGTCGCAGGCTGGGGGCTCGCGCTGGGCGCGGGTGGCGCGCTCCTGGTCATCGGTCTGCTCATCGCACTGGAGCTAGTCGGCCCGGGCGACCGACCGTGGCAGCGGGCACTCCAGCGCGGCCTCCGCGTCAGCGTGGCGCCTCTGCTCGTTGTCTTCACGGTGAGCATCGTCGCCAAAGCTCTAACCATTCTGGCGTCCTGACGCCAGAATGGCCGATCAACGGCCTGATCGGATCCAGGTCGCGATCATCGGGGGGGGTCTGGGTACCCGCCTCGGCAGTCGGACGGCTCGCCACCCCAAGGCCATGATCCCTGTCCGCGGCCGTCCCTTCCTTGCCCATCAGCTGGAGTTGATGGCCGGCCGTGGCGTTACCGACGTCGTCCTCTGTGTCGGCTATCGCGGCGGCCAGATCGAACGCTTCGTTGGCGACGGCCGTGGCTGGGGCCTGAACGTCCGCTGCAGCCGCGACGGTTCCTCCCTGCTCGGGACCGCCGGCGCGCTCCGTCAGGCCCTACCCCTGCTGGCGCCGTCCTTCGCCGTGGCCTACGGCGACTCGTACGTCACGATGGACTACCCGGCGCTCCTGCACGCCCATGTGGCGAGTGGACGGGCAGCCACGGTTGCCGTCTACGAGAACGAGGATCGCTGGGATCGAAGCAACATTGTCCTCCACGGTGACCGCGTCGCCGTGTACGACAAGCATCACCATCATCCGGGCATGACGTGGATCGACGCCGGCGTCACGGCCCTGGACCGCCGCTGGGTCGCGGCACTCCCAGCCGGGCGACCGCTCGATCTGGCCGAGCAGTTCCACCTCCTTGCCCAGGCCGGCGAAATGGGTGCCCACCCGATCCGCGAGCGCTTCTACGAGGTCGGCTCACCTGCCGGTCTCGCGGAGTTCCGACGGCTGGTTGCGGCGCGCGCCCGCACCTCGACGCCCGCACCGCGCTGAGGCCGGCGTGATCGTGACCCGCACCCCGTTCCGCATCCCGCTCGGCGGCGGAGGCACTGACCTACCAGCTTACTACCGCCAGCACGAGGGCTTCCTGGTGACGGCGGCGATCAACCGCTACGTCTACATCACGGTCAACCCGCGCTTCGAGCCGTCGATCCGGGTCAGCTACTCCAAGACCGAGATCGTCGATCACCCCGAAGAGCTGGCCCACCCGATCGTGCGTGAGTGCCTGAAGATGCTCGGACTCGACAGCCACCTCGAGATCGTCTCGATCGCCGACCTGCCCGCCAACACGGGGATGGGGAGCTCGTCGAGCTTCACGGTCGGGCTCCTCCATGCGCTCCATGCCTTCAAGCGGGAGCATCCCTCGCCCCAGGAGCTCGCCGAGGAGGCGTTCCACGTCGAGGTCGAGCGCGTCGGCGAACCGATCGGCAAGCAGGACCAGTACGCGGCGGCCTTCGGCGGGGTCATCGTCATGGCGATCGACCGCGACGGAGGAGTCAGCGCGAGGCCGCTGGCGGTGCACGAGCACACGATCGAGGCGTTCGAGTCGGCCATCTCGCTCTACTACACGGGCATCCAGCGCGCCGCCCGCGAGGTGCTGGCCGACCAGAGCGCGAAGGTCGCCGTCAGCGAGTCCGAGGCGACGGAGGCGATGCACGGCATCAAGCAGATCGGCCGGCACGTCGCCGAGGCGCTGGAGGCCGGCGATCTGGACCGCTTCGGCGAGCTGCTCCACGAGCACTGGGAGACGAAGAAGCGGGTCAGCACGAAGATGACGAACCCCGAGATCGATGCCTGGTACGAGCTGGCCCGCAGCCACGGCGCGACGGGCGGCAAGGTGATGGGCGCCGGCGGTGGCGGCTTCTTCATGTTCTGCACGCCGAACGGCCACAAACCGGAGCTGCGATCGGCACTCGCTCGCGAGGGGCTTCGCGAACTGCGCTATGCCATCGACTCGGAGGGTTCCAAGGTCCTCGTGAACATCTAGTCAGCGATACGGAGAGGGAACGTGCGGCCATGACCGATGTCCTGATCGACGGCTACTTCACCGCCCTCGACGAGATCACGGCGCGATTCCCGCGAGACCGCGTGGGTCGCGCCATCGAGATCCTGCTGGAGGCACGAGCGGCGGACCGCACTGTCTACGCCATCGGGAACGGCGGGTCGGCATCCACGGCGCAGCACTTCGTGTGCGACCTGGCGAAGGCCGCGATCGTGCCCGGGGAGCGGCGGTTCAAGGTGATCGGCCTGGGGGACAACCCCCCGCTCGTGTCCGCCTGGACGAATGACTCCGGGTTCGGCTCCGTGTTCGCCGAGCAGCTCGAGCCCTGGCTCGTGCCCGGAGACGTCCTCGTCGCGTTCAGCGTCCACGGCGGGTCGGGATCCGGCGACGCCGGCCCCTGGTCGCAGAACCTGGTGCGCGCGGTCGCCCTGGCTAAGGAGCGGGGAGCGAGGACGATCGGCTTCAGCGGCTTCGACGGCGGCGCGCTGGAGCAGATGTGCGACGTCTGCCTCACGGTACCCAGCGGCGACGAGCTGCTGGGGACACCCTTGGTGGAGTCGTACCACCTGGTCCTGCAGCACCTGGTGACCCTGGCGGTCCGCGAGCGCATCCGCGCGGCAGTCGGGACGGCGACGTGAGATGCCGACAGCGGGACGGCCGGCAGTGTTCGTCGACCGCGACGGCGTCCTCAACGCGCTGGTCCGGCGGCCGGGACGCAGCTGGGATTCGCCGTACCGCGTCGACGAGGTCGCCCTCCTGGACGGCGCCGCGGCCGGCTTGGCCCGCCTGCGGGCCGCGGGCTATGCGACGGTGCTCGTCTCCAACCAGCCGGGCCACGCCAAGGGCTACTGCACGCCCGAGGACCTCGAGGCCGTCCACGCGGCGATCGTGGACCGACTCCTCGACGCCGGCGCGGAGCTGGACGGCGCCTACTACTGCTACCACCATCCCGAGGCGATCGTGGCGCCTCTTCGCGTCGCCTGCGACTGCCGCAAGCCGGCGGCCGGCCTGTTCCGGCAGGCCGCCGATGAGCTCGACCTGAGCATGGACCGCAGCTACGTCATTGGCGACCGGGCGATCGACCTGGAGGCGGCGCGTCGCGCCGGCTGCGCCAGCGTCCTCGTTCGCTCGCCGCAGTCGCCACCCGCCGGGGAGGCAGCCAGGCTCGGAGCGCTCGCCAGCGTCCCCGATCTGGCCGCCGCCGCCGCGCTCATCACCGGGAGGGAGTGATCGAGATGGAGATCTACCTGGACTCGGCCAACCTCGACGAAATCCGGACCTGGATGGACCAGGGCGTCCTCGACGGGGTCACCACCAACCCCAGCATCATGCTCAAGGACGGCGGTTTCGACCTCGTCGCGCGCGGAGTCGAGATCGCCGAGACGATCGCGCCGCGGCCGCTCTCGCTCGAAGTCACGACGAACAATCACGCCGAGATGCTGGCGCAGGGGCACGCGCTCGCCGCGCTGGCGGACAACATCATCGTCAAGATCCCGGTCCTCAACGAGCAGGGCGCACCGTGCCTCAACGTGGTGCGCCAGCTCACCAGCGAAGGGATCCGGGTCAACTGCACCGCCATCCTGTCCTTCGGCCAGGTCGCCCTGGCGGCCAAGGCGGGCGCCCACATCATCAGCATCTTCGGCGGCCGGGTGGCCGACGAGGGGCATGATGCGGCGAGGCTGATCGCCGAGTCGATCAAGTGGCTGGCGGCCTGGGGCTATCCGGGCAAGCTCCTGGTCGGCAGCATGCGCGGGCCGATCGATATCCAGACGGCGGCGCTGGCCGGGGCCCACATCGTGACGGTCCCGCCGGCGATCCTGGCGAAGTGGATCGACCACCAGTACACGCGCTCCACGGTGCGCCAGTTCGTGACCGATGGGGCGACGGCCATGGCAAAGGCCGAGGAGCTGCGGGGCGTACGGCGGTGAGGGACGCATCACCGGCATTGGGGCCGCATCGGGACGCAGTCCCGTGAGTAAGGGGGCGCTCATCACGGGGATCACCGGCCAAGACGGATCGTATCTGGCGGAGCTGCTTCTGGCGAAGGGCTACGAGGTGCACGGCCTGATGCGGCGGTCGAGCTCGTTCTCGACAGGGCGTATCGACCATCTCTACCGCGATCCGCACGAGCCCGATGTGAGGCTCCGGCTCTACCACGGTGATCTGTCTGACTCGTCCTCACTCATCAACACGCTCAATCGGGTCAAGCCCGACGAGGTGTACAACCTCGGGGCGCAGAGCCACGTGGCGGTCAGCTTCGAGATGCCGGAGTTCACCGCCGACACGGCGGGGATGGGCAACCTGCGCCTGCTGGAGGCGGTGCGCTACGCCGACTGGCCGATCCGTTTCTACCAGGCCGGCAGCAGCGAGATGTTCGGCCGAGCGATGGAGACGCCACAGACAGAGACGACCTCGTTCTGTCCGAGGAGCCCGTACGCGGTATCCAAGGTCTTCGCGCACTGGATGACCGTGAATTACCGAGAGGCGTACGGCCTTTTTGCCTGCAACGGGATCCTCTTCAACCACGAGTCGCCCCGCCGCGGCGGCACCTTCGTGACCCGCAAGGTAACGCGCGGGATCGCCGCAATCCTGGCTGGCAAGCAGGAGAAGGTCTACCTGGGCAACCTCGAAGCGAAGCGTGACTGGGGCTACGCGCCGGAGTACGTCGAGGCGATGTGGCTCATGCTGCAGCAGCCACAGCCCGACGACTACGTGATCGCCACCGGAGAGACGCACAGCGTTCGCGAGCTGGTCGAGGTCGCTTTCGGGCTGGCCGGGCTGGACTGGCACGGCTATGTCGAGATCGATCCCCGCTACTTCCGACCCACCGAGGTCGATGAGCTCTGCGGCGACGCCTCGAAGGCGGCAGCCAAGCTGGGCTGGCAACCGCAGACGCGGTTCCACGACCTCGTTCGAATCATGCTCGAGGCAGACCTCATCGAAGCAGGGCTCGATCCCGACCGTCATCTCATGACGGCCACGCCTTTGGGAGCAGGCGGATGAGCGGGTCCTGGTCGAGCCGTCGGGTCATGGTGACCGGCGGTGGGGGGTTCCTGGGCCGGCGGGTCGTGGAGCGACTCCAGCGCGCGGGGGCGCGCGAGATCTTCGTCCCCCGGAGCGCCGAGTACGATCTGCGGACTCTCGAGGGGATCGACCGTGCCCTCGCCGATGGACGACCAGACCTCGTGATTCACTTGGCGGCCGTGGTCGGCGGGATCGGTGCCAACCGGGAAAACCCGGGGCGCTTCTTCTACGAGAATGCCGTCATGGGCATCCAGCTCATGGAGCAGGCCCGCCTTGTCGGCGTCGGCAAGTTCGTCCAGATCGGAACCGTCTGCTCGTACCCGAAGTTCACCCCTGTCCCCTTCCGGGAAGACGATCTCTGGAACGGCTACCCGGAGGAAACCAATGCGCCCTACGGGCTGGCCAAGAAGATGCTCCTGGTCCAGGCGCAGGCCTATCGGCAGCAGTACGACTTCAACGCGATCTACCTCGTTCCGGTCAACCTCTACGGGCCGGGGGACAACTTCGATCCACGTTCCTCTCACGTCATCCCTGCCCTGATCAAGAAGTGTGTCGACGCGCGTGACGCGGGCGCCGCCTTCATCGAGGTCTGGGGCACGGGGTCGGCCTCGCGTGAGTTCCTCTACGTCGACGACGCAGCGGAAGGGATCGTTCTCGGCGCGGAGCGGTATGACGGCCCCGAGCCGGTCAACCTAGGGGTCGGCAGGGAGATCACCGTCCGCGATCTCGTGCCCCTCGTCGTCGAGCTGGCCGGTTTCCGTGGCGAGATCCGCTGGGATCCCACGAAACCGGACGGCCAGCCCAGACGGGCGCTGGACACGAGCCGAGCACGAGAGCTGTTCGGGTTTGTGGCGCCGACGCCGTTCGAGGAGGGGCTGCGGCGAACCATCGAGTGGTACGAGAGCACGCGCGCGGCCGCGACGCCGCCGCCGCGGATGGCCTCGAGGTGATCGGTCTAGCGGCAAGACCGGGATGAAGCCGCCTTCAGCTCGACGGATCGTGCCGCTTCGTCGCCCCCGCGTGTCCCTCGAGACGCTTCGCGTGCTCTACCGCGGCGCGGTCGGTGTCGCGGGCCTGGTGGTGAACCTCGAGGCGGTGAACGGGGCGCTCCTCAACAGCAGGATCATCGAGTATCCCTATGTCCTCGAGCGCCTGCACGGCCAGGAGCCCGGTCGAGCGCTGGACGTCGGAGCGACCGACACCAGCAACTTCCTGGCACCGAGCCTGGTGGCCATGGGCTGGGAGGTCTGGGGCATCGACGTGCGACCGTTCGCCCTCGAGCTCGCCGGATTCCACACGGTCGTCGACGACATCCGCGCGACCCCCTTCGCGGACGGCTTCTTCGACGTCGTGTACTGCGTTTCGACCATCGAGCACGTCGGTCTCTCCGGACGTTACGGCGTACGGGTCGAAGACCCCGATGGCGACATCACGGCCGCGTGTGAGATCCGCCGAATCGTGCGGGCCGGTGGGCGCTTCATCCTGACGATCCCCTACGGGGTCGGAGGTATCGTCAAGCCTCCGGAACGGATCTACGACAGGGCCAGGTTGGACCGCCTGACCGAGGGCTGGGAGACCGTCCATCGCCGCTTCCATCACCTGGACGAAGAGGGCCGCTGGCACGAAGTGGATGAGGCGGAGGCCGCGCGCGCACGCACTCCCGGCGGGGTAACCGTGGCTCTCATGGAGCTCCACCGTGTCTGATGGGACGACACAGATCTACCTTGAGCCGCTGTGGAAGATGCGGCGGTCCTACCTGGACCTCGTCACTCATCCGCCACCCGGCTACCAGTTTGCCGTCGCCCCCGGCCTTCTCGAGTCGGCGGCGACCAGCGCTTCGCGGTCGACCCTCGCGTACCGCGCGCACTGGGCACTCATAAAGCTCGCCCCTATCCAGCTACTCAAACCTGCGCTCGAGATTGCCAGGCGTCCCCCACCCGGTACTGCACTCACCTGGGCGATCCTTCACATCGACTTCCGGCGCGAGCCATGGGTGCTCGACATGAGCCTCGAACAGCCGCACCTGCTCGCCGGCAGCGAGCGCATGTTCGATCGATGGCGCTGGGTGATCCTGCGTGCTCTGCGGTCGCCGCACTGCCGGGCGATCGTCTGCGAGCTCGAGATCGGCCGCCGGGCGCTGCTCGAACGTCTTGGCGCACCGGACCTGGCGGACAAGGTCGCGGTCGTCCACGCGGCGCCCCCGCGACGTCGAGAGGTCGCCCCGATTCGCTCGACTGCGCGGCGGATCCTCTTCGTCAACTCTGGCAACATCGGCGCTGCGGACCATTTCTACACGCATGGCGGCACCCTGCTAGCGCCCGTCTTCCGCCAGATCAGGCGCCGTCATCCCGAGGCGACGCTCGTGGTTCGGTCGCGGCTGCCGGCCGCCGATCGACGGGAACTCGAGGACGTCGGCAACGTGGAGATCCATGAGGAGATGCTGAGCCCGGACGCCCTGGATGCCCAGTTTCGTGCTGCGGACGTCTTCCTCTACCCGACACATGTGACGCCGTCCGCGGCCCTTCTCGACGCGATGAGCTACGGCCTGCCGATCGTGACGACCGACGTGTGGGGGAACGGCGAGTTCCTTGCCGACGGCGAGTCCGGGTTCCTTGTTCACCATCCCAGCCAGTCCGCGTTCACGACCGGAGCGATCGTGCACTTCGACTCTACCGCCTACCGTCGCGCCATTCGGAGTCGCGACGACTCCCTGGTGACGGGCCTGGCCGAAGCGGTGGCCAGGCTGCTCGGGGATCAAGCCTTGCGTGCCCGGATCGGCGCCGCGGCGCTGGAGAGGGTGACGAAAGGGCCCTTCTCGCCAGTGGAGAGGCTTCGGGCTCTGACGGGTGTCATCGAGCGTGCCATCTCGGTGGCAGGCTTGACACCGCTCGAAGTTGTCCGATGAATCAGAGCCCTCGTCCTGACGTTCAACGCCTGATCGAGGTCACGAGCGAGCGATTCATTCCGGGTGAGCCCGGGTACGAACCCGGAAGCTTCGATCACCGGCTTCACCTAGCGCGCTATCGACTGGCCGGCGAGGTGGTTTCAGGTCGGGTCCTCGATGTCGCCTGTGGAACGGGCTACGGGAGCGACGAGCTGCTGCGGCGCGGCTGCGACCATGTCGTGGGCGTGGACGCCGATGAAGGTGCCGTCACCTACGCTCGTTCCCACTACCCGGCCCCAACGTTCCTCACCGCGGACGCCCACTGTCTCCCGTTCGGCGACGGGGCGTTCACGGGGGTCGTGTCCTTCGAGACCATCGAGCACCTGGAACGCCCTGACATGTTCCTTCGGGAGCTGGACAGGGTCACGACTCCCGGAGCGGTGTTGACCCTCTCGACTCCCAACTACCGGGGAGGCGAGTATTCCACCCCGTTCCATGTCCGTGAGTTCCGCCGTCAGGAGTTGGAGACTCTCCTGCGAGACGTCTTCGGCGACGCTCCGATCGAATGGCTCGGTCAGCTGGACACCGAGGGTGCCTCGGGATCGCGCTCGATGAGCCGGGCGGTGATCAGACTGGTCAAGCTTCTCGATCCGTTCAACTTGAGGCACCGCCTCTTGGGCCGCCGGTTCCGAACGTCCGTATCTCACTACGCCCTTGGCATCTCGACGCCGCCCGATGAGATGTTCCCCTGGCGGCAGACGGCGCTCTACACGGTCGCGATCGTGCGCAAGCCGGGGGCAGTGGCTCCAAGAGGCAGAGACGGATGACCGAGCGAGGCGCGAGCGTCGCGGACAGGGACCCGTTCGTGTCGATCGTCATACCGACGAAGAACGTTGCGGACATCCTTCCGGCCTGCCTGGCGTCGATCGCGGCGCTCGACTACCCGCGAGACCGATACGAGGTCGTCGTCGCCGACGGGAGGTCGTCTGACGAGACGGTGCGGATCGCTTCGTCAGCGGGCGCGCGCGTCGTCGATGACGGCGGTCGCGGCCACTGCAGAGTCTTCGGGCTGAACGCGGCTCTACCGACCGTCGATGCCCCGTATGTCGCCTTCCTGGATGCCGACTGCCGTGTGCAGCCGGACTGGCTGCGAATGGGCCTGCGGAACTTCGCGGACCCCTTGGTCGCCGGGGTCGGCGGGCCGGTCCCGGCCGATCCGAGCAGTTCGCTCCTGTCCCGGGCGATCCTCACCACGCTGGCGCTGGTGCCCACCCCGAACGTGCCCTCCGCGGAGAAGGACGTTCTCCATCTCCCTGGTTGCAACGCCATCTACCGGGTCGACGTGGTGCGGCAGGTCTTCCCGCTTCCCGAGGTCGAGTGTGACGATGTAACGCTGAGCAAAAGCGTGCGCGGGATGGGGCTGAGACTGCGACACGACCCGTCCATGGTCGTCCTGCATTCACCGTATTACGACAGCCTGCGGGAGTTCGCCCGTCACATGCGGCTCTACGGCTACGCTCGGAGGGAGCTGGAGGCGTACGACCTCGGCTGGCGGACGTGGCCTAGCACGCTGGCCTGCACGAGCGTGATCTGGATGCCCGCCGTCGCCCTGGTCGACCTCATCGGTCTCTTGGCGGGCGCCTCGGTCTTGGTGGCCGCAGTTCTGCTCCAGCTGCTGGCCCTGGCGCTGGTCATGCTGAGGGCTCTGCAGCGCTCCCGGTCGTCGCGGATCATGCTGCTGAGCGCGCCGCTGCTGGTCATTGGAGCACTCTCGTACTCGTGGGGCTATTTGACCGCCGGTCGCTTCGGCACCGCCGGTTCAGCGTCGGGGACGTCGTGACCCCGCCACGACCCCGGACGACGCTCCTCGAGAGCGCCGCCTGGGTGGCCAGTTCGGCGCTGGCAGGGGCTTTGCTCGTGTACCCCACGAGCTTCGTGCGACCCCCGGTGACCGACATGGAATCTGCCGAGGTCATCCAGCCCTTCGGGCCATTCGGGGTTCTGTTCGTGGCCTGGGCGCTCGCGATGCTGACGCTCCTCGTGTTGCGGGGGCGGCATCCCGCCCGGAGCGCGGGCAACGTCGCGTTCGTGGCGCTCTTCGCCGCGGTCTTCTGGGGCTTCTGGATCCAGAACACGCCCTGGGGCGGCGGCTTCGACTCCCTCTACACCGCAGGGATCGCCCGTTACGTGCAGGAGCACGGCGTCGTGAGTCCGGGCATTGCGAACCTCGTCTACTTCGACTTCCCCGGCCTTCACATTGTCGCCGCGGGGCTCGGACTTGCCAGCGGTCTCGACGTGCTGACGGTGGCCACGCTGCTGCGGATGACGTTCGCCGTGCTCGGCGCGGCTGTCGTGTACTGCAGCATCGCGCTCGTCGTGGATTCATCGGCGCTCGCTCTCATCGGGGCGCAGCTCTTCGTTCAGGGCAACATCATCATCGTGGCAGCCGGGATCATCTTCTTCCCGGCGACTCTGGGGCTCGTTCTCCTGGAGACCCTGTGGCTCTACGCGATGGTCGGTCAGCTGGCAGGTGGGCGTCTTCCCGAGGCCGTCGGCTTCCTTATCGTCTTCGTCTCCCTCGTGATTTCGCACTTCGTGACGTCGGCCACGGCCGTGGTGATCGTGGGCATGCTGGCCGCTCTCCGCCTGACCGGTCGGTCCAGGGAGCTTTCGTGGCAGGGGGCGCTGCGCGTCCTGGTGGTCGCGGCGGTCCTCGTCGCCTGGGAAGGGTACTGGACCGTTTCTAACTTCAAGAACCTGCTCCTCAGCCTCGCCGACTTCCACTTCGGCTTCGCCGGGCCGCAGCAGAGTCTCGAAGGGGGCGTCCTCCAGCTACCGGCGTGGGCGACCGCGACGAGGCTGGTCTGGCTGGCGCTCGCCGCGGGGTTCGTGCTCGTGGCGTTGCTGCGGCTCGCTCATCGCAGGACGCTCATGACGTCCCTCCACTTAGGGTACGCCGGTGGCCTGGTGGGAGTGCTCGTCGCCGGAGGCCTGGCGACGGTCCTGTCGGAGGGGGGCCTGCAGTTCTCGCGACTGATCTACCTCCCTCCACTCTTCTCGATCCCGCTGGTCATGGGGCTGTTCGTGGCGAGGCGGCGTCTCTCGCGGGTGCTCGTCACGGTCTTGGTCGCTCTACTGGCGGTGACCGCGCTGCCCAGCTTCCTGGTCTCCCAGCACGGCGTCTCCAGCTCATCGGTGCACGAGGACCAGGTCGCGGTCGGTAGGTACGTCGAGCTGCTCTACGGCGACGGCGCCGGGCTCTCCGCGTACGGCAATTTCAACGGGGCCCGGGCGGGCGTCTTCGCGTACTTCACGCGTGACGCGACGATCCGTTCGCACGATCGCTTCGAGCGCCCCACGTTCTGGCCTGCGGAAAACGCGTTGCTCGATGAGTTCATCGCAGAGGGCAGTGGCCGGTGTCGCAGCGTGTACGTCTTCGAGGAGCGCGCGAAGACCGCCCTCTACCGGATGACCTATGCCATCGACCCGCAGGACCCGAGGTGGGAGACGGTCCGCGAGGAGCTGGCAGGTTCGGCCAGCCTCGTCTACGCCAACGGCAATGGACGGGTCTACGTTCCGGCGACGTGCTCGACGTGACCCCGCCCGATCCGTGAGGGTCGTTCACTTCAGCCTGGGGACGCACCCCGTACCTTCGCTGGATCGGCCGGCCGGAGTCGAGCACGACATCGCCTGTCTCACGAACCATCTGATCCGGCGGGGCGTCCAGGTCTCCATCATCGACGTTCCCGCGACGCCTGCCGAGCGGCGTGGCGCGGAAGCCGCCTTCATCGAGCTGCGGCGGCCGCCGATCCCCGGGGGCAGTGGTCTGTCGGCCCTGCCGCGGGCGATCGCGTTCGCCGTCGTGGCGTCCCGTGTAGCGCGCGGGCTTGCGCGCCGGGGCAGGCTGGACATCGTACACGTGCACAATCCGTACGCCGCGCTGTGCGCGACCGCCTTCGGCCTGCGCCGGCTGGGCGTCCCGATCGTGTTCACATCGCACACGACGGTCGGCGGCTCGCCGAGTCTCCGGCGGAGGATTGGGCTCGCCATCGAGGCGGCCGCGTTCCGGCGAGTTGACGCGGTCGTTCCGCGCACCGCCGCCGCACGCGACTACCTCGTGGGAGTGATGGGCATCGCGCCGGACAAGGTCGAGGCCATGCCGGTCGCCATGGACTTCGACGCGGTGGACCACTTTCTCGCCGGTGAGCCTACTCAACGACTCGCGAACCCCCGCGTGCTGTGCGCCGGCAGGATCGTGCCGCGGAAGAACCAACTGGCGCTGCTGAGGGCCATCCCGCTGGTCACGGCGGCGTTCCCGGGCGTGGACTTCGTGTTCGTCGGTCCGGTCGACGACCGGGGGTACTTCCGCGTCCTCCAGCGCACCGTCGCCGAGCTCGGTATTACCGACCGTGTGCGGTTCGCGGGCAGCGTCTCCCAGGAGGAGCTGTACCGCTACTACCGCGACTCCGCCGTGTTCGCCTTCCCGACGCGAGGGGAGATGTTCCCCTACGTCCTGATCGAAGCCCTCAGCTTCGGACTGCCCGTGGTGATGTCCGATCTTCCGACTCTCCGGGAGATCGCTGGCGACGACCCTGCGATCACCGCCTTCGCCGACCCCGACGACACCGACGCCCTGGCGCCGGCCATCCTGCGCATGCTGCAGACAGCCGATCGGGAGGAGGTACGGCGGCGCGCGCGGTCGGCGGTGGAGCGATACTCCTGTGCCGCGCTCGCGGCCCAAACTGAGCGACTCTACCGGTCGCTCGTGTCACGAGCCCGCCAGTAGTCCAAGATCCGTACCAGGGAGGCGTCCAGCGACACCGTGGGCTGCCAGTCGAGCGCGACGAGCTTGCGATTGTCGCCGACGAGGATCGGCTCATCGGCGGGCCGGAGCCGCGCCGGGTCGTTCACGATGCCTAACGGTATGCGCGCCAGTGCCACGAGCCGCTTGACGACCTCGGCCACCGTCGTGCCGATGCCCGAACAGACGTTGTAGACATCGCCCGCGCTCCCCCGAGCGGCGCACGCGAGGAGCGCCTCGCCGGCGTCGGCGACATCCAGGAAATCTCGGGTCGGCGCCGTGTTCCCGACCTTGATCGACATCCCGCCCGACCGCTCCGCCGCGACGATCGCACGCGCGATGTCTGAGCAGAGATCGCCGACCTTCCGCGGGCCGATGATGAAAAAGGGGCGCACGCGGACGATGCGCATCCCGTACCGGCGCGCGTACGCGGCGGCGAGGAGGTCAGCTGCGACCTTGCTGACGCCGTACGGGTGGAGCGGTGCCAGCGGGGCGTTCTCCCGGATCGGTGTCTCGTGCGGCTCGACGGCCCCGTACTCGGAGCTCGATCCCACGACGACCACGGTCGCGGCAGGGCTCGCCGCGCGCACTGCGTCCAACAGGACCTGGGTGCCGACGACGTTCGTCTCGAAGGTCGAGCGGGGCTGATCCCACGACCGCTGTGGGAGGCTGCTGGCCGCGAGGTGGAAGACGGCCGAGATCTCCTGCTCGGCCAGGACGCGCTGGAGGCACTCCGCGTCGAGCACGTCACAGCGGTGCGCAAGGACGCGGTCAAGGAGGGGTCCGAGGTTGCCGGGACGCTCGCGGAATGTCCCGTGCACCTCCCAGCCACGGGCCAGGCAGAGCTCGGCGAGGTGCGATCCGATGAAGCCGCCTGCTCCGGTGATGAGGACGCCAGGCATCAGAGCTCGACACGGCGCCCGGTGGAGGCCGACGCATACACGGCTTCCACGGTCCTGAGCGCACGGACCCCGTCCCGCGCGGTCGCCGGACCGTCTCCGGATCCCTCCGTGGCGGCCACAAACGCCTCCCATTCGAGCTGCCAGCACGGGTCGGCACCGCGGTACTCGATCTGCCTCTCGGCAAATGGGGCGTCGAAGTCGCGCATCCCCAGCGTGGCCGTCTCCAGCCCGTATGAGCCGCCCAGGCCTTCGGCCCGGGCGTACCCGTCGGTACCGAAGAGCTCCAGCGAGAACAGGTTCCGCCACTCGGTCAGACTCGAGTGCAGCATCGCCACACGTCCGTCCGCCTTGCGGAGGAGGACGAACGCGTTGTCCTCGAACGGCTGCGTCTTCCAGTAGTACGTGCCGACGGCGCCGAGCGCCGTAGCGAAGTCGCCCAGGAACCAGCGCGCGAGGTCCACCAGGTGGATCCCCTGCTCCATGAGCTGGCCTCCACCCACGCGTTCCGGATCCGCGCGCCATTCGCGCTCGTAGCCCGGCCGGCCGCCGATCCCGTAGCGCGCACGGAGATACATCGCCTCGCCGAGGTCGCCCTGTGCGAGCCATTGCCGGACCTGGCGAAGTGCCGGGTGGTAGCGGTGGTTGAAGCCGCACCACAGGATCCGCCCGTCCGCGTCCGCCTGATCGACCATGCGCTGCGCCTCGGCGCTGGAGCGCGCCAGCGGCTTCTCGCACAGGACGTGCTTGCCAGCGCCGAGGGCCACGCTGGCGATCTCCTCGTGCAGGTCGGGCGGCGTGCAGACGATGACGGCATCGACATCCGGCCGCACGACGGCGGCAGCCCAATCGGTGCTCGCCTCGGCGCGTACCTCCTGTGCGAGCCTGGCGGCCGAGGTCATGTGCGTGGCCGCGACCACGACCATTTCGGTATCGGTGGAGGCGGCAATCACCGCGGCGCGGCGACGTGCCTGGAGCCCGGCGCCGACGATGGCAATTCTCATGACGGTCCCCGCTGGAAGAGGTAGAGCCGCTGCTTCTTCAGTGGGTGAGCGGGTGGATCTCTGCGCCGGAGGACGCTCAGCAGCAGGGCCAGACCGTAGATGAAGAAGAACTTCGCCGTGTACAGCAGATCCCCCCCTCGCTTCCATTCGCGGATGTTCAGGCGCATCCGGCGCACGAGCTGGTCCACGCGGAACAACGGGATGTGCGACGTGGCTTTCGAGCAGGCCGGGCTGGCGAAGTAGGACGTCCAGATGCGCGGGTCGTGCAAAACCAGGCCGTACCGCGGAAAGAGCGCCAGCACGTCCGCGTGCACGAAGTGATGCGGGTGCGGGATGTCCACGTCGAAGTCTCGTACCAGGTTTCGAATCAGCGGGTCGGCGTACGTGTCGACGATGACGAGTACCTTCCCGTTCTTGGCCAGCAGACGGTCGAGCTGCCGGGCGAAGTCCGGGGGGTCCTGGACGTGATCGAGCATGTTGATCAGGATCAGCAGATCGAAGGTTCGGTCCGGGGGGAGATCCTCCAGGCGTGAGCTGATAAACTCCACGCCGCGGTACTCCGGGAGATTCCGCAGCCCCGGGTAGAGCTCGAAGAGGTGACGGTAAATCGTGTCTACCGCGGTCCGCCTCCCCTCGGGCAGGGCCAGGAAGAAGGGCGTGGCGTTGCCGCCGATCTCGAGGATGCGGCTGTCCGGGCCGATCCCCAAGTGATCGCTGGCGCGCCGCATGATGTCGCGCCACGTCTCGCGACGGATGGCGATCCATTCCTGGACGGTAGCCGGGTCCTCGAGGGCGCGATCCTCCGCGCTCTGGGCGACCGCCCAGCGTCCGGCGGTGACCGTGCGCGCTGACGTGCGGCCCACTATGGTTTTGTTCACTTTGGACGAACCTCCAGTTGCAGCACTAGGGAGCGATACGACTCCGACTCGGTTCCACGGTAGAGATCGAACCGAAGGGTCGTTCTGCCGGTCACGCCGACCGCCTGAAAGCTCAGGACTCGTTCCCACACGACTCCGTCGCCCAAGTCGCCGATCTCGATCGATGGCAGCTGTTGCTCTCCCAGGACCGGCCCGATCCGATACAGTTGGGCGGAGCCCTCCCGGTTGGCGACGGTCAGGCGTACCGAAATCTGGTCGCCAGTGCGGACCGAGCCGGGCAGGCCCTCGATCGAGCCGCCCGGGCCCCTGAGATAGAACTCGGTGAACTGCTCCTGGCGCGGATTACCCAGCAGGGCCATGACGACGACAGCGCCCAGCACGGCAGCACCGAGTGACGCCGCCGGCAGGACGAGGCGGCCCGCACTTCGCCACGCGGCCCGAGGGGCGGTCACATCCCCCATTCGAGCCCGTCCGCGACGGCGCAGGATCGTCACGCCGCAGGCAGCCCCATCCCACAGGGCAAGTGCGGCCATGAACGGGATCGGGCGGATGCCCCAGGGACTAAAGTTGAGTCCGAGGCCCACCAGCGAGACGACGGCCAGGCTGAGCCCGAACGCGAGTACCGGCCGCTCGTGGGGCATCACCTCTTCCGGGTGCGGGTAGAGCGCCGCGAGCGACATGAAGCCGGGAACGAACGAGACCGCTCCGATGGCAATCGCGATGCGAATCGGGTTCGTACCCACGGGTGCGGCGTTCGCCACAACGGCGAGCGCCACGAAACCGAGAGTGAGGGCGAGCAGCACATCCAGAGAGGCACGCAGAGAGACAGCCATGGCCCTCACCCGGATGTGTCCCCGTTCGGCGCCACTCTCGCTCAGTCGCCGTCCAGGAGTCGACGGGCGCATGCCCGGACTGCTTCCGCCGAGGTCCGGGTGACCCGCCAGCCGAGCGCGGCCATCTTGCTGATGTCGAAGTCGACCTTGGGGACATCGCCGGGCCAGCCGCGTTCCCCGCCCGTGTAGCGGAAAGCCACCCCGTCCAGGTTCATCTCCTCGCAGACGATCCGCGCGATCTCGGTGACGGTCAAGGTCACCGAGCTGCCCAGGTTGTAGATGTCGACGGAACGCTCCCGATCGTGCCCGTAGGCCCAGAGGATGCCTTCCAGGCAGTCTTCCACGAGGAAGAAGGTCTTCGTTTGCTTCCCATCTCCGAGGATCTCCAGCTCGTTCGGGTTCCGTCGCAGCTTGTGGATGAAGTCGTAGACGACCCCGTGACCCATCCGACCGCCCATGACGTTGCCGAAGCGGTAGATCCAGGCTTTGATCGGGTGGAGGTGGGCAAAGCCGCTGATCAACGCCTCGCAGGCCAGCTTGCCCGCCCCGTAGTGCGACTCGGGCAGGAGCGGTCCGTAGGTCTCCGGCGTCGGCATCACCGCCGGATAGCCGTAGACGGTCGCACTCGACGCGAAGAGGAGATCGCGGACGCCCACCTCGCGCATGGCGTCCAGTACGTTCCACGTGCCGATGATGCAGTTGTCGAGATCGAGCCGCGTTTGGGTGAAGCCGCTCGGGATGTCGGTGTTGGCGGCCAGGTGGAGGACGATGTCGTGACCCACCATCGTCTCCTGGAGGCGTGCTCTGTCGAGGATGTCTCCTTCGACGAACCGGAAGGCAGGATCACCCTCATGGGGTGCCAGCCACCTGCGCTGCCCGGTGACGAGGTTGTCGTAGACCGTCACCTGATGACCCTCGGCGAGCAGGCGGTCGACGGCGTGGCTTCCAATGAAACCGGCTCCGCCGGTGATGAGGTAGCGCATCGGCGAGTTCTCCTCCCAGTTCTCCGGTTTCAGGCGTCAACGACGTAGCGAGTGAGCCCCAGACCCTCGGCGTAGGTGCGATCATCCGGGTCCAGGGTGTCCAGCGGCCCGAGATGCGGGATGACCTCGAGACTTCGTTCGCGAATCGCCGCCTCGCAGCTCGATCGGTCCGGCGTCATCCGGAAGCCTGCTAACGAGAGTGGGGCGATGATGAAGTCGAGGCCGCGGAGCCCGCCGGCGAGCCGGAGCGCGCGGCCGATGTCGTTCGTGCAGAGTCCGGCGCGCAGGCCGTACCCGCGGGCCAGGCCGACGTAGCGGGAGAGCCACGCGGCTTGTTCGTTGGCGACGAGAAAGTCGGTCAGCTGCCAGTGCAGCGCCGTGGCGGGGATACCCAGGTCAGAGGCATGGCGAAGGTCGGCTGCCACCAGGACCAGACTCAGGCCGGCGATCCCCGACCGAGGTAGCTGCGGCCCTAACCGGAGTCCCGTTGGGAGCAGGCGTGCCATGGTGAGCGGCCCGAGGCTGCGTGCACGGGCCCAGCCATAGCGCGGGATCCCCGCCTGCTCCAGGCCTCGTGCCGTCTCAGCGATGTCGAGCACGGTGACAATCGTCGTCGGATCGCGCGGCAGCGATGCCAGGAGCGCCGGATCGTAGGGCGCCAAGAGCGCGTCTCCTCGCCCGACCGCCTCGTGCGCGGCGATGAGCCTCGCGTCCGTGGGGCTGAGCCCCTCGCCGGAGCCGCTCGCGCTGGCGAGGGCGACGATCTGCGTTGCGCTCACCTGACGGCCTCGGCCGCGCGGTAGAGGTCCGCCAGGCCGTGTTGGATACGCGCACCCTCGTCCCACGTCACGCGCTCCGCCTGGGCGCCGGTGACGGCGGCCAGGAACTGGGCGTCCTGGCGCACGTACCCGCGACCGCCCACGAACCCAGGCGCATCGTCCGGGAGCTGACGCTCGGTCCAGGCCCGTCGGCCTGTGGCCTGCGTCAGGACCACCCGCTCGAGGTCGACGGCCAGGTGGCCGTCACTCCCCTCGAAGACGAGGCCGACGTGCATCGCCTCGTAACCCGGCACATCCCAGCCGACCGATAGGGTGGCCCGCGCACCGTCGGGGTAGCAGACCGTGGCCCGAGCGCGGTCCTCCACTTGGCCGGGCAACGCCGTCAGGTCCGCGGCCTCCACGCTCGTCGTCGGCCCCAGCGCGGCGTCGAGCAGCGACAGGAGGTGCGATCCGAGGGAGGTGAGGGCGCCCCCGCCGGACGTCGCACGCCGACGGAACCAGCTCCCGTGTGCCGGTAGCTTCGCATCCATGAAGGCCTCGGCCTGCACCTCCCGGACCTCCCCGATAGCGCCGTCGCCGAGAAGGCGCAGGGCGTGGCGGAACGTGGGGACGTGCCGCAGCATGAAGCCGACGCCGTCGATGAGAGAGTCCTCGCCCGCGATGCGCACCAGCTCGTCGGCGCGCTCGGTTGTGTTGGCGAGCGGCTTCTCCAGAAAGATGGCGCGTACCCCGGTCGCCCGGCACGCGCGGGCGACCGCCAGGTTCGCGTTCGACGGGACGGAGACAAAGACTGCGTCCGGGACCTGGACGCTGAACAGTTCGTCGAGCGAATTGAAGAAGGGGGCCTGCAATCCGACCCAGCGGGCGTTGCCGAGCGTCTTCCGCTGCCGATCGACGAGACCCACGATCCGCCCGCCGGCGACGGTCACGGCCGAGCCATGCACCAGGCCCATCTTGCCCAGACCGACGATGGCGACAGTCGGTGGATCAGTCACGTGAGCGCGTCCCGGAGGCCATCTTCGAGTGTTCGGGCGTGGAAGCCGAGGGCACGCTCCGCTGCGCTGCCGTCGAGGACGACCGGGTTCGTGAGCCCGCGGATCATGTCCGGGCTGATCGGAAAGCCCGCCCAGACTCGGGTGGCGAGGACACTCGCGGCGAAGACGGGCGCGCGCGGCACGCGCAGGAGGCGTGGACGCCGCCCGATCGTCTCACCGATCGCCACGAGGAGGTCGCGGAAGAGGATCTCGCTCCCGCCCGAGAGGTCGAACGAGACGCCGGGGTCACCGTGCTCGACGGCGCCAATGATCGCCGCCGCGACGTCGTCGACATGGATCGGACGCATCGGGTAGCGGCCGTCCCCGATGAGCGGCACGACCGGCAGCACGCGGACGAACTTCACGATGCGAGCGAAGAGGCCACGGTCGCCCGGACCGTACACAAGCGACGACCGCAGCACGACGGGCTCGATCTCGGCTGCCCTGATTGCCGCTTCGGCCTTCCGCTTCGTCGTTGCGTAGGGCCCTTCGTTGGCGGCTTGGGAGGCGAGGTAGATGAACGTCCTGACCCCGGCTGCACGAGCCGCCCAGGCGACCGAGTGGGAGCCGGCAACGTTGACCTTGAAGCTCTCACTGGATCGGCCGGCGCTGCTCGTGACCGCGGCGAGATGCACGACCGCGTCGCACCCCGCGAAAGCGGTTGCGAGCCGGTCGCGCTCGAGCACATCCGCGGCGACGGTCGTTCCCCCGGCCGGCTGGTTCGATGAGCCGGGACGCACGACCGCCACGACGTCGTGGCCACGCCGGATGGCCTCCTTCACCGTCGCTTCGCCGATGAAGCCACCCGCACCGGTCACGGCCAGGGTTCGGGCCGCGGACGTCGGAATCACCTGTCCTTCAAGGTCGGCGCGGGCGCACTGGCCATCGCCGTGCTCGGGCTCACAAAGCCAAGGAGAGCATTGACGAGCGCGATCGTGCCGATCCGGACTCGTCGCTGCGACCTGAGCGGGTGAAGTGGGAAGACAGCAAGCGACCGAAGCACCATTCCGACGATCCGCAGGCCGACGGACGTCTCGAACCGATCGTGGGCGAACTCCGGGTAGACTCGACGGGCAAGATGCTGACTCGCGCCTACCTGACGCGCCCTGGCCGCTGTGAATCGCGGACTGACACGGTACGGATGCACCTTGTGCCGCACGATCATCCCGGGCTCGAACCAGATCGTTCCGCCGGTCGCGCGCCTCGCTCGCAACGAGAACTCGAGGTCGTCAGACCATGGCTGGTGTCGCGCCCCCGCTGTGTAGCCGGCCTCGGTGCTGAACAGCCCTGCCGTCTCGAACGCGCGACGCCGGAACGCCATGTTCACGCCCCACGCGCCGCGCACCTGCCGCCGTGCAGACCAGCCGGTGAACCCGGTACAGCTGATCAGCCAATACAGCTCCATCGGCAGCCAGTCCGCCGAGCCGTCCATCCACAGCGGTTGGACGGGGCCGGTAACCCCGATGGCCGTCTCGTCGCCGGCGAAGGCGGCCCTGATAGCGGCACTCCAGCCAGGCTCCGCGACCGCGTCGTCATCGAGGAAGGCGATGAGGTCCGCGCCCGTCGCGTTCGTGGCGACGTTCCGCGCCGCCGACAAACCCTGCCCTCCTTCGTTGCGCAGGGCGCGGAAGCCGCGTAAGCGAAATGCCGCGGCGTGCGCTTCGATCGCACGCTGGAGTTCCGGCGGTCCCTCCGCGACGAACAGTATCTCGTCGGCGGGTTCTTCCTGGTGCGCCAGGCTGGTCAGCGCGTCGCAGACATCCTGCTGGCGTTCGAGGGAGTAGCTCGTGATCACGACGGCCAGCGTGTCAGCCACGACCCGCCCCTGGGCGCGGTAGGGCTCTGGGCGCCGACGGGTCCTGGAATGTCATTCGGCGTTCATGTGCCGCTTCTGGGATCAGGCGGCGTGACCCTGCGCAGCGTGTACAGGTCGCCGAGACCGTCCTCCTCGACCGCCTGGCGGGCCATCGCCTCCCAGTCATCCCAGGCAGCGCTGATGAAGCGGCCGGTCAGCGGGCGTCCGGCGTCGGAAGCCAGGAAAACGGCCAGCTCGCCGATCCGCTCGGGCGGTGTCCCGCCCGTCGCCTTGATTCGTTCGGCCTCCGCGAGGTCGCTGGGCGCGCCCAGCCCGGGTGAGCGCAGGAGCTCCTCGGTCATCTCCGTGTAGACGCCGCCGGGAGCCAGCGCATTCACGGTGATCAGGTACGAGCGGAGTTCCTCCGCGACCGTCTCGGTCAGCCGCACGACGCCCGTCTTGGACGAGGCGTAGGCACTGAAGGTGGGGCGACCCTTGCTCGACCCGCCCCCCGAGAGGTTGATGATCGTGCCGCCGCGCTCGCCCTGAATCATCGCCGGCACGGCGGCCCGGATGGCGTTGAACGTGCCGATCAGGTTGGTCCGGATCGTGGCCGCCCAGGCGCCCGGGTCGATCAGGTGGACCGGGCCGAACGGACCATAGCGTCCGGCGCAGTTGACCAGGATGTCGAGCCGGTCGTGGGCGGCCAGGGTCGTCGCCACCGCTGCCTCCATCGCCAATGGGTCGTCCACGTCGGCCCGCACCCACAGCACCTCACGGCCGATGGCACCCAGGGTGGCGGCCTGTGCCCGCAGACGAACCTCCGACCGTCCGAGCAGCATCAGCGCGGCGCCCTCCGCCGCCAGTGCACCGGCGATGATCGAGCCGACCCCGCCGGCGCCGCCCGTGACGAGGGCCACCCGCCCGTCCAGGCTCATGTCGGTCGCCTCCGGAAGCGCTCGCGCGCGAGCACCCAGACTGCGCCCAGGCCCTGCCGCCAGTTCGGCAGCTTCGACTCCCCGCTCAGCCGGCCGTGATAGGGGTAACCGAGCTCGCGTACGTCCCTGCGTGCGCGCAGGAGGCGCGCCACGATCAGCGGTTCGTAGTTCCAGCCGTCCGCCGCCCAGAGATCCACCTCGTCGCTCACGCGCCGCCAGAACGCGTTGTAGCCGCAGCACACGTCCGTGAAGCGGGTGCCGTAGAGGATGTTGCACGTCTTGGCGATCACCCAGTTCCCGAAGACACGGTGGGGCGGTTTGTTGCCCCAGCCGTCCCGGAATCGGGAGCCCTTGATGAAATCGCCGCCGCTCAGCAGGGCGTCGAGGAAGCGCGGCAGTTCCCGCGGGTCGGTCTCGCCGTCAGCGTCCAGGGTGACGATGATGTCGCCAGTGGCCTGCTCCACGCCGTAGCGGAGGGCGACGCCCTTACCGGTCCCGGGCTGCTGAAGGACGCGGATGCCGGGGCGGAGGCGCTCGGCGACGGCGACCGTCTCGTCGGTGCTGTGGCCGTCGATCATCAGCGCCTCATCGACGAACTCGGGGATGAGCGGCAGGACGTGGGGCAGGTTCTCGGCCTCGTTGCGCGCGCAGATCAGGGCGGTTATCCGCCAGGCCTTGGGTCCGTAGGTCATGCCGGCGTCTCCCGCGCGAGCCACCAGCGGACCGTGAGGGCGGGGGCCA
>Ga0209726_10001871_pt1 | contig 32439 bp, 30 predicted proteins | sample Subgrocontami54m_FD_187453 | JGI IMG/M metagenome (GOLD analysis project Ga0209726, IMG submission 187453) | Subsurface groundwater microbial communities from S. Glens Falls, New York, USA - GMW46 contaminated, 5.4 m (SPAdes) (version 3) | ecosystem: Environmental > Aquatic > Deep subsurface >... | reverse complement strand
ACGAAAGAAAACAGTGGATGAGAAACAAGATGGCTCCTGTCGAGTTTAGGAATCATCTTCTAGCGAAATCCTAAGAGGCGGGGGTAGGGGGTTTCTAAAGTGTCTACTAAAAGGGGTACGGATCACATATGGGATGAGCAGAGCCAAAAGCTCTGCTTTTCTCTTTATCTACGGGCTTTTTCAGCGGTTCGAATGTTGTATTTTCGTCTATCTTTTCTCCCAACATCTGTGATACTCGTTCAAATACCATTTTGAAAGCTTTCTGGTATGAAATCTCAACTTTTTTGCCATTTATAATGGGGTTCGAAAATAAAAGGGACAAAAGTTGTTTCTTGTCGTCGACCATTTCGATTGTGCTTCGGTTCAAATAAATTCGTCTTGCCTCTTTGGCCATTTGTAAAAAGGTTGAGCCCATATCGTAATACTTGAGGTTGGCATTTTTGTGCTTGTTCAGTCCGTCCAGCACTTCCTCTTGTTCAATTTTGTATTGCTGGTACTTTTTCTGGTAGAAATCCTCACTTATTTTGCCGTCGATCTTGTCATCGTATATCTTGTCTAACCTCTGCGTGGCTACTTGGTAGCGTCGCTCGAGCTCGCCGGTGGCCTTTTGCCTGAATTCTATCTCCTCGCCGTGGCTTTCCTTGAGAGCCTCTTGGACCCAAGTGAGCATATTCTCTATGGCCTCATCGTGTTTCGAGCTTAAGTGCTCAATATTTTCCATTACTTGCAGGTCAATATTCTCTTGTTTGACCCATTCCTTTTGCTGGCAGTTTTTATAATGGTTGCAGTGGCCATACCAGTGGCCTTTCTGTATCTCCCAAGTTATCCGGCCTTTGCATTCCTCACAGTGGAAGACATTTTTAAATAACGGATTGTGCTTGTTGTACTTCGGCGTGCCGTTGCTATGCATTATGTCTTGGCATCGCATGAATAATTCTTTGGTTATAAGCGGTTCATGTCCGCCTTGAGCGACTTTTCCATTCCAGCGATTCATTCCGTAATAAAACGGATCGCCGAGTAATTGGTGGACTCGTGAGTGACTGACTTTATTTCCTCCCCGAGACCGCATGCCGAGTTTGTGCATTTCATCGGCCAGCTTTTTGGTCGAGTAGCGATTGGAGGCATAAAGGTCAAACATCTTTTTAACCAGCGGAGATTTTTCCGGATCAATGATATGGATTTTGTGTCCTTTCTCACCGGTGGTCTGGTATCCGAGTGGCGGTTTGCTTGGTAGCCAGCCCTGAGCCAGCTTTTCTTTCTGTCCCTTTTTCACATTCTCGGAAAGCAGGCGGATATAATATTCGGCTGTGGCCACTTTAACTCGCCACATAAACCATTCGTGCGATTTGGAGTCTTTGTGAAGCGTACAACCCTCTTTGACGAGATGGATTGTGTGCCTTTCGTCCGCCAGTATCCATTCGTCAATTATTGGCACATCGGCGAAGTTACGGGTTAAGCGGTCGGTAGTTTCCACGAAGACCGTATTGATCTTGGCTTTAGTCACATACTCCAACATCTCGTGGAATATCTTTCGTTGGATTTTTCCGGCCGCCGATTCTTGAATGGCAAAAACTTTTACCAGATCAAAACCGTTTCTGTCGGCATAATCGTGTAAAAGTTTTTCTTGAGCTGGTAGCGAGTATCCGGTGTCCTCTTGATCTTTGGAGGAGACACGGGCATAGCCTACGGCTCGCATTGATTCATTTTCGTTTTGCATTGTCATAGTCATAATTTTGTTAATTTTACTAAGGTTCGAATTCGACTTTTCGTACCACGACACACCCTATACTAATTTTCGGGACAAGCTAAGCGGTAGTTGCCCACAGTGTTGTAAATCAGACACTTTCACCGGTTTTACAGCAACCAACTGTAAATAACTGTAATTATTCCCTTATTTGCTGGCTTTTTTGATTATTCTGAGTTTCAGACTTTGCCTTTTTTAGTGTTAGTTAGTGTGAGTTGGTGTGAGCAAATTTTCAGCTTTTTTGGCCAAAATGTTGCCGTTTGTTGCGGATTGTTGCCGTTAAGTGTATTTATTAGTTGCTGTTTTTCTTGTAGCTTCCAGATAATTTTCTGATCATCCGAATATTCTTTATAAGCTTTTACCAAGAATCCGCCCTTTCTAAACCAAGACTTAACCGTGTCGTAAGATACCCCAAGCTCTCTGGCGATTTCCACATAAAAAATATTTTGCCATTTCATTTCAATTGCTCGTTTATGTTTTGGTCTTAGGTGGTTGAGCTTAGGCATATTTTATTTAAGAGACATCTTGGCTACAAGTTTAGCTCTGGCCTCTGATAAGAGTTTTAAATTCTTGGACCGGCCGTTAATTTCTTTATTATTTTCTTTAATTTCTTTTAATACCTTACCTTCTATATCTTCTGCATCAGAGGCAGTCTGCGTGCTATGCCGTTCGGCTTTTGATGCTGATTGGTTTCCACCCTGCGTCAGATGTAGGACGGAAAGCAAAGTGATGCCTCGAGGCTTGAACTTGGCGTCCTCGCCCCGAGTTTTCGTGATCGCGATAAAAGCCCACTCCTCGAGCTTGGACAAACAATTCTTAATCGTTCGCCAGTCTTTGAGTCCAGAATAAATCAAAAGCGTTTTGTTGGACGCCTCTATGGTTTGACTGGCTTTGTTGGAGGCAATCTCAGTCAAAGCCAGATACATGTTCCGGAGATTCCGGTAGGCATCAATGCTAATGTGCTTATCGAGCCATTGTTGTCGCATGTACCGCAAAGCCGGCTTATCTTGGTAAGCAAACGGCAATTCGCGATAATCCCTGATCTTATGTGGTTTGTCGCTCGGGTACTGTGTCATATGGTTCTATAAGCTTTCGACCGCTATTGATATCCTCCCAGTAGAATCGCGACAAAGCGTCGTAATAACTCACAAGGTTGAAAGCGATATCGTGGAGGTCTTGATCATTCACTTCTTGGCCAAAGTCTTTTTTGAGAATCGCTCGGAGTTTTTCCAGCGTTTCCGGTTTTAACTTCATATTTATTCGTGGACATAGATCCTGGCTTTGGCGATTTTAATTTGGTTAAAGAACGCTTGAGGTTCGACCAAAAGCTCTCGTTTCCAAAAACTGTCCATAAGCTTTTCGAGCTTGCGGTCAGTTTTAAATCCAAAGAGGACCTTATGCGGATTTGTCCGATCCACGACATCAAGAGATTCGGGCATTAATAATAAAAGCACCGCGATCAATGCCAGATCGGCGGTCTTGAAACTCTCACTTTGTTTGATTGGCATATCATTTCATTTTTTTACTCTCACACATTTATAGTTTGCCAATCAGCACCTATCTCTTGGAATAATGTTAGGGTGTAGTTTGCCAACAAAAAAGAGCCCTATTTCAGGCTCTCTTGTTGAAGTTATTAACTACACCGACTATTACGCTACAGTATTTTGATTTTATATTTCGGATTTAGGCGATAACCGTTGCCGTCACGACCGATAATAAGATTGGGTATTTCAATTCGGTCTTTGGCTTTTCTATTTATTTCCAGTTTGGAATTTCTGATCGCTTGATTGGTGGTACCGACCATTTCGGCCAGCTCGGCTGTCTTGATATAACTCTTGGCCGAGCATAAAACTTTTATAAGTTTTTCTCGCATTTTCTCTTTACTCATCGGGTAGCATTTTTGTTTATTGGACGCCAAATATAAGTCGCCGTCCGTAGATAGACAGAGTAAAATTTGCTTGTCTTTAGATGTTTTCTGTTTGGACCGTATCTTTTGGCTCTCCTCGTAAAATCCGATAGCCATTTCTCGGCCAATCTGAGTCAGGTTTTGTTTACTAACTTTTCCCAATTCGTCTTTTAATTCAGCGATTGTTTTGTCAGTCTCTTTTTTATAATCATCAAACTTCGCCTCAGATCTATTCAATCTATTCTTTAATTCGGTAATTTCAACACCGTGCCTTTTTATGATTTCGTCAGGGTTTTTAACGCCATTATTCTCTAAAGCTTTCTTGGTGATGTTCTCTATGTCGCCAATCGAAAAACGGTAGGTAAATGTTACTCCCACGGCTCGGTTAATATTGAATTTATATTTTGTGATCTTTGAGACCTTTTTCATTTTCATAGTCATATTTATTCAAACGCATTTCTTATTTTGGTATCTTGCGAAATTTATCCTGGACGGTTTTCTTAAACTCCTCGAGTTCCGATGCTGTTAGCCACTTGCAGTTGTATCTTTTTTGAAACTCCCAAAAGTCATTGTCGTTTCTTTCGGTGCAGTAGCGGATTTCATTGTTGCAGTGTTCGTCATCCCATGTGCGAATTTCAATTCTGCCCTCAACCCACGATTCATAAAGTGGGTTATCAGACCAAACTTCACCTACAAAAATGAGCTGATATTTGTCTTTGTATTCTATCGGGGTTTCTTGATCGTTCATAAGTATTCATTGTTGTTGACTTTCCCGTTCCTGTCCATTATACTACTTGTAGTGGACAAAAACAACTTATTCTGTCCAACACAAGTAAAATAATATGCTTAAAGACATAGTTTCTAACCAAAAACTGCAGAAAGAGCAACTTCTCACTCTTTCGTACATAGACCGAGACAAGGAGCCATTTGCTAGAAAATGGCTGGATTCGAATTTGATAAAAGTAGTTCTCGGACCCCGACGTGCTGGAAAATCTGTCTTTTCTCTCGTGCTCTTGAGGGATCGGCCGTTTATGTACTTCAATTTTGATGATGAAGTGTTATCGAGTGCGGGCGGAATAGCCACTGATGAACTGATGAAAGAACTGCACGCCGCATATGGCCAAGTAAAGACTATTTTGTTTGATGAAATACAAAACCTCGCCGGATGGGAGTTGTTTGTTAATCGTTTGCATCGGGAAGGATATAATCTTGTGCTTACAGGATCGAACGCACACTTGCTCTCAAAAGAACTTGCTACGCATTTGACTGGCAGACATATGCCTATAGAAATACTGCCGTTTAATTTCAGTGAATTTCTCCGCGCAAAAAAATTTCAAATAAGTGAGGAATATAGTGCACTACCGCAACAGCGTGGCGAGCTTTTAAATCTCATGGAAAACTATCTTGTTAATGGTGGATTTCCTGAAGTGGCGGTCAATAACGTTGATCCCAAGGATTATCTTGAGGTCTTGTTTGACGCTCTGGTTTTCAAAGATGTGGTTAAAAGACACAGAGTTAAATTTTCGACTCAAGTAGCAAACTTGGGAGGGCATTTAATAAACAACTTTGCAAATTTGTATACGATACGAAAAATTCTTGAAATTTTAAATTTAAAGAGCGCATCCACCATAGAGAAATATATAAAATATCTGGAAGAAGCTTACCTTATATTTTCTCTACTTCGATATTCGCCAAAATCCATACAACGGATTAAATCTCCCCGAAAAGTGTACGCAGTTGACAATGGTTTTATCACTGCAAAAGCAATTCAGCATTCTCCGGACAAAGGCAAGCTCATGGAGAACCTTGTTTTTACCGAATTGGTGAAGCGTGGAGTCAAACCGAATAGAGACCTATTCTATTACAAGACTCGCAACGATCGTGAGATTGATTTTGTTGTCAAAAACGGGATAGATGTTACTGAACTTATACAGGTCTGCTATGAGTCAATAAATTCAGAAGTGGAACAAAGGGAAACAAAAGCTTTAGTCGAGGCAAGTGATGAGTTGAAAGTAAAGAAACTTACTGTTCTGACGTGGGATGAAAAGCGTGCAGTAGAAAAAGATGGAATGACCATATACTTTAGACCATTATGGGAATGGCTTCTTGAGGAGACAAAAACCGTTTAATTATATGCCAAAGGAAATCGCCAACAAAATAAATACAACCAAAGAACAAGAGCGTTCAGAATTGCACCGTGCTATTTGGCAGATCGCTAATGATTTGCGCGGAAGTGTAGACGGCTGGGACTTCAAACAGTATGTGCTCGGCATACTCTTTTATCGTTTCATCAGCGAAAACTTGACCAACTATATCAACGCTGATGAACGCCGTGCTGGTAAAAAAGATTTTGACTACGCTACACTTTCCAACAAAGAAGCCGAATTCGGTCGAGCCGATACCGTAAAAGAAAAAGGGTTCTATATTTTACCAAGTGAGCTTTTTGTAAATGTCCGCAAGAATGCCCGCAATGACGCCAATCTTAACGAAACCCTTACTACCGTTTTTCGTAATATTGAAAATTCGGCAAAAGGTGCAAATAGCGAAGATGATATCAAGGGCTTATTTGATGACCTTGATGTAAACTCTAATAAACTGGGTGGCACGGTAGAAAAACGAAACCAGAAACTTGCCAAACTATTTGAATCTATCGGCGACCTTCGTCTGGGTAATTACTCCGACAACACTATTGACGCCTTCGGTGATGCCTATGAATTTTTGATGACCATGTACGCCTCAAACGCTGGCAAGTCCGGGGGCGAGTTCTACACTCCTCAAGAAGTCAGTGAACTTCTGGCGGAAATCACAACGGTTGGTAAAACAGAAGTAAATAAAGTTTACGATCCAGCCTGCGGTTCCGGCTCTTTGCTTCTCAAATTCGCGAAAGTTCTTGGCAAAGAAAATGTTAGGCAGGGCTTTTTCGGACAGGAAATCAATCTCACTACCTTCAACCTCTGCCGTATTAATATGTTCTTGCACGATATCAACTACAATAATTTTGATATTGCTCACGGCGATACGCTTATAGACCCAAAACATTGGGATGATGAGCCTTTTGACGCCATTGTTTCTAATCCGCCGTATTCTATTCATTGGGAGGGCGATGCTAATCCGCTCTTGATTAATGATCCGCGTTTTTCTCCAGCTGGAGTATTGGCCCCAAAGAGGTATGCTGACCTTGCTTTTACCATGCACATGCTTTCGTGGTTATCTACCAGTGGTACTGCCGCGATTGTTGAATACCCCGGTGTTTTATCTCGCCCTGGTGCAGAAAAAATGATTCGAAAATATCTGGTAGACAATAATTACATTGATACTGTTATTCAATTGCCAGCCAATCTATTTTTTGGTACTCCTATCACAACCTGCATAATTGTACTCAAAAAGAGCAAGAAGGATAACAAAATACTTTTCATAGATGCCTCCGCTGAGTTTGTTCACAGTGGCAATAAGAACAAATTAAGCGAAACAAATCGCAAAAAGATTTTGAACGCATTTACCAGCCGTAAAGATGCGGAGTACTTTGCTAAGCTTATCGATAATAAAATTATTACAGAGAATGATTATAGGATGGATGTATCAAATTATATTGTGAAGGAAGATACTCACGAGGTAATAGAAATCATCGAGCTTAATAAAAAGATTGCCAAGATTGTCGTAAGACAAAATGAACTCCGCACAGCGATTGATGAGATCGTGGCGGATATTGAGGGAAATAAATAAAAACTATGAATAAATTAAAGATCGAATTACAACATTGCTATGGAATAAAAAAACTTAATCATGAGTTTGATTTTTCAGATTGCAAAACTTTTGTGATTTATGCCCCAAATGGAGTGATGAAAACTTCGTTTGCGAAAACTCTTAAAAATATTGCGAAGGGCGAAAAACCATGTGATCAGATAGATGACACATTGACTTCAGTTTATAATTTGTTTATTGACGATTCTGGGAATAAAATCCAACCGGAAGAAATATGCGTTATAGAGCCCTACAATAAAAAAGCATTTGATTCTGAAGATAAAGTCCTTACCCTTTTGGCAGACGATGAAACCAGAAAGGAATATTTGGCAATATTTAATGAAATTGAAACTCTTAAAAAATCAACTATTTCTGGCTTAAAAAAAATATCAGGTAGTAGTAACTACGAATTAGAAATTATAGAAGCATTTTCTAATCTTGATAAGAAAAACATTTTTGAAATTTTTGAGGCTATTTTAAACGACATTGGAACCTCAAAAGATTCATTTGAATTTAAATATAACGATGTTTTTGACAAAGGCGGTAAGGTTAAAATATTTTTGGCAGACAATTTCGCATTGTTAAAAGAATACATTGAAAAATACAATGATCTGATCAGTAAATCTACTTTTTTTGCAAAAAATGCCGACCATGTTTTTGGCACAACAGAAGCAAAGATTCTTGGCAAGTCGCTTGAAGGAGATGAATATTTTACTGCTGGACATAAACTAGTATTAAAATCTCATGGAGATGTATCTGCTAAAAATAAATTAGCAGAAATTATTGATGAAGAAATTGCTAAAGTGTTTGATGATAAAGATCTAAAGGATCTTTTTAAGAAAATTGACACTTTACTTGACGCCAACAAAGAACTACAAGCTTTTAAAAAGGTTATAGAAAGAGACAACTCAATTTTATTGAGATTAAATGATTATGATGTATTTAGAAGAGAGGTATGGTTTAGTTTCTTAAAACAAATTGAAACGGGCATAAAATCATTAGTTGAATTATATAATCAGAAAAAGGTTGATTTAGAAAAAATTATACAAAAAGCAAAGGACAGCCAGTCGCAATGGGAAAGTACTATCAAGGAATTTGAGAACAGATTTGTTAATAACCCATTTACTCTTGGGATCCAAAATAAAGCAGATGCAGTATTAAACGAGGAAACACCGGCAATTGATTTTAAATTTCAAGGGAAAGATATCGAAAGAAATAATTTAATAGAAAATATATTGAGCCAAGGAGAAAAACGAGCTTTTTATATTTTGAACGTTATTTTTGAAATTAAATCTAAACAATTACAAAATAAAAAAACATTATTTATTATTGATGATATAGCAGATTCTTTTGATTACAAAAATAAATATGCAATTGTTGAATATCTGAATGACCTCTCCAAGGAGGATAATTTTTGTTCAATAATTTTAACTCACAATTTCGATTTTTTTAGAACGCTTCAATCAAGAATTTTGCAAGATAATAAATGGGAATATTCTTTTGTTGCGGAAAAACTGAAAGATGAAATTAAACTGATTAAAGCAGGCAGTAGAAATGTTACTGACCCTTTTACTAGCTGGAAAGCAGGTATTAATAATAATGAAAAACATCTGATTGCATGTGTTCCTTTCGTGCGCAATTTAATTGATTTTAAAGATGGACGAGATAATGAATGCTATAAACTTTTAACACACGCCCTTCATAGAAAAACCCTTGATGGAACTATAAAAGCAACAGCAGATATCGCCATTGCTGATTTGCAGGTACCGTTTTCGAGTGTTTTATCTAGTATTGCATTTACTTTTACGGACACAAATAAAAAGATTGTTGATGTTATTGAGGAACAGATTGTGGCAATAAAGGGGGCGGAAAATTCTGACTCGATTGTTCTCGAAGATAAAATTGTTCTTGCTGTTGGAATCAGATTAAAGGCGGAGGAATATATGTGGTCAAAAATATCGGATCAAACAGCAATTTCTGGAAGCCAAACGGGTAAACTTTTTCAGAGATACAAAGACGAATTTAAACAAGATAAGGCGCATAGCGAAATAATAAAAACCTTAGAAAGTGTAAATATAATGACGCCTGAAAATATACATTTGAATTCTTTTATGTATGAGCCGATTTTAGATATGGGTATAGATGAATTAAAGAGTTTGCACGATAAAGTTTGTAATTTAACGAGCAATTAACATGACAAACAATCAATCAAAAATCGAAAAACTGATCATTGAACTCTGCCCGAAAGGGGTGGAGTTTAAGGAGTTGGGTGAACTTTTGGATTACGAACAGCCTGGTAACTATATAGTTAGATCAACTGAATATAGAGATGATCTTGCAACACCAGTATTGACGGCTGGGAAAAGTTTTATTCTTGGTTATACAGATGAAGTTGACGGGATATATAAAGCGAGCAAAGAATGTCCTGTAATTATTTTTGACGATTTTACAACTTCGTTCCATTGGGTAGATTTTGAATTCAAAGTTAAATCATCAGCGATGAAGATGTTACGACCGCAAAAGGACATCGATGTATTATTTAAGTATCTTTATTATGCAATGAAGTGCATTCATTACACACCGCAAGATCATGCTCGTCATTGGATTTCCCAATATTCAAAAATAAAAATCCCTCTTCCACCCCTTGCAATTCAAGAAGAAATTATCGCTATTCTTAATAGTTTTACAGAGCTGGAGGCAGAGCTGGAGGCAGAGCTGGAGGCAGAGCTGGAGGCAAGAGAATTACAGTATAGACATTATCAAGACAAACTTTTAAGTATCAACGGGTACGATGTACAACGAAAAACGCTCGGAGAAGTTGCGGAATATCGCCGAGGTTCATTTCCTCAACCCTACGGTGAAAATCGGTGGTATGGCGGTGAAAATGCAATGCCGTTTGTTCAGGTGGCTGATGTTGGTAAAAATATGCGTCTTGTTGAAAATACTAAACAAAAAATATCAAAATTAGCGCAACCTAGAAGTGTTTTTGTGCCTTCTGGAACAGTGATAGTAACCTTGCAAGGTAGTATTGGCCGAGTTGCAATTACACAATATGATAGTTATGTTGATAGAACACTTGCGATTTTTGAGAGATTTAAAGTAGAAATCAATAAAAAATATTTTACTTATCAACTCGAAAGAAAATTTGCCGTTGAGAAAGAAACCGCCCGAGGCAGTACAATTAAAACAATCACAAAAGAGGAATTTACAAAATTCGAAATTCCTCTTCCACCCCTCGCTGAACAAGAACGAATTGTTTCAATTCTTGATAAATTTGATGCCCTCGTGAATGACATCTCAATCGGTTTACCGGCAGAACTCTTGGCTCGTAGACAGCAGTATGAATATTACAGAGGGAAGCTTTTAACTTTCAAAGAATATGCCAAATAATAAAAAATACAATTTAGTTGCAGAAAGCACGCAAAGCACTGTCGTGGGCGAGTATGTGGCGGACGGTGTGCGTGTTGCTCATTATCAAAGTGAAGCCGATTTGGAGCAGACTTTTATCAAACAACTCGAGACACAGGCGTACGAATATCTACCCATCACCTCCGAAGCTGATTTGGTATTGAATTTGCGTAAGCAATTAGAGAAAATTAATGATTTTACTTTTACCGATAGTGAATGGGACCGATTTTTTGTTAGTGAACTTGCTAACCCAAACCAAAGTATTGCCGAAAAGACCGCCACCATTCAAGAAGACCATATCAAAAATCTAACGCGCGAAGATGGCACGACCAAGAATGTATACCTTATAAAAAAGGACAACATTCACGACAATAGTTTGCAGGTGATCAATCAATACGCGACCGAAGACGGTCAGCGCGCCAATCGTTATGATGTGACGGTGCTGGTTAATGGCTTGCCCTTGGTGCATATTGAGCTCAAACGTCGTGGCGTGGCTATTGCCGAAGCGTTCAATCAGATCAACCGTTACAGCCGAGAAAGTTTTTGGGCATCAAGCGGACTTTTTGAATATGTGCAACTTTTTATTATTTCCAACGGCACCCATACTAAATATTACAGTAATACCGTCCGCTCGGAGCACATTAAAGAAGCTGGTGAAGGTGCGGTGAAAAAAGGCAAACGCTCGAGTAACAGTTTTGAATTTACCAGCTGGTGGGCAGATGCTACCAATCGACCGATTACGGACTTGATAGATTTTGGGAAAACTTTTTTTGCCAAACACGCGCTTTTGAATATCTTGACCAAGTACTGCGTGTTCACTACAGACCATCAACTTTTAGTAATGCGACCGTATCAGATAGTGGCGACGGAGAGAATTCTTAGTCGTATTGAAGTCAGTACCAACTACAAGAAACTTGGCACAGTTGAGGCTGGCGGGTATATTTGGCACACGACTGGATCAGGAAAAACTTTGACCAGTTTTAAAACCGCTCAGCTCGTGAGTAAGTTGGCGTATGTGGATAAAGTGGTGTTTGTGGTTGATCGCAAGGACTTGGACTATCAGACTATGCGAGAATACGATAAGTTTGAGAAAGGTGCGGCCAATAGCAATACCAGTACGGCAATCCTGAAGAAACAACTGGAAAATCCGAACGCGCGAATTATCATCACCACTATTCAGAAGCTTGATCGTTTTATTGGAAGCAATTCTGGGCATACTATTTTTGATGGGCATGTGGTGCTTATCTTTGACGAATGTCATCGTTCACAGTTTGGCGATATGCACGCCGCTATCACCAAGACATTCAAGAATTACAATCTATTTGGTTTTACTGGTACGCCGATTTTTGCCATGAATGCGTCTGCTGGTGGAAGACCAGACTTAAAAACGACTGAGCAGGCTTTTGGCGAAAAATTGCATACTTACACTATTGTGAATGCAATTGCTGATAAAAACGTTTTGCCATTTAAGGTTGATTATGTTTCTACGGTTCGAGAAGCGGAGAATATCGAAGATGCGAAAGTAAGAGATATTGACCGCGAGGCGGTGCTAGCTTCACCGGAAAGACTGGCGAATATCGTGAGCTATATTCGCGAGCATTTTGACCAAAAGACCAAGCGAAATAGTTTTTATAAATTGAAAGATCGCCGGTTGGCAGGTTTTAATTCTATTTTTGCTGTTTCGTCTATTGATGTGGCCAAGAAGTATTATGCCGAGTTTAAAAAACAGCTTGAGGGGGCACCGAGCGACAAACAGCTTAAAGTAGCAACGATTTATAGTTTTGGGGTGAATGATGAAGATGCTGATGGAATGATCGACGAGAACTCCGAGGATACGAGTGGGCTTGATGTGAGTTCCCGTGATTTTCTGGATAATGCAATTACTGATTACAATGGGATGTTTGGCACTTCTTTTGATACTTCATCTGATAAGTTTCAGAATTATTATAAAGATGTGAGTTTGAGAGTAAAAAACCGCGAGATTGATGTCCTGATTGTGGTCAATATGTTTTTGACCGGCTTTGACGCCACAACGCTGAACACGCTTTGGGTGGATAAAAACTTGAGATTACATGGACTCTTGCAGGCATTTTCGCGTACCAATCGCATTTTAAACAGCGTAAAGACTTTTGGAAATATTGTTTGTTTCCGTAACTTAGAGAAAGCGACGAATGAATCTATTGCTCTTTTTGGGGATAAAGAAGCAGGTGGTGTCGTGCTTCTCAAAGCATACGAGGAATATTACAACGGCTACAAAGATGGCGATAAGGAAATACGCGGATATGCCAGTTTGGTGACAGAACTTTTGGAAAAATTCCCAGTTGGCGAGCAAATTGTAGGAGAACAAAATCAAAAAGATTTTATCAAGCTCTATGGTGGTATTTTACGAGTGAGAAATATTCTAACAACTTTTGATGAATTTACGGGCAACGAGATTTTAACCGAGCGTGACGTGCAGGATTATCACAGCATGTACATTGACCTTTACAATGAATTCCGTAAGGGCACCGAAGTTGATCAAGAAAATATTAACGATGACCTGGTGTTTGAAATGGAGCTTATAAAGCAAGTAGAAATAAATATCGATTTCGTGCTAGGGCTTATCAAGAGATACCACGAAGATCACAATAATAATCGCGAGATTTTGGTTGATATCAACAAAGCAATAGACTCCAGTGTTGAACTACGAAACAAAAAGGATCTCATCAATCAATTTATCACTTCACTTGATATTCATTCAGTCGTTGACGATGATTGGCAGAAATTTGTGGACAAGAAAAAAATTGAGGAGCTCGACAAGATTATTGATAATGAAGGTCTGGATCACGATGCAACTTATGCGTTTGTACGAAATTCTTTTCGTGATGGAAGCGTGGCAACGACTGGCACGGCAATAACCAAAGTTTTACCGCCTGTATCTCGTTTTTCTCCGACCGGCGAACGAACTCAAAAACGCGAAAGCGTTCTCGGTAAATTAACAAGTTTCTTTGAAAGATTTTTTGATATTTCAGGTGGTAAATTATAACAAAATTAAATAATCAATATGCAAGAAATTATATGCCCAAATTGTAAAAAAGTTTTCAAAGTCGATGAGGCTGGTTTTGCTGATATTGTTAAACAAGTCCGAGATCATCAATTTGAGGAAGAATTGCGACAGCGATTAGATATTGCAGAAAAAGAGAAAGAAAATGCTATCAAGCTCGCAGAAGCAAATATTACCAATACATTACAAAGAGATCTCGCAAAGAAAGATACCGAAATAGCAGAACTAAAGACCAACAAAGAACGCGAATTAACTGAACTTGAGGCTAAGAAAGAGGCTGAGTTATCTGAAGTCAAATCAAAAATTAGTAATGCAGAGCTTGAGAAAAAACTTGCTGTTACCGAGGCGGTTAATAAAATCGAGAAAGAACGCGATGTACTTGCTGGTGAGCTGAAAAGTAAAGATACCGAGAAACAATTGCTCGAGACATCATTAAAAGAAAAATATGCCACTGAGCTCAAAACGAAAGACGACATCATTAAGATGAAAGATGAAGAGATTGCTCTTCGTAAGGATATGAAGGTCAAGCTTTCAACAAAAATGATTGGCGAAACGCTTGAACAACACTGCGAGACCGAATTTAATAAGCTTCGCGCAACTGGTTTTCAAAACGCATATTTTGAAAAAGACAATGACATAAATACTGGCAGTAAGGGTGATTATGTTTATCGCGAAAGCGATGAGGCTGGCAATGAGATTATCTCTATTATGTTTGAAATGAAAAACGAAGGCGACGAAACTGCCACCAAGAAAAAGAATGAGGACTTTTTGCGCGAGCTTGATAAAGATCGTAATGAGAAGAAGTGTGAGTATGCCGTGCTTGTAACGCTTCTAGAAGCTGACAATGAACTATACAACACCGGCATTGTTGATGTTTCTCATAAATATCAAAAAATGTATGTTGTCCGTCCGCAATTTTTCATTCCTATAATAACATTGCTCCGCAACGCGGCTATGAATTCGCTTAAATACAAAGCCGAGCTTGCTTTGGTAAGGAACCAGAACATTGACATCACCAATTTTGAAGATAATGTAAATAAATTTAAGGAGGGATTTGCTAAAAATTATGATCTTGCCAGTCGCAAATTCAAAACCGCCATCGAAGAAATAGATAAAACCATAGATCATCTCCAGAAAACCAAAGACGCTCTCTTGTCATCTGAAAACAATCTCCGTATAGCTAATAATAAAACGGAAGATTTAACCATCAAGAAACTAACGCGCGGGAATCCTACGATGTCAGCAAAATTTGCAGAGCTTCCTGATCCCGATGAAAATATAGAAAAATAATAGTTATGGAAATCGAATCAAAACAACAAATTTTGGAACGCCGGAAAGAGATTGAACAGGAACTCGTGGAAATGCTCAAAGAGACCGAGAGCGATTTTACTTTGGATCATATCCGAGATGTTATTTTTCACGAAGAAGATAACGACGACATGATGAAAGTTGTCGCCATGTTTGATCGGGGCGGAGATGCTTCAGAATTAAGCAATGTTCTTGAACTCGTAACTGATGCTTGGAATTATTTTCCACACAAAGTTCTCGGTGGCATTTCTCCAGCCGAGAAATTGCTGGAATACCAAAATAAAAAGAAATAATATGTCTGACGATAACGATCCAATTAAAGATAACCCCGCTGAAGAAGCTCCGGACGAGGAAGTCGTCGAGCTTATGGAAAGTCACGATCTTGATAAGGACACGGCCGAGCGTGTGCAAGAGATCATGGAAGATTTGGGTGTGGATGAAGATGATGCCGTCGAGCTCGAAGAACTTTTGTAATAAACTATCAATACCATGCTTAGTGTTGAACGAGTAAAAGAATTGCTAAACGATCCGAACCTATCCGATAAGGAAATCACGGAAATTCGAGATGGCTTTTATATGCTCTCCGAAGTTATCTTTGAACAGTGGCAAGCAGAAAGGACAAAAGCTAAAGCTGAAAAAGATAAACCGGATAAGTGAGTCATATTTGCTTAACTTTTCCGAAGTTAAGCAAATTGTTCCAAGCTCTCAAAATTCGTTCTCAATCGTTTTTAGTTTCCGGATTGGTGCAAATCTCTTACTTCGGTCGAACCGCTCGCCCCAAGGGCAAACACGGGGCAAGAACGCTAACCAAAAACACCGAAAGCTTTCGCCTCGGTGTTTTTGGTATATATCGGTGGTAGTGTCTTAATTCCCCCAGCCGTTTGAGAGTTCGTTCATCTGTTCCAAAGTTCCCGGACCGACACAGCCGTTTTCGCTGGCCTCGCCGTACTTGGCTTGAAATTTCTTGACCGCGGCGTTGGTGATCGTCCAGAAATAGCCGGTGATCAAATTCTTGGACATATGGTCAATGCCGGACAGGAATCTTTGGAGTGCTTTTACTTCCTCGCCTCGCGCTCCCTGGCAGAGATTACTTTTTATCGCCAATGCGATAAAAGGAGCGGGTGTTGAGACTTGCGGTTCTTTGATCAAAGTCATTATCTTGTTTCTCGTTGCTTCGTCCACGATGCTGGTGGTTTTCAAATGATATTTTTCCTGGAATTCATAGACGGCCTTGCTTGTCTTTGATCCGAAATAACCGGTTATTTCTCCAGTTGGATAAATGCGTTTGTCCGTGGCGAGAAATTGCTGAATATGGGTGACATCATCGCCTTGCGCGCCGATGTTTAAATCCTTAGTCAGAGAGAAATTTGCCACAACCGATTGCAGTTCCGGAACGACATTAATTCTAGCTTCGGAACTTTTGCCGTTCGGAGCGGTGGAGATTTTTATCGCCTTGGAATAGTTTTTGGCATCGTCATAGGAATAGATGGCGTAGAAATAATTCTTGCCGTTTGTAAGTTTGATATCGGTGAAATTTCCGCCGTCGCCTTCGTAGATTACTTGCCCGTCGGAAGCGGAATTAGGATAACGGCTGTCATTTCGCACCACGACCGTTCGCAAATAATCATTGGTTGGATTTTTCCAAAACAAACTGATCGATCCGTTCTCACCGAAAGCTTGAATGTTTTTTACTGCTTGCGGAGGAGTGGTGTCCAATGAGCTGACCGAACCGCCTCCACCACCGGAGTTACCAGAGCTTCCTGTATTTCCAGTGTTTGCAGTGTTGGATTGATTACTGGTTTCAGTATTGCTGTTGGTATTTGTATTTGTGTTGGAAGTATTTGCGTTTGTATTGGTATTGGCATTGCTTACCGCCAAAGTGGAAGCATCGGCAATATTGGAAATGGTTGACCAATTGTCGCTGGAGTCGGATATTTTTATGGCGAAATAATAACGGGTGTTTGGTTGGAGTCCGGCCACCGTGTATGAACCGTTGGAGACTTCATCAGAATAAAGCGGAGCGGATTGGACCGCTGTGGCAGATGAAAAATTGTCGCTCGTGATTGGATGCAGACTGTAGCGGATGTCGTAACGATAGGCATCGGACGGCACATTGCCCAAGCTCACATTGATTGACTGAGTGGTGTGGGGAGAAGCGGACAAATTAGCTACGGCTGTTGGGGCGGTAGTATCGGCCGGCGGTGTCGTATTGGTATTCGTATTGGCGTTATTTCCTGCCGGAGTCGCCGAAGTGGTCAATATTTGATCGTTGGAATATGCAGTGTTGCCAAAAGTGTCTTGCACTATGACCCGGTAATGATAGGTAGTATTGGGAGAAAGATTTGCCAAGCTGGTGCTGTGATTGGTCGCAAGAGTTGTGTTTAATGCCGAAGAATGAGTGTATGAAGTGGATAGTCCGTATTCTACTTGGCTGTTGGCTACTTCATTGGTCTGCCAGCTAATTGTGGCGCCGGTGGTGTTAGCTGAAGCGTTGATGTTGGAAATTTCCGGAGCGGTATCGATGATGATCGGTTCGGCCAAAGTGGTAAATTCTTGATTGTTGAGCGTTCCAGTATGACCAGTTCCGCTTACGGAAGTGAGACGATAATGATAGTTGGTGTATGGCGTCAGTCCAGAAATGGTGACCGAGTGATTGGTGGACAATGTAGAACCTTGATCAAGAGTCGTGCCGTATGTGATGTCGGTGCCGTAATCCAATTTAGTCGTGGCCGGTAGATCGGTTTGCCAATTGATTGTTACGGAAGAAATGGTCAAAGAGTTTTCCGCAACTGCAGAAATAGTCGGCGTGGTATTAACATTTTGATTGATTATAATGTTGGAAGCGGTGACAAAAGTATCATCCGTGGAAACTGCTTCGTGTCCGGAACCGTCTTGCGACTTGACGCTGAAATGATATTCCGTGTCAGCGGAGAGTCCGATCAAAGTGACGCTGTGGCTGGAGTCAAAAGAATTGTCCAAAACAGTTACCGAACCGTGATTGCTGTTGAGGCCGTATTCTACCTGATGATTGGTCGGCTGATCGGTTTGCCAGGAAATTGTTGCTGAGTTATGTGTGATGTTTGAAACCGAGATACCGGTAACAATTGGCAGAATATTTTCTGTTGGTGTTTGCGGGACTGACGGCGTTTGAGTTTGGTTTGTTGAAGGAGTAACCGACGGATTTTGCGTGACGATGTTTTGAGCGGTAATAAATTGCTGTCCGCAAGATGATGAATGATTATTGAAAAGGTCGGTGGAGTGGACACAGTAATAATAGGTGGTGTTGGCGGAAAGTCCGGTCAGAGCCGCGAGGTGAGCCAGTCCGGCAGTGGCAGATAGTGTGACAGTTTGTCCATATGATAGGCCCGTGCCGTATTCAAGGGTGGAGTGAGATAATTCATCGGTCGTCCAAATAATGGTCGCTTCGTTTGGCAAAACCGAAACGACGGCAATGTCGGTGATGACTGGCGCTGTGCTGTCGGTTGGAATAATTGATGGAGTGTTTACTGTCACGGTTGGAGCGGGGTTGTTCAGGGTCGTGACAGTCACCGGAGTATTGACTGGTGCTTGAGTGGTAACAGGCGTCGGAGTAGTTACCGGCACGCTGGTATTAGTCTGCGTGGTTACACTGGAGTTATCCACCGAGACATTAGATTCCACTTGGGTGGGTTGGCTGGTGTTTACCGTCGGTGTAGTAACCGGAGCAGGAGGCGTTTCTACTGGTGGAGTGACGACGACTGGAGCTGGGGCTACCACTGGAGCCGGTGTCGTGTCGGCCGGCGGATTAACATCTACTCCTAAAGCAAGAACGGGTTATACATTCGCGTACTTGGCCAGCATTTCTTTCATTTGGTCTAAAACTACCGTCGGATATTTGTATTCGCTTACCCAGTCAAAAGTTCGGAAATCGTTGAGCAGGGCGAGCAAATTTATACTAATAAACAAAACCTAGTTTCCCAATCAAAGGATTCTCCTTAAATAACATGCTAGAATATCTATATGAAACTCAACTCCTTTCTCAAACTCATCACCACCATCATCGTCTCCGAGCTAGCCGGTATCATCGGAACCATCTTTACAGTCTCCGCTATCCCGACCTGGTACACCACACTCGCTAAACCCGCACTCAATCCACCGAGTTGGATATTCGGTCCGGTCTGGACAACACTCTATCTCCTCATGGGTATTGCCGCATTCATGGTTTGGAAGAAAGGTTGGGATCGTAAAGATGTACGGAAAGCTCTTGCTGTTTTCGGACTTCAGCTTGTTCTCAACGCTGTATGGTCAATCATCTTCTTCGGCCTGCACAGTCCTCTCTGGGCACTTATTGATATCGCTCTCATGTGGCTTGCCATCGTCTGGACCATGGTTCTCTTTTACAAAATCTCAAAGCCAGCAATGTGGCTCCTCCTGCCATACATCCTTTGGGTAAGTTTCGCCGCATATCTCAATTATTCGATTTTGATTCTGAATTAAGATACGTGAGGTCACAAAAAATTGCTTTTTTCATTAAAACTTGATACATTGTAACCATGCCTGTGGGCGCAAGCCCCGTTCAGCTAAGGAATTCCTAAGCCGAAGACAGGCATACCAAAGATACTGCCTAACGGCGGTATTTTTGTATCTATGAGTCCTCAATACCCTCATCAAATATTTTTTGATGCCCATGTCTGATTTTTGAATTAAGCATGACACTCCAGAATGTGATGTTTCCATCACCAACTCTTCGAATAATTGTTCTCATCTTAATTTTATTTTCTCCAACGATAGCAACAAGCCCCCAATACTCAACTTCTTTCATGGGAATTGATCCGTTATTTGGAGATGGTTTACCAATTGGTGTAAGTAATCTCCTATATTCTTGAATAGTTCCAGATTTCCTTATTATTTCCAATCCTAGAGGCAGTAAACTAAATTTAAATAATTGCTCACCCTTACTCCTTTCTGTTCGACTAGAAAATTGTAAATGATGAAATCCGTCCGAATTTAATACAATAGCCGTCTTGAAGTACGGGTTGTAAATAGTTTTTTGCGCTGAAAAAATCTCTCTAGCTTTTTCTTTGCGCATGTTGAAATAGTCAGTTTCATTTTGCATATAATTCGATATGATAACCTCTTTTTTAAAATACGAAAAATAAAATAGTCTAATATCATGTGTATTACTTTTTACTTAGTGCGTAAAATTTACTTATAAAATTCCAAAAGTGTAAACGCTCTATTAAAAAATAAAGGAAACATGTTAGCCGCAATTCTGTTAGTTATCGTTGTAGTCATTGTGCTCGTTCATTATTATTTACAATAATTCTTCTAAATCCCCAATGCTGACTTTGATTGCAGATCTTTGGTTAATAAGTTCTGAAAGCCACGCAATGAGGTCATGAACTATTATTTGTAATAATTCATGACCCACATCGGCTTAGTGTTGTGATTGACCAATAGTCGAAAAACTTATTCGTTATCACATTTTAATAGATCTAATTAACACAACACCATGACAACCATAGTAAACTCACCCCAACCATCAGGAGATAGTTCTGCATCAGGAATGGGAACAGGAATGATAGTTGGGATTTTTATAATTCTCGTCATCGCAGTCCTATTTTTCGTCTACATACTACCTACAATGCAGGCAAACCCTACTCCAGCTCAAGGTACTGGACTAAACGTAATCTATTCGAATACACCGGGTGCGACAGGTGCTACCGGAGCAACGGGCGCCACTGGTGCGACTGGAAATACAGGCGCAACAGGTGCTACAGGAGCATCCCCTGTTAAATAACCCGCAACTCGAAAAGGTTTATTAATCTAACTCACCAACTATCATGTCTCTACTAACCATCGCAGAAGTTGTTTTCTTTCTAGTATTTGGTATTAGCCATTTCTTTCCGTTCAAATACTCGGCCATTATTACGGCAATCGCAGCAATAGTAGTTGGAGTACTTCTGATCGTAAGACTATAAAAATAGTTCTTTGCGCCAGTTAGCCGTTATTTGTCACAACTGGCAGAGAAACTGAAAAGGTACTCCCTTTTCCAAGAGTACTCTCTGCGGTAATTTTACCTCCGTGAGCTTCGACAATCCATTTTGTGATAGCGAGTCCGAGACCAGATCCATTATTGTCATTTAAACTGGAACGTGATTTATCTACTCTGTAAAATCTTTCGAAAACACGCTTAAGATCGTCAGATGATATGCCTACACCATCATCGCGTATGTCAATTTTGATCATATTTCTTTTAATTGTTCCTGATATAGAAATATGCCCATGGTCTCTTCCATAAGTGATCGCGTTTTTAACGATATTCGTAAAAAGCTTGTTTAGGTATGATTCATCGGCAAATATTGAGACAGGTGGAATTTTTTTTAGTTGAACAACAATACTCTTTTTATTAGCCAAAGTTACCCATCGTTCTGATATCTTTTTAATGAACGGCGCTAGTTTTATTTTCTTAGTTTGTATTTTTCTCTGAACATGAGAATCTTTTGCCGTAAGTACCGATAATTCTGAAAGAATTTCCGTCAAATGTTGTATTTCCGTGTTTATCGTTTCGAAAGCAATAGATTGATTGGTGGCATAATAATTCTTCATAGATAAGTCGACTGTGCCTTTTATTATTGCCAAAGGTGTGCGAAGCTCATGCATGGCATCAGCCAGAAACTCCGTCCTCAATTCTTCTTCCTTCATTTTCCTCCGATCTTCTTCATTATTTTTCAGCATTTCCTTGTTGCGAAAAATGGTAATCACATGGGCAATATTGCTTCCGATAAGAGTGCACAAAATTCTTTTCTCCTTTGAAAATTTCTCTAATTTCTTAAAACAAATAACGATATTGCCGTATATATTATCTTGATATGTAATCGGAATGATGACAAAACTTTTCATGTACTTACTCACATCATATTTATCCTTTCGCTTTTCGACTATAGAGACAAAATCTGGCTGGAAACTTTTTAAAACTTTGGTATTGCGGCCACCCATCGTGGGAGAAAGTGGCGTATAAGGCAAGTGATGACTTCGATAGACTAGTTTAAATTCCTGATCTTTTTTTGCCAAACCAGACAAAACCGAAGTCTGCTCCCAAAATATTCACTGCTAATTCCGTAAAAGTGCTGATGATTTTATTTTCATCAGTCTCATTCAAACACTGAATGGTTGCTTCATTTAATAAAATTAATGTATCTATGATCATTTTTATAAAAAAGCGGACGAGGAATCATCTCAATCCGCCTGTTACTACCTAGCCATGACGGTCATGGCTGTCACTATCTTGCCAAAGTAATTATAGTACTTCACAAACCGGGCTTCAACTGGACAACCAGCGCCACGAGCCAGATTTGATAGTATCATCCTCTTACTTCGCCTGATACTTGTACCACCGCATGTGTCACAGGTATCTACAGGATTTTGGTCAGACAAAGCGTTTATGATGACTACGGCTTTTCGCTTTGAAGGATTGTGTCCTTTACTGAAAGCAGTTCGGCCAATCTCTTGAAGAACTACTTTGGCTGATGGTGTTGACACACAATTCAAGAGACGGCATAAATACCAGATCTCCACACTGTCCACATCGAGTCCAGCTTCACTAGGATCAGCTAGCAATGACTGTATCTCGAATGTCTTCACTTGCGACTCCCGATGAATAGCCTGAATGGGTTGTGGCATAGCGTCGACTTGCTTTCGGAGGTTATCCATTGCCCAAATCCATGCCACAGAACTCACATCAACCCACCATGTCTGGAATCCTGCCTTGGTTGCCTGCCGCAACCATTTGGAATCATAACCTCGTCCATAACCAACGGCCATGATTTTCTTATTACCCAACCGCCGGCGGTCAAAGTCTGAATTATTGGTTAACCGTGCGATGACTTTTTTGAAGTAACTCACCGCAAATTTTCCAAATAAGACATTCCTCATCCGAGCTTCGGTGATGCTTAACCCTTTTGCCTTGTCTTCCTTTGGAACAAAAGCAAGAGGGTCTTTGAGTCTTTCGTCCCAGAAACGCGCCAGCTCGGCTTGTTTCATTGGAGAAAGAGCTTTGAAACCAAAACTTTTTGCTTTTGTATTCATAATAACGTCCTAAATATCAATGAGCCTATATTGCTTCAAATGTACCATTTATTAATATGCATGTCAACGGTTACGAACAGACTAGGACTTGAAGTTGAGATTATTTTTTTGTAATTAGTGTTATAATAATGAGTGTAATAATCACAACCCTATGAGCAACGCCATCGTACAAATTAGTCCGGCAGAAGAGATTGGTTCGGGAAAGAAAATCATTCGAGCCATGCTCGGAGGCACTTTCAACAGCGATGACATCAAACTGCTTTCGGCCTGGGCAGAAGGTTTGAATTCAGCTGTCAAGAAAATCAGCGCTGGGAATGAACATACGATCGGTATTCTGATTGACATCTCTGCGCTGGAAACATACACCGATGCCAATGTCATCACGATTCTTTCTGAATTAATGAAAAAAGACAGCGTATATGTTTACCGCACTGCCACCTTTGGAGGCAAAGATACTCATGAGATGGTCGAACAAATCATCGAAGGACTATCAAACCGCGACAATCTCAAGAATTTTAATACAGAAAATGAAGCGCTAGAGTGGTTAAAAGAGCAATAATCAACAGAGCGCCCTGCAGGGCGCTCTGTTGATTATGATTAAACTAGATCAAGTTTGAAATCTTACTACTATAATTGATGAGATTAGTGACTATTTCTAATAGAGCTAGTAACCGTGACGGCATTGGCATCCAATGTAACCGCGGTCTGTGCCAATGCTCTACCATTCAATTTTGCGCCAGTCTGTAGGGCGATATTTGTTTTACCTAGAATATTTCCATTGAAGACGGAGTTCGTCCCGAGAGTTGTCGCGCCAGAGACTTGCCAAAAGATATTCTTGGCCTGTGCGCCATTCTTGAGAATTACTTGTTTACCAGAACTGATATTCAATGTCCCAGCTATCTCAAATATCCAAACATCGTTTGAACCACCTGATAGAGTGACATTGGTTGGTATGGTAACCCCAGTGTTCCACTTGTAAACTCCAGGCTTGAGAGTTAGTCCACCAATACTTCCAGCACCAACGTTAGTGGTAGCGGCGGAAGTAGGAGCTCGTCCTGCGGCGTTAGTATACGCAGTCTGCATATCACTTACAGCTGTAGTTAGAACTTTAGGAGTTGGAGGCGCATAGTTTGCTGCAAATATTTTTCCAGTCACCAGAGTTGACTTCGAAAATGTGTTCGAGTGATCCAATACCAAACCAAATCCTGTTATTGCAGTACTGGCGATAGGGCTCACTCCGAGATCACCAACGATTTTGGTAACTCCAGTTGTTGAGATTCCTGCTTTTGATAAAATCACGAAATTACCAGCTGTCCCGAGATTTACTGGTGTTGGACCAGCCGCTAACGCAAGTATTGATCCTGTAAGACCGAATGCAAAAGAAACAGCCAATACAGTCACTGTTATTATTGAATGTGGATTGATTTTTTTCATATATTTATTTCATATATTTTAGTTAGTAATTTGAGTGAATTATCGACCGTCATATATAGTAGCCGCCTGAAAGATGTTCGTATTACAACAACTCTTTCTATAATTCTGTTATAATTAAATAATGAAAATGAAACGTTTTTTATTTTTACTCATAATCGTGGTCAGCGGTGGAGTTGCCTACTATTATTCACAGCCTGTCAGACATCTTCTTGAACCAATCGTAATCACTGTACAGAAAAAATTCGCCCCACCAGCTCCTTGCACCGAACCAATTTTATATTCAATTAATTCGTCTGATAGCCGATTCGCTATCAGTTCAACTCAATTAAAAAAAGATATAGCGCAGGCCGCAAGTATTTGGAATACCGCACTCGGAAAAAAACTTTTCGCGTACGATACCAGCGGTTCATTGAAGATAAATCTGATCTACGACTATCGTCAGAAAGCAACCGTTCAATTGAACAAGATTGACACTGTCATCTCGAGTGACAGAGCTACTTACGATGCACTCAAGGTGAAATATGACGCTATCTCGCAACAATATCTTCAAGAGAAGGCCTCCCTGCAAGCAAAGCTCGACGCCTACAACCAAGAAATGGCTTCGTATAATGAACAAGTCGCCTCATGGAATGATCGTGGTGGCGCGCCGCCAGCTGAATACGAAAAACTTCAGATTGAAAAACAGAATCTGAACAACCAAGCCACCGCTCTTGATTTGGAACGTTCAGCTTTCAATCAATTGGCAGATACATTAAATTCCTTGGTACCTCAACTAAATCAACTTGCTCGCACATTGAACATTAACGTCAAAACATACAATACCGTTGGAGCTTCGACGGGCGAACAATTCAATGAAGGCGAATACGTGGAAGATGCTAACGGCACGCGTATAAATATTTATCAATTCAAAAATGAAAATCAACTGATCAGAGTTCTTGAACATGAGCTGGGACACGCTCTTGGTCTTGGACACGTTCAAGATCCAAAAGCAATTATGTACTATTTGAATGAAGGAACAAATGAAAAATTAACTACTAGCGATATGTCGGAATTAAAGGCGATTTGTAACAGTAAGTAATTTGCCTAAATGTAACAGTAAATAAAAGGTATTCACGACACGAGTTCGCCAAATAAATATCTGTAATGAAAAGACGCTAACTACGTCTTTTATTATGTACGCAACATCACAAATAGATCATGTATCTTTATTTTCAAAATACCCATGAATCCCTTCCCTCCTACACATCGCTCCATGCGAGCTTTCATAACGACTTTAAGTACACCGAAAATAGATCGGCTGATGAGGCGAGTTATGCTGGGAGCATTGATCGCTGATCTGATTATACTGCCAGCGAGTTTTATAAAACTATCTTCCTCATTAAAAATAACTCCAGTTATAGCTAACGCTCGTACTGTCAGTGGCGAAGTACTCGTAGGACCAGCAACAACATTATTTATGCAACAACTCAAAGATAACAATTTCGTCCCAGTAGTCTTCAAAAAGATTATTCGCCGTCCATTCACGGGCGACGGTAGTTTGATTACATTGAATGGAGACAATGTTCAGGTTTTTGAATATTCTGACAACGATACAGCTATGAAAGATGCTGACTTGCTTGCGGATAAATACGCGGTTGGTTCACAAAAATTGGTGTGGAAAAAGAATATGCACGTCTACGTCAATGATAAATTAGTGATTTTTTACTTGGGAAACCAAGCTCCAATAACGACTCTGCTTGATCAGAATGCTGTGGCATTTTTGACACCACTAGCTAAACCTTCACCAGCATTATCAGTCAAATAAAGGGTACGGAATAAAAAACTCCTCCAGCTGTCACATGGAGAAGTTGTGAATCATGCGGTCATTATCCCGCATGTTTCGTAGCGTTCGATAATTCTGCGAAGTTTACGCAAAGCAGTTCTTTGAATTTGGCGAACACGTTCTTTTGTCACTTTAACCTTGAGACTTTTTCCAATTTCTTCGAAAGTCTTTTTTTCGTCTCCATTAAAAGAGAACCGTTCCAAAATTACTTTTGCTTCCCGTCGAGACAATTGCTTAATGGCGGTCAAAAGCAGTTGTCTTGTCGTGCTTTTTGTAAGTGTTACTGAAGGATTCTCCGCCATACTATCTGGAATCATATCCCCAATAGTAGACTGATTGTCACTCTCTTCAATTAACTGATCGAATGAGACAGTCGTCGGAATCTTACGAAGCCAGACAACACGATCAACAGAAAGACCAGACCTCAAGGCAACATCTTCAGGAGTTGGCTCAAATCCTAGTTCATGCTCAAGACTAGCAACCGCAGGACGCATTTTAGCTAACGATTCGGCCATATTTACTGGTATCCGAATCGTCTTACCTTGAAATGCCAACGCGCGCTTAATACCTTGTTTGATCCAAAAGGAACCATACGTTGAAAGTTTTCCACCCTTGGCTGGATCAAACCGTTTCACTGCCTTCATCAAACCAATGTTTCCTTCACTGATCAGATCCAACAGTGGCACGCCAATGCCTTCGTAGTCGCGAGCAATCTTCACAACAAGGCGCAGATTGGCTGTGATCATCTGTTCACGAGCTTTCTTATCGCCTTTCTTGATACGTTTGGCAAGTTCGATTTCTTCCCGCGGAGTGAGCAGTTTCACCAATCCAATCTCTCTCAAATACTGCCTGAGAGGAGTATTTTCTCCAGAAAGACTTTGAACAACATTTTCCAAAACACTATTGGTATTGTGCCCATTTATTCCTGGAAGTTTTTTCGAACCATTCACTGGAACACCGTACGTTTTCATTCCTAAAAAACAAAACATAGTAAAATTCCTTCGGTTGACCAAATTTTTAAAACAACAACTAAACGACAAATCTTCTGCTATGCTACTCATTAAAAATGATTTTGTCAAAATTATGAATATCCAAACATCAATATCCAGATTTAAGCTATATTTTAGGGTTTTTACGTAGTTATGCACAGTTCATATAATTACGTATCATAGTATAATAAACGCAACGACATGCAGCCCCCGAAACCATACCGCGAGGCGCGACCATGGGGGGAGTTTATTGAATTTGTCAGAAACACCCCTTCGACGGTTAAAATCATCACAGTGAATGCTGGCGAGGCGTTCAGTCTTCAGACGCACACCAAGAGAGATGAATTTTGGCGAGTCATATCCGGTAGTGGAACCATAAGTATAGGTACAAAATCTGTTCCGGTTGTTAGTGGTGAAAATCACTTTATCCCTCGCGGTACCACGCACCGCATAGAAGCAAACGATGAGCCTGTGGTTATACTCGAAATATCATTCGGGGATTTTGACGAAAAAGATATAGTGCGACTGGAAGACAAGTACGGGAGGAATTGATTTTCAGCGTTAAAATTCAATATTTAATTTTAAATATGTACATGAACCTCGCATTTCTTCCACCCATTATTGCCCTCATATTTGTTTTTATACTCTATGCGTTATATATACGCATTCAAAATCAACGATCTCCAAAAAAGTCGCGTGTCAAACATGACATCAATCGCCATCACGCCAATCCAGTCATTTCTCCACTACCTCATCGCGAATGGGAAACTAACGGTACTTTCAATCCCGCGGCCATTAAGGATGATGAAGGTCGTGTTCATTTACTATATCGCGCCATAGGTGATAATGGTCTTTCAAATATTGGCTACGCCTCGAGTCCTGATGGCAGAAACATCGACCGCCGTTCTTCATTCCCTGTCTATCAGCCGGCATACGAAGAAACAAAACCTGAAGCCAAAAAATCTTCAGGTCCAGCCGTATACAATCCTGCGATTTACACATCTGGCGGTGGCTGGGGTGGTCACGAAGATCCGCGTGCAGTCAGGATTGGTGACCGTGTCTACATGACATACACCGCCTTCCAAGGCTGGGAATCAGTTCGGATAGCATTGACTTCAATCGCTCTCAAAGATCTAAAAAAAGAGCGTTGGAATTGGAAAAAGCCAAAACTAATTTCGCCACCAGATGAAGTACATAAAAATTGGGTTATATTCCCAGAAAAAATCAACGGAAAGTTCGCAATTCTACACAGTATCGTGCCAAACATTCTCATTGATTATGTGGATGATCTTGACGGACTCTTTCCACCAATCAAAAGTAAAAGATTACATGGACCACAACCTGGTCGAAAAGATTTCTGGGACAATCGGATACGCGGTGCTGGACCACCGCCAATTAAAACCGATATAGGCTGGTTACTCCTATATCACGCTCAAGATGATAGAGAGCCTAGCAAATATAAGCTCGGCGCAATGATTCTTGAAAAAAATGACCCAACTAAAATATTGTACCGTTCGTCAGAACCAATCCTTACCCCTGAAATGTGTTATGAAAATGACGGCAAACCAGGCGTTGTCTACGCATCAGGGGCTATAGTAAAAAATGGCGAACTGATAATTTATTATGGCGGTGGAGATAAACATGTTTGCGTGGCGCAGACAAATCTGGAATCACTACTTGGATGGTTGATGCAACACGGAAAAATTTAGTAACCAAACGCGATTATTCATAGCATTCGTGTAATTCGTGAATTCGTATTAAAATAATAAAAAATGTTCACCCTGACCCGTTCCGAACACAACCCGATTATTTCCCCACTCCGTGAACATCCATGGGAATCCGCCGCCGCGTTCAATGCTTCTCCTATTCTTCAAGGAAGAAAAACTACATTAGTGTATCGTGCCATGTCCGAGCCAGACCTTCTAAAAGAGCCTCACATCCGCACATCCGTCATAGCTCGAGCCAGTTCCAAAGATAGCATTCATTACGAAGATAGACATGTTTTGATTTCTCCTGATACAGATTTTGATCGTTTTGGCTGTGAAGATCCGCGAGTCACCAAACTTGGCAAAAATTATTATATTTTTTATACCGCGCTTGGTGGTTACCCTTTTTCAGCTGACAATATCAAAGTTGCCGTGGCAGTGAGTACTGACCTCAAAACTATTACCGAAAAACATCTGGTCACTCCATTCAATGCCAAAGCTATGGCTCTATTTCCGGAAAAAATTAATGGCAAAATGGCTGCGCTAGTCACCATCAATACAGATCGCAAGCCATCCGATATTTGTTACGCGGAATTTGAAAAACCTGAAGATATTTGGTCTCCAGATTATTGGCAAAAATGGCAAGAAACCATAGATTTACAGAAAATAAATATTCGTCGAATACCCGGTGATCATATAGAACTTGGCGCGGTACCTGTCAAAACAGATAAGGGTTGGCTGATTGTCTATTCTCACATTCAACGATACGACAAAAGCGATCATGTATTTGGCATTGAAATAGTTCTGCTTGATCTCAAAGATCCTCGCCGAGTCATCGGCAGAACCAAGGGGCCATTTATGGTACCTGATACTTACTATGAACATACTGGTCAAGTTCCACACACTATATTTCCATCAGGAGCTTTGATTCGCGGCGAACATCTGGAAATATATTATGGCGCCGCTGATACATATTGCGCTGTAGCCACAATACCTCTGGAAAATCTTCTTGAAAGCATTATAGATGGTCAAAAAGTCGGCTTGCAGAGGTTTCGTGGAAATCCAATTATCAGCCCACGTCCAGGTGTGCTCTGGGAAGCAAAAGGTACCTTGAATCCAGCCGCGATTGACCTGGGCAATAAAACTCATATTCTCTATCGCGCGGTAACTGCGGATAACATATCGGTGATTGGATACGCCAACTCCAGTGATGGATTTTCTATTGATGAGCGTCTGGACAAACCTATATACAAACCTCGCGTTGATTTTGAATCTCGAGGCTGTGAAGATCCGCGTATTATGCTTATAGATAAAAAAGTATTCATGACCTATACCGCCTATGACGGCGTTCTGCCTAGAGTTGCGGTAACTTCCATTGACAACGAACATTTTCTGAAAAAAAATTGGAGCAAATGGTCACAACCGGAAATCATCACTCCTATGAACGTTGACAACAAAGACGCGGCAATTTTGCCTGAAGCTATCAATGGAAAATATATGATTTTACATCGTGTTCACGAAAGCATTTGCGCGGATTTCGTTTCTTCACTCGATTTTTCCAAAGAAAAAGTCACCAAATGTATAGAAATACTGTCTCCACGACGCGGGATGTGGGATGGCAACAAAGTAGGCATTTCCGCTCCACCAGTTCGAACTGCCAATGGTTGGCTTCTGCTTTATCATGGAGTATCGTGGAGCTCAATTTATCGCGTAGGTGCTGTATTGCTTGATCTCGAAGATCCAACGATTGTGAAAGCGCGCACCGCTATACCTCTATTTGAGCCTATAGAAAAATATGAAACCGAAGGAGTTGTGAACAATGTCGTATTTCCATGTGGCTTAGTTGTTCGTGGCGGTACCGCTTATGTATATTACGGTGGAGGTGATAGTGTTGTTGGTGTAGCAACAATCAAGATGAATGCTTTGCTAGACATGCTTCGAACTTAAAGACTACCAATCTTAAACCTATGACCGCCTACTCAAAACAACTAATCATATTTGATAAAGATGGAACCTTAACTCCAAGCAAAGGCCCTATGTCTGCAGAGATGGCAAATCTGCTCATCAAATTATTGGAGCGAAAAAAAGTAGCTATAATATCCGGCAGTGGTTTCCCTTTGTTTGAAATTCAAGTCCTAAGGGTACTTCCGAACGACGCCAAGAATTTGAGTAATTTGTTGATTTTACCAGTATCTGGAACTCGTCTATATGCATGGAGAGGAACATGGAATGAACAATACGCCGAACACCTATCGCCACAAGAAAAAGAAAAAATAATGACATCGCTCAATTCCGCGCTCAAACAGGCCGGTTATGAAAAACCACAAAAGATTTATGGTCAGCTCATAGAAGACCGTGGCTCACAAATAACTTTTTCGGCTTTGGGACAGAATGCCCCCTTTGGACTAAAAAACGCATGGGATCCGACCCACGAAAAACGTCAAAATATCGTCTTGTTTTTACAACCAAAACTTCCAGAATTTGATGTCCGGATTGGCGGTACAACTTCGATTGATGTCACCAAAAGAGGCGTCAATAAAGGCTATGGCATCCGTCGCCTTGAAGAATATTTGAAAATGCCCCTTGAAAACATGGTTTTTGTTGGCGATGCCCTTTATCATGGTGGCAATGACTACCCAGCCAAAGCAACTGGCATAGACTGCATATCCGTATCCGGTCCAGAAGACACCAAGAAACTTATCACTAGTTGGCTTGAATAATGAACTACCCCGCAGCAGAGCTGACGGGGTATCGCTGTATACGGATGTTTAGAACAGGGACAATGTTTGGTGATGGATTTGTTTGTAGGAAGCTATACCCTGTCTTTTTACATAGTTCTCGAGCATCTTCAGATTTCCATACTGACCTACAGTGTTTAAGTAGTATCCGTCTGCCCAAAACTCTCCTCCCCACAGGAAGACTTTCACTTCGGGGTGTCTCTTGAACATTTCCTTCGCAGTGATACTTTTGATCGTCTTGACCATATCTGAAATCAATGTGTTTGGAACTGTTTGAATGAGGAAATGAACATGGTCTTGGTCAATACCGATTTCCAGAAATGTATAGTTGTAACGCACTCCCAGTTCCAAACAAATTGATTTGAAGGTGGTTTCATTCCCCTCAGTGAAGATCTTCCTGCGGTATTTGATTGGGCAGACTAAGTGGAAGATTAATAACGTCTTGTTGTGAGATTTAACAATGTGTTCAACCATTACTCAATGGTAACCTAACGGTGCCCTCGCAGTAAACTGCGGGGTAAGATGTGAATCTA
>Ga0209726_10001864_pt1 | contig 32538 bp, 33 predicted proteins | sample Subgrocontami54m_FD_187453 | JGI IMG/M metagenome (GOLD analysis project Ga0209726, IMG submission 187453) | Subsurface groundwater microbial communities from S. Glens Falls, New York, USA - GMW46 contaminated, 5.4 m (SPAdes) (version 3) | ecosystem: Environmental > Aquatic > Deep subsurface >... | reverse complement strand
CATCGCTATGGGACGCCGGCCCGCGCGGTGGAAGAGGCGCTGGCGCGTGGCCGCGATGTGCTGTTCGATATTGACTGGCAGGGCACCCAGCAATTGCACGAGAAGGTGCGGGGCGATCTGGTCAGCGTATTCATCCTGCCACCATCGACCTGGGAGCTCGAGCGGCGGCTGAAAAGCCGCGCGCAGGATCCCGACGAGGTGATTCAGTCGCGCATGGCCAAGGTGGTCGACGAGTTGAGCCATTGGGCGGAATACGATTACGTGGTCATCAACAACGACATCGAGCACGCCTTTGCCGACGTGCGCGCGATCCTTGCCGCCGAGCGCCTCAAGCGGGAGCGCCAGCCCGGCCTGTCGGCCTTCGTGCGCGGATTACAGGCGAAGATATGAATCGAAGGTGGAATCGGACCACGGTCGCGTCCTAGCCGCGTCCGGCGACGGCGCGCGTCAACGCAACGAAGCCCGCGACTGGAATCTCCTCGGCGCGCGCGGTCGGCGCGATCCCGGCGGCTTCGAGCAGCGGCAGCGGATCGACCCCGAGCGATTTCAGGCTCTGACGCAGCATCTTGCGGCGCTGGCCGAAGGCGGCCGCGGTCACCCGCTGCAGCACATCGGGGTCGCATGCCAGGGGTTGCCGACGCGGAACGAGTTCGACCACTGACGAGGTGACCTTGGGCGGCGGAACGAAGGCGGACGCCGCAATGTCAAACAGGATGCGCGCCTCGGCGCGCCAGCCGGTCAGCACGGACAAGCGGCCGTAGACCTTGGAGCCGGGCGCTGCGACCAGACGCTCGGCCACCTCGCGCTGAAACATCAGCACCAGACGGTCGTACCACGGCGGCCAAGGCTCCAGCGTGAGCCACCCGACCAAGAGCGCCGTGGCGATGTTGTAGGGCAGGTTGGCGACGATGCGCGCCGGACCGTCATCCAGATGCGCGCGCAGATCGACCGCAAGCGCATCGCCGGAAACCACATCGAGCCGCCCCCGGTAGCGCGCGGCGATGTCGCCCAGCGCGGCCAGCGCGCGTTCGTCGCGCTCGACCGCGATGACGCGCTTGGCGCCCTGCGCCAGCAGCGCCCGCGTCAACCCGCCCGGGCCGGGACCGATCTCGATCACGCTGACGCCCGCGAGCGGGCCCGCGGCGCGCGCAATGCGGCTCGTAAGGTTGAGATCGAGCAGGAAATTCTGGCCGAGCGATTTCTTGGCGCGCAGCCCGTAGCGACCGATCACCTCGCGCAGCGGCGGAAGATCGTCGATCGCGCTCATGCGCGCCGCGTGCGCGGCTGCGGTTCGGTTTTGACGGCAAGCCGCGCAGCGAGCTTGATGGCGGCGATCAGGCTCGATGGGTCGGCGCGGCCGGAGCCGGCGATATCGAAGGCGGTGCCGTGGTCGGGTGAGGTGCGCACGAATGGCAGGCCGAGCGTGACATTGACCGCATGGTCGAACGCCAGCGTCTTGATCGGGATCAGTGCCTGGTCGTGATACATTGCCAGCGCTACGTCGTAGGTTGCGCGCGCGGCTGTGTGAAACAGCGAGTCGGCGGGCAGCGGGCCGCGCGCGTCGATGCCTTCCGCCCGCAGGCGTTCGACGGCCGGGCGGACGATGGCGAGATCCTCCTCGCCGAGCGCGCCTTGCTCGCCGGCATGCGGGTTGAGGCCCGCGACGGCGAGCCGCGGGCGCACGATGCCGAAACGGAACGTCAAATCGCGCGCCACAATCCGGGCCGTGCTGACCACCAGGTCCGCGGTCAGCACCTTGGGAACATCCTTCAGCGGCAGATGGATGGTGACGGGAACCACCGCCAGTTCCGGCGACCACAGCATCATGACCGGCTGCACCGGCACGCCGGTGTGCTCGCTCGCGAGCTTGGCGAGATATTCGGTATGCCCGGGTTCTGCGAAGCCCGATTGATAGAGCACGTTCTTGGCCACGGGATTGGTCACCATCGCCGCGGCCGCGCCGGCCATGACATCGGTCACGGCGCGGCGGATGGCGGCGATCGCCGCCGGCGCGCTCGATCCGTCCGGGCGCCCGGGCTCGGCGGTCACTGTGACGCCGATATCGACCACCGGCATTGCGGTGGTAAACGCCGCGGCGGCGGCGGCCGGCTCCACCACGACCATCGGCAGATCGAGCGCGAGCCGATGGGCACGCCGCCGCAGCTGTTCCGGATCGGCGAGGATGTAAAACGGAGCAAGATCGAGTTCGGCGCGCTGCCGCCATGCGGCAATGGCGATGTCGGGACCGATCCCTGCCGGCTCGCCCAGTGTCAGCGCCAAGGGCATGGACATCGACAACGCCTATTTGTATTCGATCAAGGCGCTGGCTCGAATTTGCCGCAGATAGCGGTTTGATATTTCCTCGTATCGTTTGGCAAACATGGCGTCGCGCACCTGACGCTTGCCCGGCGTGTCGGCCTGGGACTCCCTTTTGGCGCAGATCGCAAATACCTCGATGCCGTGCCGGGTGAGATCGGGCGCGGTCAATGTGCCGACCGGAACATTGTCGAGCACTTTGCGGAGCTCAGGTGAAAGGTCGGCGGAGTTGCGGATGATCTGGTCGCGCACAGCGACATCCCTGAGCCCACGCGCCAACGGGATGCCGTCGTCGCAGCTCTTGAACCGCCCACGCAACGCCTCGGCGTCCCGGCGCCGCGCCTGGATCACGGCATCCGGCGACCCGGGGGGTACCAGAAACAGAATGGGACGCATCGTATACTCGAAGGCGACGACGTCTTTTTCGTCGGATTTTTGCGTTTCCAAGCCGGTTTGCACCTCCTTTTCGCTGACCTGCAGGCTGGACTGATAGCGCCCGCGCACCAGCTGCTGCCAGGCGCTATCAGCCCTGAGGCGCGCCTTCAGAGTATTGGCATTGACGCCGCTCTTGGCCAGGTTCTGGGTCAGTTGGGCGGGCGAAACCCGCATCCGGTTGCTGATCCCGGCATACGCACTTTCGACTTCGGCGTCGGAAACGTCGATCCCCCAGCGCTTGGCTTCCCGCAATTTCAGGATTTCGTTGATCAGCTCGTCAAGCACGGCCTGCCGTGCCGGAGTCTTCTGGGTCGACAACTGTTCGAATTTCGCGCGCTGCTCGATATCGTGCTGGGTAACGGGCTGGCCGTAGACCAGGGCGACAACTTGCGCGGCCGCGGTGTGCGGCGTCATGGCCATGGGCACGAGCAAGGCCGCGGCGAGACCGAGGTTGCGGATACGACACTGCAAACGTCCGTTCATCGCCATCGCACTTTCAAGCAGGAGCCGCAGCCGCATCAACGCGTGCCGGTCAACCCCGGAACGCCGCTCTGTAGCACGTTGGTGTTCTGTCCCACCGCCGTTCCGCCGAGCGTGCGCAAGCTCACCTGTAACAAAACAGTATGGTTGGCCGCCGTGCTGCCGCTATACGAATAGTCTGTAATGTAATTCATGGCCACGATGAGGCAGTCATCGACATAGCCGACACCGATCTGAGTCTGGCTGAATTTTTCGGCCCGTATGTCGTAGCGCGCGGCCCCCAGCAGCAGCCAGTTCGGACTGACCTTCAGGCGGCCGGTGCCCAGGATGCCCTCGCGGGCATGCAGGAAGCCGAGCGAAGGCTGTGCGGCATAGTTTCCGTACATGATGGTCGTGGTCCAACGGTCGAAATTGGCGGTCGTTTCGAGCTCGGTCCGCTGCAGCGTGAAATCGTTTTCCGCAAAGCGAAACCGGGATGTGAACATGAAAGTCGAGTTCGGCTGATATGAGACGCGAGCCACATAATCCGAACGGGTGGTGTCGAGACCACTATTGAGCCCGGTATTGGTGACGTCGCCGACACTGAACGAGTTCTGTCCGAACAGATGATAGGATTGTCCGAACAGGACATTGACGAAGCCGCCACGATTGAATTGCGCCGTATATTGCAAACCGGCATTCAACCGGCTGCCGCCTTCGACGCGGTCCCAGCCGGCAAACTTGTTGACGCGAAACAGATTGCTGTCGTCGAAAATCAACGACTGGGCGTCCTCGTTCGGCAGCCGGCCGATACGGGTTTCGTCCGGACGCAGGATCAGTTGCGCGATCGGCTCGAGAGTCTGCGTACCCCAGGATTGGACGCTGATAAACGGATAGCGATACTCAACCCCGACAGTCGGCATGAAGCGGGCCACATCGCTGCCGCCGGTATTCAAATAATTGGAAACGCCCGGGTCGGAAGCAGTCTGCAGGCTGGCGAAATCGCCGCGCAGCGACACGAATGGCGTGAACACCTGACCATAATCATCGATCAAAGTGCGCCGCCAGCTCGCCTCGTGGGAGAGACGCGTATAGGTGCCGGGGACGCCACGCAGCAGACAGTTGCTGATATTCCTGGCGGGATCGGGTGTGTTGGTGCCGCAGACGCCGCTCGAAATCGCCGCGATTGAAATCGCGTCGAAATTCGCGGCCCCGCGGCTCAAGCTGGTCAGGTTGCTGCGGAAACTGAGCTCGCCGCCCATCACCGGCTGACCGAGCGTGTAGTCATGGTCGATGACCGGGTGGACGATCGGAATCTGGCGCTGCGTGTCGGCTGACGAGAAGCCCTGGAAATAAAGCGTGCGCGCATCGAAATAGCTGCGTTCGCCGCGCCCGACGAGATAGAGTTGCGAGAGCACATAGTCCGGGTTCGATTTGAAGAGATCTTTGGACTGAGCGTTCTTGTACAGCCCGTAATCGTGAAGGAATGTTTTGTCCGACACCAATGTGCCGTCCCAACCCCAGACCCACTTGTCGGTCAGGCTGAATTGGCCCGAGGTCTCGATGCTGCCGCGCCAATCGCGGTAGCCGGGCAAATTACCGGAGTTGAGGAAGTAGTTCTTATCGAGCTGGAAAATGCCGGCGCCGCGGATGTAGTAGGAACCGTTGATCAGACGCTGGCGCCATTCGACCTTGGGCAAAACGCCCTGTCGCGACGTCAGCAGCGGGCTGAAGCTCACGTCGTAGTCGGGAGCGAGTGCCCAGTAGTAGGGAATCTCCACGCCAGCGCCGTAGACCGAGCTCGAGCTGAATATCGGGATCAAAAAACCGGTCTTGCGTTGCACGGTCGGATCGGGCGCCGAGAAGTAAGGCACATAGGCCAGCGGCACGCCGAAGAATTCCAGTCGTGCATCCTCGAAATAGATCATTTTCTCGCCCTCATCGTGGATGATGCGGGCGGCCTTGACCTGCCATTTCGGCGGTTTGCTGGGATCGTCCTTGCAGGCTTCGCAAGCGGTATAGACGCCACTTTGGAAAACCGTGAAGTTTCCGCTCGTACGTTCGGCGCGGCGGGAGGCGAAGCGAGTTTGCTCAGGCCCATCGAGGCGCAACGAGTCGACGAAGCCGTCGCGGAAGTCGTCGCTCAGGTCGATGATCTCGCCATAGGTAACTTTGCCGTCGGCCTCGGAGAACCGGACATTGCCGGACGCGTAAACACGCTTGGTCTTCTGGTCGTAAATGACTCGGTCGGCCTCGAGCGTCGCGCCGCCGTGATAGATCTGCACATTGCCGACGGCAGATACCCGGTTATTGACATAGTCGTAATTGATCTCGCCCGCGCGCACGAGCATCTGTTCCTGCGCGCCTGTCCGCTTGGCGTCGAACAAGCCGCCGCTGCGTTTGGCTTTGGGCGGCTGCGGACGCTTGGGGAAGGTGATGAATTCCTGGGCGCTGGATGGCCAGACATCGATCCAGCCGACAGCGGCGACGGCGAGCGCAGCCGCAACAACGGTCGCGCTCCGCCATGTCCGGCGGCTGGATAGGATCGTGCGAGCTCCAGAAAGCCGCGCCATTACCCGTCCTCCTGGTACAGCAACGTAATCAACCCCGTCAGTCCGCCAGCAAACGCAGGAAGCCCGGCTGCTGCCATGGGATGCAGCAGCCCGGCCTTGCTCAAATCCCCAGTAACTTTCGACAATACATAAAGCAGAAAGCCCCCGGCGATGCCACCTAAAACCAACTTTTGGACGCCACCAAAGCGGAAGAACCGTAAACTCACCGCGGCAGCAAGAAGAACCATGGCAGCCAGATAGAAAGGCTGCAATAAAAGTTGGTAATATTGCAGCCGATAGCCGCCCGCACTGAGGCCGGCATCCTCCGCCAAGCGGATATGTGACGACAATTGCCAGAACGGCACGGTTTCCGGGGTATCAAAGCTTTCCTGGATTTGTGCCGGCGTTAGATTGGTTTTGAGGCTATAGATGTCGTGATCCTCGGCCGGCCGGCCCTCGGCATAGGCGCGGGCCTCTCGCAGCTGCCAAAATCCGGGAACCAGGGTGGCGCTTTTGGCCTCGATTCGATCGCGGAACTGACCGGCTTGATCGAAGCGGAAAACGCTGACGCCAGCCAGCTCAGCACCGCGCCCGCGGCTGCTTTTGGCGTTGATGATGGCCTGGCCGTCTTCGGCGCGCTGGCGCACCCAGAATCCCCCTCTGGAATCCCGGAAGCTGCTGTCGATGCCGAACAGCTGCGCTTCGAGCCGCACGGATTGTTCGCGCAAGGCCGCGGAAAGCGGATTGTACAACGTGGTCGTGGCCACGCCGATCAGCAGAGCGATGACGATCGCCGGCGCAACGAATTGCCAGGCCGAGATACCGGCAGCGCGTGCAACCACCAGCTCCAGTCGGCGAGACAAATTCAGATAACAGGAGATCGCCCCGACCAGCACGGCAAATGGCATGACCCGCTCCGCAATGAACGGCACGCGAAAGAACGTGATCTTGGCGACGAACAAAGCCGATACGTCCTTCATGTCACCGGTGCGGCGTAACATCTCGATGAAATCGACCATCGCGATCAGCACCAGCGATCCGCCGAACACGGCCATGACTGCGTTGAAAAAGCGCAATCCAAAATATCGGGAGAGGGTGCCGCCGATCATCGTGCCGGCCCCATTGCGGTAGCATAGCGTTGCTTCAGTTGCTCCAGCAGCGCGGTAATCGCGTTGTTGATGAAGGCCGGCGGTTCGATAATGACGCCGCGTGAGATTGCCCAAAAACTCAGGACGAATGCTGCGAGCAGCGCAAGATAAGGCACGACCAACAGGATCGGCATGTGCGGGCCCGCGACCGTGCCGACAAAGCCCAGTCCACGCAGCAGCGCCACGACCGCGATCGCGCCAACGAGCGACATGGCCCTGCTTTGCCGGGTGGTGCGCGGCGCGCCGAGATAGGCGAACGTCACCAGGACCAGAGCGAGCGGGTAGAATGGCGCGGTAATGCGATCATGAAGTTCGGCGCGGACCTGATCGGGGCGGTCGCTGAACTGCGGATCGTTGGCGACGGGATTGATCAGCTCCCAGAGATAACGCTCTCGCACCGAATAACGGACGGTCGTTGGGCCCGCCGTCAGACGCGATAAATCGAAAGCATTGCGGTCGAATTCGACGATGTGCGGATCTCGCTGTCCGGCTTCCTGGCGCTGCACGCTGCCGTTCTCGAGCAACAGGAAGGTGCCGTGCTCGTTCTTCAGGATGTTGCCATACTCGGCGAGAATCGTCATCCGCTCACGCGGATTACGCTGATCGTCGACGAAGACGCCGACCAGCTGTCCGTTCGGCCGTCGCGCCTGCATGTGCAAAGTGAGCCTGCCGGACAGCACGGTAAAGCGCCCGGGTTGCGCGACGTTGGTCACGAGGTCGGCGCGAACGTGAGCGGCCCAGCTGCGCAATTCACGCAGACATTTGGGTGAGATGTATACGCTGATCGCCGCCACCATGAGCGAGACCACGACGGCGACCGCGAGGAACGGGCGGAATACGTGCCAGGGCGGCAGTCCGGCCGCGTTTATGACGATCAGTTCGGAATCATTGCTGAGCTTGATGAGTACGTGCGCGACCGCGATCATCAGCGCGATCGGAGCGATGATCAGAACCAGCAGCGGAATGATCAGGCCGGTGATGCCGACGAAGACCAAGATGGTCTGGCCCTGGTTGGTCATCAGGTCGATGTCGCGCAGCGCCTGGGTGATCCACATGAGCGCGGTCACGCTGATGAGCACCACCAAGAACGCACCGAATGTGGTGCGGAAAATGTAACGCCCGATCGACCCCATTCGCGCGCGTCGTCCCCGATTTCGGCGTTCACTGGCTGTACCGGGCCTACCCCTGCCTGCGATGGCACGACCAACGGCAAACTACCCCACCCCTGGAGCATTTACTTGATCGGGCAACAAAATGGCCTCGCCAAGGCAAACCCTTTGAGTATGCACAACAAAACGTTAAATCCGGGGAGGCGGGCGCCGGGCGCACAGACCCGATCCAGGCCCGGGAACGGCGGCTGCCACATAGCAGTTTGCGCGGCTCACTAAGCCGGGCATATGTTGGTCGGGCTGGAGCGGTCGCTTCCCTCCATTGCGGCAATCCGCCGATCCCGCTGCAAGAATGAGCCGTTTTCCATGCTTGGCGCCCCAAAACTCGACTTTGCCCCATTCGCCACCCCCGCCAAGGGTGTTCTCGTGGTGTTCTGTGAAGAGGGACTGAAATGGGGTAGTGCCACCCGCAAGCTATTGGAGCCGAGCGGGGACCTGGTGGCACGGGCCGCCGCCGCCGAGAGGTTCAAGGGCAAAAATGGGTCGGCGCTCGATATCGTGGCTCCGGCCGGCCTTGATGTTTCCCGGCTGGTCGTGGTCGGCGCCGGCAAGGCGCGCGATCTCAAGGCGCGGGACTTCGTCAAACTCGGCGGCGTGGCCATGGGCAAGATTCCGCCGACTGCGGCGGAAGCCGTGATCGTTGCCGACCTTCCCGGCGCCATGAAGCCGGAGGCGGTGGCCGATGTCGCGTTGGGGGTGCGGCTGCGCGCCTATGCTTTTGATCGCTACAAGACCAAGCGCAAAGACGACGAGGAGCGTGTTTCCAATCCGAAAGTCACGATCACCGCCGCGAATGTGCCCGCGGTGCGCAAGGCTTTCGTCGGGCGCGAGGCGGTGGCCGACGGCGTGACACTCGCACGTGATTTGGTCAATGAACCGGCGAACGTGCTCTATCCGGAGGAATTCGCCCGTCGCGCCAGCAACCTGAAGAAGGTCGGCGTGGCGATCGAGGTGCTCGACGTGCCGGCGATGAAAAAGCTCGGCATGAATGCGCTGCTCGGGGTCGGGCAGGGCTCGGTGCACGGCAGCCGTCTTGTGGTCATGCGCTGGAACGGCGGTCGGCGCGGAGCGGAGCCGCTGGCGTTCATCGGCAAAGGCGTCTGCTTCGACACCGGCGGCATTTCAATCAAGCCCGCCGCCGGCATGGAGGACATGAAGGGCGACATGGCCGGCGCCGCCTGCGTCGTCGGCCTGATGCAGGCGCTGGCGGTCCGCAAAGCCAAGGTCAATGTCATCGGCGCCATCGGCCTGGTCGAAAACATGCCCGACGGCCGGGCGCAGCGGCCGGGCGATATCGTCACCTCCATGTCCGGGCAGACGGTCGAGGTCATCAATACCGACGCCGAAGGCCGTCTGGTGCTCGCTGACGTCCTCCACTATGTGGGCAAGCGCTTCAAGCCAAAATTCATGGTCGATCTTGCGACTCTCACCGGCGCCATCATCATCGCGCTCGGTCACGAGCATGCCGGCCTGTTTGCCAATGACGACAAGCTCGCCGAGCGTTTGTTGAAGGCCGGGGAGACGACCGGCGAGAAGCTATGGCGTATGCCGCTCGGCTCCGAATACGACAAGAAGATCGATTCAAAATTCGCCGACATGAAGAATGTCGGCGGTCGCGATGCCGGCGCGATCACGGCCGCGCAGTTTCTGCAACGTTTCGTCGATAAGACGCCGTGGGCGCATCTCGATATTGCAGGCACGGGCATGGGCTCTCCGCAGTCCGAGATCAACAAGAGTTGGGCCTCGGGCTTCGGCGTGCGTCTGTTGGATCGCCTGGTGGCCGACCACTACGAGCGCTGAGCATCGCACTGCGACCACCTCTTGTATGAGCCGGCAGCGATGACGGAAATCTTATTCTATCACCTGCAGCGCCAGCGGCTCGAGCACGTGTTGCCGACGCTTCTGCAAAAATCTATGGAACGCGGCTGGCGCGTTGTGGTGCAGGCCTCGTCGGAGGAGCGGGTCGAAGCGTTGGATGCCCATCTGTGGATCTATCGCGACGACGGCTTTCTGCCACACGGCACCGGACGCGATGGCGAGGCGCGCGAACAGCCGATTCTGCTTACTGTCAACGACGACAATCCGAATGATGCGACGGTTCGCTTCTTGGTCGATGGAGCGCCGGTCCCGGCGGACGCCGAAAGCTATCAGCGCATCGTGCTGCTGTTCGATGGTGACGATCCCGATGCCGTCGCTGCCGCACGCGAACGTTGGGCTGAGGCCAAGCAGAAGGGCTTCGACGCCACCTATTGGCAGCCCGACGAGCATGGCCGCTGGCAGCGCAAGGCATGAGGCTCGCTATGGTTAACGTGGTTTCGTCACCCGCATCGTAAGACCGCCACAAAGACCATTGATCCAGGTCCGGCGGTTGACGCAATATCGCGGCCGCGTGGCCGCGGGTTGGGACCGAATGTGTGGCATAGGGGGAAGTGTGTTGCGTAAGGGGAAGTGTATTGCGTAGGGGGACTTGGCAATGCAGCGATTGAGTCGAAATCTGATGCGCGTGCTCGCGGTCGCGACCTTGCCCGCGATCGGCGCCTGCTCGTCCGACATTACCTTGAGCAATGTCAATCTGCTGCCCGGATCGAACGCCTTCAAGCCGGACTGGCTGACGTTTTCAGGCGGCAAGCAGGATTTCACATTGCGAGAGGTCACGGCGGAAGATCTGATCGGTCCGGACGGACAATGCGCCGCGACTGTAGCCGCCGCGCCAGCTGGCCCGGCGGATGTTGATGGCACCGACGGTGCGGCCACCCGGCAAAGCGCCGCCGTCGAAGGCGGCATCGCGCTGCAAATGGTAGAGTGCGAGGTGGTCAGGCGTGCCGGTACGCCGGACAAGCTCGACTTCGGCACCAATGAACGCAACGAGCGCACCGTGGTCTTGCTCTATAACCGCGGTCCGCGGCCGGGCATCTATCGTTTCGCCGGCGGTCGCCTGGTTTCGATCGAGCGCGGAGCGGAAGCGCCGGTCCCTGCAAAGCAAAAGCGTCAGGCGCCGGCCAAGAAGCCGGCCCGCGTATAACCGCTCACGCCGGCCACCGCGGCCTCGTTCCCCTTCGTTGCTGGGCGGCCGAAAGCCGCAGGCTTCGCCGTGACCCTTGCCGCTCCGCGGAACCGCCGCTATAAGCCGCCGCGATCCGATGCCCTTCTCCTCCACATTCGCGTAACGGACATTCCCCCATGGCGGTCGAGCGTACCTTTTCGATCATCAAACCCGACGCCACCGCGCGCAATCTAACCGGCGCGATCAACGCCATGATCGAGCAGGCGGGTTTGTGCGTCGTGGCGCAGAAGCGCATACGCATCTCGCGCGAGCAGGGGGAAACCTTCTACGCGGTGCATCGCGAGCGGCCGTTCTTCGGCGAACTCGTCGAGTTCATGACCTCCGGACCGGTGGTGGTGCAGGTGCTGGAAGGCGAGAACGCCATCGCAAAATACCGCGACCTCATGGGCGCGACCGATCCAGCCAAGGCGGCACCCGGCACCATCCGCAAGACCCACGCCAAATCGATCGGCGAGAATTCCGTGCACGGTTCCGACGCAGTCGACACCGCTGCCAAGGAGATCGCGCAATTCTTTTCGGGGATCGAGATTGTAGGGTGATGGGCTCTGGATCGAGCGACAGACCGCTGCACGGCGACTGCTCACAGCCGGTCAGCGGTTCGCTATGGCGGCAAGATAGGGTTTGAAGCCCGGCGGCCGTCGGGACGACTGACGAAAGGTAGATCAGGTGGACCTGCTTTGGAATGAGATCACGCATACGGCCTATTGGCTGGCCGCGTTGCAGATCATCTGGATCAACATCCTGCTCTCTGGCGACAATGCCGTGGTGATCGCATTGGCGTGCCGCATGCTGCCTCCGCGTCAGCGCTTTTGGGGCATGATGATAGGCGCCGGCGTCGCGGTTCTGTTGCGGATCATTTTCACGGCGGTCGTCGCCCAGATCATGGCGTTCCCGTTCCTGAAATTCGTCGGCGGCGTTCTGCTGTTATGGATCGCGGTGAAGCTACTGGTTCCCGAGGAGGATCACGGCGAAGGCAAGGTGGCCGCCGCCGACAGCCTGTGGCGGGCGGTGCGGATCATCGCTATCGCCGATATCGTGATGAGCCTCGACAACGTGATAGCGATCGCCGGCGCGGCGGATACCGCTGCGCTGCGGATGAGCTCAGCGGTGGCCGCCGCCCAGGCCGCGGAACTGGCGACCTACGTCAAGATTTCTCTGATCGCCTTCGGCCTCGCCACCAGCGTGCCATTGATCATTGCCGGCAGCGCCTTGCTGATGGCGGTGCTCGATCGTTTTCCCATCCTGGTCTGGGCCGGCGCCGGATTGCTGGGCTGGATCTCCGGCGAGATCATGATCAAGGACACCGCCGTCGCCGGCTGGCTCGGTCCTGACCTGGTGCATCGCTACGAATATTGGGCGGCCGCGGCCGGCGTCGTGTTTGTCCTCGGCCTGGGCTGGCTGATCCGTCGCGTCCGTCACAAGACGCCGCTTGAGCCACCGCTGATCATCGACCCGCCGGGGCCCGAAGAGTTCCCGCATCCGCATGCGGAGACGCCGGAAAAAGTGGGCCGATAGGTTGCGACCCGGCCCCGATAACGGGTGGCATGCTTTCGGGTTGCTCGCGCGGATTTCGCAAATTGCAACAAGGTTTGCGGGGATGGTGTTCGTCCGCAACGGCCGATAGGAACCGGGCAGGCCGGAAGACCATGGGTCAGCGGCAGAGCCTTGCTAAGGCCGTATTTTCCCTATTTTCTTTATGCACAATCGGATTTTGGCCGGGCCGGCCGTTGGCGTCGCTTCCAATGCAATCGTTTCGGATTTCCCCAAAACCCGAGTTGTGCGCGGTTCGCAGCGAGTGCGATCGCGTAATCGGCAACCTCAGACTGACCTCTTCAGACTGATCTAGACTAGGGCCTGTCTTCAGTTGAGCAGGATAATAGCCGCGGCCAGCTGAACTCCGGCAAGGAAATTTCTGGCGAGTTTGTCGTAGCGCGTGGCGATGGCGCGAAAGTGTTTGAGTTTATTGAAGAAGCGCTCGACGAGGTTGCGTTCGCAGTAGAGTGCATAGTCGCATTCACGCTGTACTTTGCGGTTGGCCTTGGGCGGAATCACTGCGGTGATTTCTCGTTGCGCGAGGGTGTCGAGCAACGAATCGGCATCGTAAGCCTTGTCGCCGATGAGCGCGCGCGGGTCGGCGTTTTCGAGCAACGGTTCGGCGCAAGTCAGGTCATGGTCCTGCCCCGGCGTCAGCATAAAGTCGCAGGGATTGCCCAAAGCGTCGACGAGCGCGTGGATTTTGGTCGTCAGTCCGCCACGGGATCGCCCGATGGCTTGCGGGCCGTTTTTTTTCGCGCCCCGGCGCTGTGCTGGTGAGCGCGCACAATGGTAGCGTCGATCATCATGTATTCGTTGTCGTGATCGCTCGCCAACATCTTGAATAGACGCTCGAAAACCCCGCTCTTCGCCCACCGATTGAAGCGCTGATAGACGATATTCCAGTCGCCAAAACGTTCGGGTAGATCACGCCAAGGAATGCCGGCGCGATACCTGTAGAGAACGGCTTCGACAAAGAGCCGATTGTCCGCCGCAGTGCCTCCTACATGGCCTTCGCGGCCGGGCAGAGTATCCTTGATCCGGTCCCATTGGTCGTCACGTAATGCATATCGCCGCATCGGTCGGCCCTCCTCAAGCCGACCGCCCATGAATCACTCGACAACTGATTTGGGAATCCCTAACTGAAGACAGGCCCTAGGAGACAGACGATGCAAAAGGGCACCGTCAAATGGTTCAATCCAACTAAAGGCTACGGGTTCATCCAACCTTCGAGCGGCGACAAAGATGTCTTCGTCCATATCTCGGCGGTGGAGCGGGCCGGGCTGAGCACCCTCAACGAAGGGCAGACCGTCGAGTACGAGCTCGTGAGCAATCGCGGCAAGTCATCGGCGGAAAATCTCAAAGTGTCCTGACGCGGGGACGGCCAAGTCCGGCCAAGAGTCATTCTCTTAGCCAGTCATTCCCGTAGCCCCCGGCCTCGCGCCGGGGGTTTTATTTTTGGGACAATCCGGCGATGTCGATATGGCATTGGCCGTCGATCATCCTGGCATGTCCGCCCGCAACCAGCTTGAGCGCCATCGGATAGAGGCGGTGCTCGGCCTCGAGCACGCGGGCGGCCAAGGTCTCGGCGGTATCGCCGGCGAGCACCGGCACCGTGCTCTGGGCGATGATCGGCCCGGCATCCATGTCCACGACCACGAAATGAACCGTCGCGCCGTGGTTTTCCACACCCGCGGCGAGCGCGCGTTCATGGGTATTGAGGCCCTTGAAGTCAGGCAGCACCGACGGGTGGATGTTGAGCAGGCGGCCCTGCCAGCGCTCGACGAACCACGGCGTCAGCAAGCGCATGAAGCCCGCAAGGCAGATGAGTTCGATGTGGTGATCTTCCAGCACCGCCTGCAGCGCGCGCTCGAAACTCTCGCGGTCCTGGCCGTGGACCGCGTGATCGACTACGGCACTGGCGATCCCGGCGCTACGCGCCGTCGCAAGACCGGCAGCGTCGGGACGGTTGGACACGATGAGGGCGATCTCCGCGGGATAGGCCGGATTCTTTGCCGCCTCGATCAGCGCCGCCATGTTGGAGCCGCGGCCGGAGATCAGGATCGCTACGCGCTTGCGGGCCATCACTCACCCGAGATTGAGGCGCCCGGAAAAGGCGACGCGCCCGGCATTGTCGTCGATCGGTACAATCGCCCCAAGCCGCGTCACCGTCTCGCCGTTTCGGCTCAATACCGCCGCTACGCGGTCGGCTTGCTTGGCATCCACTACGGCGATCATCCCGATGCCGCAGTTGAAAGTGCGCAGCATTTCGCCCTCCGCCACGCCGCCGGTGCCGGCGAGCCAGCGAAACACCGGCGCCACTGGAACGCTGCCGAGATCGATCGCGGCGCCGAGGCGCTCCGGCAACACGCGCGGGATGTTGTCGGGGAAGCCGCCGCCGGTGATATGGGCCAGCGCCTTGACGGCCTTGGTCTCACGGATGGCGGCCAGACAGGATTTCACATAGATGCGGGTGGGCGTGAGCAGGGCTTCGCCGAGCGTGCGCGCCTTGTCGAACGGCGCCGGCGCGTCCCAATGCAGACCGCTCTTGGCGACGACGCTGCGGACCAGCGAATAACCGTTCGAATGCACGCCCGATGACGCGATGCCGAGCACGATATCGCCGGCTGCGATGCCGTCGCGCGGCAGGATCGTGCCGCGTTCCGCCGCGCCGACCGCAAAGCCGGCCAGATCGTAGTCGCCCGCCTGGTAGAGGCCCGGCATTTCCGCGGTTTCGCCGCCGATCAGTGCGCAGCCTGCCTGCCGGCAACCCTCAGCGACGCCCTTGACCACTTGCGCGCCAACCTCCGGCGCCAGCTTTCCGCAGGCAAAATAGTCGAGGAAGAAAAGCGGCTCCGCCCCCTGAACGACAAGATCGTTGACCGACATGGCGACGAGGTCGATGCCGATCGTGTCGTGCCGGCCGGTTTCGATCGCGATCTTGACCTTGGTGCCGACACCGTCAGTGGCGGCGACCAAAACCGGGTCTGAAAAACCGGCGCGCTTGAGGTCGAACAAGCCGCCAAAACCACCGATCTCGGCATCGGCGCCGGCGCGTGCGGTGGAGCGGACCAGCGGCTTGATCAGCTCCACCATGCGGTTGCCGGCATCAATATCGACACCGGCCTCGGCATAGGTGAGACCTTGGGGATTTTTGCTGGCCATTCGGTTGTCTCGCTCGCGGCCGGGTGGTACGGCGGAATCGCACGCTGTGCAATGGCTCGATCGCCGCTATACTGGAAATTGGAAGGAAGCATGCGCCGGTCCGCCGAAACAGGCCGGCGCATGAGCTGGGGCCGCCGGTTTGAGTATTCCCAATCTCATTACGCTTGCCCGCATTCTGCTGGTGCCCGTCATGGTCTGGGCGATCACCGCGGATGCCATGAAGATTGCTTTTTTGCTGTTCCTGGTTGCCGGGCTGAGCGATCTGATCGACGGTTTTCTGGCCAAGCGCTTCGGCATGGCGACCGAGCTCGGCGCCTATCTGGATCCGCTGGCCGATAAGGCGATGATCGTCTCGATCTATGTAGCACTCGGCATCGCCGAGGCGATACCGCGCTGGCTGGTTATCCTGGTGGTCTCGCGCGATATCATGATCGTCAGCGCCGTGATCCTGTCCTGGGTTGTCGGCAAGCCAGTTACGCTCAAGCCGTTGCTCGTCTCCAAGCTCAATACTCTCGCGCAGATCGTGCTGGCGCTGCTGGTGCTGGGTTCGCGCGGCTACCAGTTCGACGCCGGGCCGGTGCTGACCTTGTTCGTGGGGCTGGTCGCCGCCTTGACCTTGCTGTCGGTCGCCTTCTATGTCGCCGAATGGGTCCGCCATATGAACGTCGCGGATTCCCCGCAATGAGCCGGCGGCCGACGGGTCGTTGGGTCACGGATGGAAGCGATGAGCTTTGAGCGGCAGTTGAGGTTTTGGATCGCGACTTTCGTCGTGGTCGTTTTGCTGCTGTGGCTGTTGAGCGATATCCTGCTTCCGTTCATCGCCGGCACGGCGCTGGCTTATTTGCTCAATCCGCTGACCAATCGGCTTGAGCGCCTCGGTCTCAACCGCACGCTGGCGGCCCTTGTCATCGTGAGCATCGTGGTGCTGGCTTTCGTTTTCCTGATCCTGCTGATCGTCCCGATCCTGGTCGACCAACTGTCAGCGCTGATTTCCAACATCCCGGGCTATGTCACACGCCTGCAAGCGCTGCTGGCGGACCCCAACCGCCCGTGGCTGGGCCGCGTCATCGGCTCGGGTGATACGAGCAAGACAATCGGAGACCTGGTCACCCAAGGGGCGGGATGGCTGGCGGCGTTCCTGCGTTCGCTGTGGTCGGGCGGTCGCGCGCTGATCTCGGTGTTTTCGCTGATGGTGGTGACGCCGGTGGTGGCGTTTTATCTGATCTGCGATTGGCCGCGCATGATCTCAACCGTAGACAAATGGGTGCCGCTGCCGCACCGTGACACAGTGCATGCGCTGGCGCGTGAGATTGACACCGCCATCGCCGGCTTCGTCCGCGGCCAGACCGCCGTCTGTCTCATTCTCGGCTCGTTCTACGCGGTTTCGTTGTCGCTGGTCGGTCTCAATTTCGGGCTGCTGATTGGCCTGATCTCCGGTCTCATCAGCTTCATCCCCTATGTCGGATCAATGACCGGGCTGGTGCTGTCGCTCGGCGTCGCCATCGCGCAGTTCTGGCCCGACTGGACATGGATCCTGATCGTGCTCGGTATTTTCATGGTCGGGCAATTCGTCGAAGGCAATGTGCTTGCGCCGAAACTTGTCGGCCAAAGCGTCGGCCTGCATCCGGTGTGGCTGATCTTTGCGATGTTCGCCTTTGGGTATTTGTTCGGTTTTGTCGGGCTGTTGCTCGCCGTCCCGCTGGCGGCTGCGGTCGGCGTGCTGTCGCGCTTTGCGCTGCGGAAGTATCTGGCAAGCCCGCTCTATACCGGCGGCAAGCCGGGTTGACCGCCGTGCCCATCAGTCGCGCTCCGCGCCAGCTTGCACTTTCGCTCGATCATGCCGAGAGCTACGCGCGCGACGATTTTTTGAGCGGACCCTCCAACGCGGCGGCGCTGGCCCTGGTCGAGAGCTGGCCCGATTGGCCAGATCGCGCCGTGATGCTGGTCGGTCCTGAAGGCTCTGGAAAGAGCCACCTCGCCGCCATCTGGGCGGCGGAGGCGGGGGCCAGATCGGTCGCAGCCCATTTGCTTGAGCAGGCCGCGGTACCGATGGCCTTGGCCACTGGTGCGCTGGTTGTCGATGACGTAGCGCCGGGCGGCCTCGATGAGCGGGCGCTCTTTCATCTGCTCAATCTCGTGCGGGAGGAACAGGCGTTCGTTTTGCTCACCGCGCGTACGCCGCCGGCCGGATGGGACTTGGAGATTCGTGACCTTGGTTCCCGTTTGAAGGCGCTGCCTGTGGTGACCACGGCGGCTCCCGACGACGGCCTGCTGCGCGCGGTCCTGGTGAAGCTGTTTGCCGATCGCCAGCTGGCCGTCGACGAGGCCCTGGTCGGCTATGTGGCCACCCGGATCGAACGCTCGTTTGCGGCCGCGCGCGACATTGTTACCAAGCTCGATCAGGAAGCGATGCGCCAGCAGCGCGCATTAACCAGGGTACTGGCGGCCGAGGTCTTGCGCGCCGACGAGGCTTGACGGAACGCCCGGCACGGGCGCGTCATGTCATAGGACCGTCACGAATGGCGGCCATGATGTTCCCAATCGAAATTTCGGTTCATGGCAGATCGCGCACAAGCAGCTGTTATCGCTGAGGAAACTGTATCTTCCTCGGCCCCAGAGGGGTCCGTGGACGCGCCTGCCCCTGCGCCTGTGCTTGCCGCAAGCCCCGACCGCTTCATCAACCGGGAACTTTCCTGGCTGCATTTCAATCGCCGCGTGCTCGAGGAAGCCGAGAACGCCTCGCATCCTCTGCTCGAGCGCATCCGGTTTCTGTCGATTTCGGCAAACAACCTCGACGAATTCTTCATGGTGCGCGTCGCCGGCCTCAAGGCGCAGTTGCGCGCCGGCATTACCAGCAAGAGTCCGGACGGTCTCACGCCCGCTGAACAACTCACGCGGATTTCGGAAGCGGTGTCGGTGCTGGCAGGCGACCAGCAGAAACGCTGGCAGGAGCTTCGCCAAGCGCTCGCCGAACAGGAAATCGTGCTGGTCGACGGCCCTGATGTGACCAAGAAAGAGAAGGCGTGGCTGGAGGATCACTTCCTGCGCCATATCTTTCCCTTGTTGACCCCGCTCGCCATCGATCCGGCGCATCCGTTTCCGTTCATCCCCAATCTCGGCTTCACCATGGCGCTGGCCCTGGCGCGCGCGAGCGACGGCAAGGCAATGAATGCGCTGATCCGAATTCCCGGCAAGGTCGAGCGCTTCATCCGGCTGCCTGCCGGCGAAGGATTGTCTGCGGCACGGCTCATCACGCTCGAGCAAGCGACCGTGCTGTTCATCGGCCGCTTGTTTCCCGGCTACGTGGTGAAAGGGCAGGGCGCCTTCCGGGTCATTCGCGATTCGGAAGTGGAAATCGAAGAAGAGGCGGAAGACCTCGTTCGGGTGTTTGAAACGGCGCTCAAACGGCGACGGCGCGGATCGGTGATCCGGCTTGAGCTGCAGGCGGCGATGCCGGCCGAGCTGCGGCGCTTCGTGGCGCGTGCGCTGGCGGTCGGCGGCGACGAGCTGTTCGTGGTCGACGGGATGCTTGCGCTCAGCGAATTGGTGCAGCTCACCGGTGTCGACCGGCCGGATCTGGAATTCGTGCCCTACAATCCGCGTTTTCCGGAACGCATCCGGGAACAGGGCGGCGACTGCTTCGCAGCAATCCGCCAGAAGGATTTGATCGTTCATCACCCCTACGAGTCATTCGACGTGGTGGTGCAGTTCCTGCAACAGGCCGCTCGGGATCCTAATGTCGTTGCGATCAAGCAAACGCTCTATCGGACCTCGGCGGAATCGCCGATCATCCGGGCGCTGATCGAGGCGGCGGAAGCGGGCAAGTCGGTGACGGCGCTGGTGGAGCTGAAAGCGCGCTTCGACGAGGAGGCCAATATCCGTTGGGCGCGCGATCTCGAACGCGCCGGCGCCCAGGTGGTGTTCGGGTTCATTGAACTGAAGATCCACGCCAAGCTCTCGCTGGTGGTGCGGCGCGAGGCCGGGGCTTTGACGTCATATGTTCATGTCGGCACCGGCAACTATCATCCGATGACGGCGCGCATCTACACCGACCTGTCGTTTTTCACCTCCGATCCGGCGGTCGCGCGCGATGTCGGTCTCGTGTTCAATTTCGTCACCGGCTATGCGGAGCCCGCCGAACTGCAGAAGCTCGCGGTTTCGCCGGTTTCGCTGCGACAGCGCATTCTCGACCACATCGCGCAGGAAATCGCGCACGCCAAAGCCGGCCGCCCGGCGGCCATCTGGATGAAGGTGAATGCGCTGGTCGATCCCGATATCATCGACGCGCTGTACCAGGCCTCGGCGGCGGGCGTCGCCATCGACCTCGTGGTGCGCGGCATTTGCTGCCTGCGCCCGGGCGTGCCCGGTCTTTCCGAAAATATCCGGGTCAAGTCGATCGTTGGCCGCTTTCTTGAACACGGCCGCATTTATTGCTTCGGCATGGGGCACGGGCTCCCGCATCCAAAATCCGCGGTCTATATCTCCTCCGCCGATATGATGCCGCGCAATCTGGACCGCCGCGTCGAGGTCTTGTGCCCGATCCTCAATCCGACCGTGCACGAGCAGGTGCAGGATCAGATCATGGTGGCCAACTTCAAGGACAATGAACAGAGCTGGATCCTGTTGCCTGACGGCAGGTCGAATCGCGTAAAAGCGGCGGCGGGCGAGGAACCGTTCAACGCTCAAAAATATTTCATGACCAATCCGAGTCTCTCAGGCCGTGGCAAATCGCTCAAAGAATCGCCGCCGCGCAGTCTCATCCGCAGGCTCGATCGCGGCTAAGCGCCGCCGGCAAGCGGGGGAGCGCGCCCAAGGCCGTCTCGACTACGGCCCGCCGGTGGCGGTGATCGACATCGGGTCGAACTCGGTCCGCCTTGTCGTCTATGAGGGCATGACGCGCAGCCCGACCCCGATCTTCAATGAGAAAGTTTTGTGCGGCCTGGGCCGGCAGGTGCAATCGACCGGCCTGCTTGCCCCCGATGCCGTCGATAAGGCGCTCGGAGCGCTGCACCGGTTCCGCGCCCTTTGTGACCGGATTGCAGTGGCCAAGCTGTTCGTGGTGGCGACCGCGGCGTGCCGCGATGCCAGCAACGGCAAAGTCTTCATCAGCGAAGGGCAAAAAATCTGCCGCACCAAGATCGAGGTCCTGTCCGGCAAGCGCGAGGCACAATTGTCGGCGCTCGGCGTGGTTTCGGGATTTCACCGTCCGGATGGGATCGTGGGCGATCTTGGCGGTGGCTCGCTTGAATTGACCGAAGTCCATGGCCATCGCGTCCATCCGGGAATCACACTGCCACTCGGCGGTCTGGCGCTGCAGGACATTTCCTCAAAATCGCTCAAGAAGGCCGAGAAGATCGTCACCAAAGCGCTGGAAGGCGTCGACCTGTTGAAAGCCGCCAAGGGCCGCACCTTCTACGCCATCGGCGGCACCTGGCGCGCGCTCGCCCGTCTGCACATGTGGCAGAAGGGCTACCCGCTGCATGTCATGCACGGCTACGTCATTCCGGCGCGGGAGGCCTACGAATTCGCGAGCCTCGCCCATCGGGTGCATCCGGAAACGCTGTCGCAGATCGAGGTGGTCACCGATGCCCGGCGTCCGCTGCTGCCCTATGCCGCGCTGGTGCTTGAACACGTATTGCGGATCGGGCGGCCCAAGGACGTGGTGATCTCCGCCATGGGGGTACGCGAGGGATTGCTATACTCGCTGCTCCCTGCGCAAGAGCGCCACAAGGATCCGTTGCTCACCGCCGCGGGTGAGCTCAATGTGCTGCGTTCACGTTCGCCCGCCCACGGCGCCGAGCTGATAGCTTGGACAGACCGTTTCGCGGATTCCTCGGGACTGGACGAGACTGCGGAGGAGCGGCGGCTGCGTCATGCCGCCTGTCTGCTGGCCGATATCGGCTGGCGGGCGCATCCTGATTATCGCGGCGAGCAGTCGCTCAATATCATCGCCAATGCTGCTTTTGTCGCCATTGACCATCCCGGCCGTACCTTCCTGGCGCTTGCCGTGTTCTTTCGCCATGTCGGCCTGGTCGATGAGGAACTGTCGCCGCGGATGCGCGAACTCGCCTCTAGCCGCGTGCTTGACCGGGCGCGCGTTCTGGGCGCCGCCCTGCGCGTCGCCTATCTGGTCTCGGCGTCAATGCCCGGTGTACTGCCGAGGACCCCGCTGGTTGTCACGCGCGGCCGGCTGGTGCTGCGGTTCGGCAAGGGGCTTGAGGACTTGGCCGGCGAACGCGTATTCGTGCGGTTGCGGCAACTGGCCCGCCTGATCGGTCGCGAGCCGGTGATGGAAGCCGGCTGAACCGCGTTATTCGCGCTCCACCGCCACCACCCGGTTCCTTTCGATCGCCAGCGCCAGCCGCCCGTGCTTGAGCGCGAGCGCCTTTTCGCCGAACAGATCGCGCCGCCAGCCGTGCAAAGCCGGCACGTCGGCATCGTCGTCGGCTGCGATCCGGTCGAGATCGTCCACCGTGGCGATCACCTTGGCGGCGACGGCATGGGTCTCGGACGTCATCCGCAACAGCACCTTAAGCAATTCGACGGTGGCCTGCCCGTTGCCGACCTGCCGGTGGCGGTCGAGCCGCGGCAGCGTCTTGGGGTCGATGGCAAGCCCGCGCTGCACCGCCTCGACGATGGCCTCGCCCCATTTCGACCGCTCGAAGCCCTTGGGTAGCGAGCGCAGTCCCCCGAGCCGCTCCACGGTGGTCGGCGCCTGTACCGCGATGTCGCCGACCACGTCGTCCTTGATCACGCGCCCACGCGGCACGTTCCGCGTCTGCGCCTCGCGCTCGCGCCAGGCCGCCACCTCCATCAGCACGCCCAGCTCCCTGGGTTTGCGCACGCGGGTCTTCATGCGTTCCCAGGCGCGCTCCGGCTCCATCCGATAGGTGTCGGGGGAGGTGAGGATCTTCATCTCCTCCTGCACCCATTCGGTCCGTCCGCGCTTGTCGAGGTCGGCGGAGAGATTGAGATAGATATCGCGCAAATGGGTCACGTCGGAGACCGCATAGACGAGTTGCGCCTCGCTCAGCGGCCGCCGGGTCCAATCCGTGAAGCGGTGCGACTTGTCGAGGGTGTCACCGGTGATCCGCTGCACCAGCTGGTCGTAGGAGATCGAGTCGCCATAGCCCAGCACCATGGCGGCGACCTGGGTATCCACGATCGGGTGGGGGAGGATGCCGGCCTCGTGCCAGACGATCTCGATGTCCTGGCGGGCGGCGTGGAAAACCTTGATGACCTTCTCGTTGCCCATCAAGGCGTAGAACGGCGCCAGATCGAGGTCCGGGGCGAGCGCGTCGATGACGAACGCTTCTTCGGTGCTGGCCAGCTGCGCCACGCAGAGTTTCGGATAATAGGTGGTCTCCCGCAGGAATTCGGTGTCGACGGTCACGAACGGATGCTCCGCCAGGCGGGCGCAGACTTCGGCCAGTTCGTTGCTGTTGGTGATCGGCTGCATGGCGGCTCAATAGCGTAGCGGGATGCGCTTGTCAGGGTAGGCACTGCCTCCACCCCACAGGCATCGGGGGCGCATTATCAGGGCTTAACAGCGCCGGCAGGGTGGCACCTGCGCCCTGTTCCGCGTTCTTGACAAGCCCCCCGCCACATGACCCTTTCCGCGCTTCATTGGAAGCTGTTTTCATCATGCATCGCTACCGTTCCCACACCTGCGGCGCTTTGCGCGAGCGCGATATCGGCCAAAGCGTGCGGCTTGCCGGCTGGTGCCATCGTATCCGCGATCACGGCGGACTGCTGTTCATCGATCTACGAGACCACTATGGCCTCACGCAGGTCGTCGCCGATCCGGATTCGCCTGCCTTCAAGGCGGCCGAGCCGCTGCGGTCGGAATGGGTGGTGCGAATCGACGGCCAGGTGCGCAAGCGCCCGGCCGGAACCGAGAACCTGGATCTGGCCACGGGCGCCATCGAGGTCTTCATCACCGAGATCGAAGTGTTGGGACCGGCCGGCGAGCTGCCGCTGCCGGTGTTCGGCGACCAGGAATATCCCGAGGACATCAGGCTCAAATTCCGCTTCCTCGACCTGCGCCGCGAACGCTTGCACCGGAACATCATGCAGCGCGGGGCGATCATCGATTCGCTGCGGCGGCGGATGAAGGAGCAGGGCTTTTTCGAGTTCCAGACCCCAATCCTGACTGCATCGAGCCCGGAAGGCGCGCGCGATTTCCTGGTGCCGTCGCGCCTGCATCCGGGGAAGTTCTACGCGCTGCCGCAGGCGCCGCAGCAGTTCAAGCAGCTACTCATGGTCTCGGGCTTCGACCGCTATTTCCAGATCGCGCCCTGCTTCCGCGACGAAGACCCGCGCGCCGACCGGCTGCCGGGGGAATTCTACCAGCTCGACATCGAGATGAGCTTCGTCACCCAGGACGACGTGTTCGCGGCCATGGAACCGGTGCTGCGCGGCGCGTTTGCGGAATTCGCCGGTGGCTGGCCGGTGACGCCGACCCTGCCGCGCATCACCCACCGCGATGCGATGCACAAATACGGTACCGACAAGCCCGACCTGCGCAACCCCTTGGTCATTGCCGACGTAACCGAGGAGTTCAACGCTCCGAGCGTTACCTTCAATGCTTTCAAGAACGTCATCAAAGCCGGCGGGGTGGTGCGCGCCGTCCCGGCACCCGGCGCGGCCGCACAGCCGCGCTCGTTCTTCGATAAGCTCAACGATTGGGCGCGCACGGACATGGGCGCACCTGGCCTAGGCTACATCGTCTTCGAAGCTGACGGCGGCAAAGGCCCGATTGCCAAGTTCATTCCGGCCGACATCCAAGCCAAGCTCGCCGCCAAAGCCGGCATCAAACCGGGCGACGCGCTGTTCTTCGCGGCCGGCAAGGAGGCCGACGCAGCCAAGCTGGCCGGCGCTGCGCGCACGCGGATCGGCGAGGAACTCGGCCTTGTGGACAAGGATCGCTTCGCGCTGGCCTGGATCGTGGATTTCCCCATGTACGAATGGGACGAGACCGAGAAGAAGGTCGATTTTTCCCACAACCCATTCTCGATGCCGCAAGGCGGGCTGGAGGCGCTCACCTCGCGCGATCCGCTGACCATCGATGCCTATCAGTACGACATGGTGTGCAACGGCTATGAGATCGCCTCCGGCGCCATCCGCAACCATTCGCCGGAGATCATGAAAAAGGCCTTCGCCATCGCCGGCTACGACGAAGCGGAGTTGGAAGCGCGCTTCGGCGGCATGTACCGCGCCTTCAGCTACGGCGCGCCGCCGCATGGCGGCATGGCGGCGGGCGTGGACCGCATGGTCATGCTGCTCTGCCATGAGCAGAATCTGCGGGAAGTGGCGCTGTTTCCGATGACCCAGCGCGCGGAGGACCTGCTGATGGGCGCGCCCTCGGAAGTCAGCCAGAAGCAACTCCGCGACCTGCACATCCGGCTCAATCTTCCCGACAAGCGCGGCTGAGGCGATGCGCCATCCACTGCTCGAGCGCGCTCGGGACTTGACGAATCGGTGAGACCGACTCTCGGCTTTCGATCGCCAGCCGCGCACACTTCCTCGACAACGGTTTCCAAACCACTTGCCGTAGAATCTTCTTGACTCCGGGGACGTGGTGCTTATTTGGGAACAGCCGCTGTGATCAGTCCACGCGTGAGCTGATCGAGCGGCATTCGTTTCCGTGGCGTCGGGTTCGCCGGCCCTCGGGTTTGGATCTCTGGTTGGGGAGGACGCAATGCGCCAGACCGCCCTCTTGCGATCGGGGAAGGGCTTGGGGCTTCCAAGTACCGCCCGAAAGAAGACGCCTTCGGTTGCCGTCGTCGCGCCGGTGCCGGCGGAAGAACGCGCCGATCATTTTGCCGTTCGCAAAGGCGTGCGATGCGCCGGCGTGCATCTGATCGTCGATTTGCACGGAGCCCAGGGTCTCGATGATATCGACCTGATCGAGACTACGCTGCGCCGTTGCGTGGATGCCGCGGGCGCCACGCTGCTGCATATCCATCTGCATCACTTCCAGCCGAACGGCGTGTCCGGGGTGGCGGTGCTGGCGGAGAGCCACATCTCCATCCACACGTGGCCGGAGAATGGCTACGCCGCGCTCGATGTGTTCATGTGCGGCAATGCCGAGCCGGACGCCTGCATTCCCGTGCTGCGTGAGGCCTTCAAGCCGCGCAAGATCGGGGTGGACGAACTGTTGCGCGGGCGGACAGGCTGACTTGAACAGCCTGCCGCCGATTGCCGGAAATGCGATGACGGCCGGGTCCCGCCCGGCCGTTTGTTTATGAGGACCCCCATGGCCGAGAAGCGCTGGATTCCGGAGACTTTGTTCGACGAGCTGGGCTTCCGCATGACCTATGAGGTCGAGCGTGTGCTGTACGAGATGCAGACTGAGCATCAGCACTTGATTTTGTTCGAGCACCGGCATTTCGGAAAGATGCTGATGCTCGACGGGGCTACCCAGGTCACCACCCGTGACGAGTTCGTCTACCACGAGATGATGACCCACGTGCCGATCTTCGCCCACGGCAAGGTGAAGGAGGTGCTGATCGTCGGCGGCGGCGATTGTGGCATCGCCGAGGAGGTGCTGAAGCACAAGTCGGTCAAGCGGGTCACTCAGGTCGAGATCGACGCCTCGGTGGTGGAATTCTCCAAGGAGCATTTTCCCGAATTCACCGGTCCGGTTCTCCGCAACAAGCGGTTCGATCTCGTCATCGCCGACGGCATGAAATACGTCGCCGAGACCGACCGCCGCTTCGATGTCATTATTGTCGATTCGACCGACCCGCAGGGTCCCGGCGCCGTGCTGTTCACCTATGAGTTCTATAAGGCCTGCAAACGCTGCCTGGCCAAGGGCGGCATCCTGGTGACCCAGAACGGCGTTCCGTTCATGCAGTCGGGCGAACTGACCACCACCGTCGGTCATTTCCGCAAGCTGTTCGCCGACGCCAATTGTTACGTCGCCGCCATACCGACCTATGTCGGTGGGCACATGGCCATGGGCTTTGCCAGCGACAACAAGCGGCTGCGCGACACTCCGCTCAAGACCGTCGCCGAGCGCTTTCGCAAGGCCGGCCGGTTCTCGACCAAGTATTGGACGCCCGAGGTCCACAAGGCGGCATTCGCGCTGCCGCGCTTCATTGCAGAGCTGGTCGCCCGCGCGCGAAAGCGCTGAGCTGCCAGCGACGGTTTCTTCGTTCGCCAAGCGGCGGCCGGCACCCTGCGGGACCCGCTTGCGGCCGCCGATAGCCGCGCCGGCATTGTAAAATTGGCCAAAAACGCGTAAACAGCGGCCGGGTGGATTTTGCAGAAGGAGAGCACATAATGATGATTCGCACCGTTGCAGCCGCTTTCGCGCTGCTGACGTTCGCGACACTCATGCCCACACAACAGGCTTCAGCGCAGGATCCGCTGGCCGGCGCGATCCTCGGCGGTGCGGCCGGCGCCATCATCGGCGGTGGGGTCACCGGCCGCGGTAGCGGCGCCGCCATCGGCGCTCTGATCGGCGCCGGCGTCGGCGCCAGCATTGCGGCGGAAGGTCAGCGGCGGCGCAGCGGCTACTATTGGTGGCGCGGCGATTGCTATGTCCAGGACCGCTACGGCGATTGGTATCGGGTCTCTCGCCGCTACTGCTGATCGCTCGGAAAAAACTGCAGGCGCCCTCCGGCCGGAGGGCGCTTTGCTTTGGTGCGAGCGTTGCCGGTCGACCCGGCGCTCACCCGCGTCCCGCGCAGGAACCAACGGGTAAATCGGCGGTTTTCCGTGCGAAGCCTAAGACCGAGTGATAAGCCCAAGTCGCGCCCAAGTCGCGCCCAAGTCGCGCCGTGCCCAAATAAGGTAGCCGTTATGCCAACCAATCATTCTCGCCCGTTTATTTCGTCGGCCTTACGCCTTGCGATCGCGGCCGGCGTCTTGCTCGGAGCGGCCGCGTTCGATGCACGCGGCGTGTCGCACGCGTACCATCACGCGCCCTGGTGCGCGACGTTGAATGAATACGGCACCTGGGAATGCGACTACCATTCGCTGCAGCAGTGCCTGGCTCGCACCTCCGGGTTCGGAGGCTCGTGCTCGCTCAATCCCTGGCTCCGTCCTGCATCCCCTCCGGCCGGCCGCCAGCGCAAACAACGGCGATAGCCGCAGCCCTCGTCAGCCGGCCGCGGCGAGCGCCGGTTGTGCAACGATCGGGCTCGTCACGCGCGTGCGATAGAAGCTGAGCACCTGTTGGGCGGTGTCTGGCTGCAATTTGTCATAGCTGCGCAGCGCATGATCGAGGTCGTGCGTGGAGATTCCGCGCCCGGCGGTTTTCAACAGCAAGATCGCCTTGGCCCCCTTGCAGGAGAAGCCGGCGAGCTTGGCCAGAATGAGCGCCATCTCATGGTGCGGGTCGTGCAGCGCACGCTCCACGGCATCGATCTCAATGTCGCAGAGCAGCGACAGCGAGACAGCGGTCTGCTCGAACCGCAGGTCGCGGGCAAAGTCGTAAACCTCGGCTTCTCCTAGGAGCCCGGCGCGGCTCAGTGCCTCCACCTCGAGGCGAGCTGAGGCATAGTCGGCCGACACTTCGCGGGTCTCGCTGCGGATGTCGCAGACCACTTCGCGGAGCACGCTTTCGACCGTACCGGTCGCTGCCGGATGCTCCGCAGCCAGGCGCGCCCGGACGGCCGCCGAGGCTTGGTCGAGCAGCCGTAGAAAGTGCGGGCGCGGCAGGTCGCGCCGGGCGCCGACTTGCATCGCCAGGGCTTCGTCGCCGGACGAGCGTTTCACTAACATCCGGAAACCGGCATCGGAAAAGCGCGCGCCGGGATTTTTCGCGACGGATGTTACGACGTGGCGGTCGCCGCGCTCCACCAATACGTCGGTCACCACCTCGCTCAGGGATTTGCGCTCGGAAATGGCCGCTAGATGAAGTTGGCTCTTTCTTTTCGCATTCTCGACCAGATCGGCGGCTTTGAATCCCTCGAAGTCGCTCAACACCGGCCGCGCCACTTCGATGTCGTCGTCAAAGGCCAGCAATCGGATTACTCCGGCCGGGGCATTCGGCACCTCGGCCAGGCGGATCGCCAGCTTGGCGCGCGCCTTTGCCTCGATCGCGGTGGCGAGCTTGCCGATGACCTCGTCGAACAGATCGATCTGGTCGGCCGAGTAGCGATTGGCGTCGGCGATGAAAAGGTCGGTGATGCGCGACAGCATGGCGATGCGCTGCGCGTTGGTCCCGGCGGCAAGGGCGCGTTCAAGGTCGTCGATCAGTGACGAGCGGGTGGTCATGGGACGAGCCGGTGCTATGGAACCTCCCCAACATGACCTGCAACGGTGAAAAAACGATTGCGCAGCGGTCCCGGGCGCGCTGGGCTCCATGACGGGAGGCCAAAAAAAGGAAGGGCGGCCCAAGGGCCGCCCAAGTTTATCACGCCACGCGGGGGAGGAACGGAATGTCAGCCTCTCATACGCCGCCGGCTGCATCGATTGATCGACGCTAGTTCGTCATCATGTCCCTGATTCGTCAACTGTATTTTGATGCCTCCAGGGGTCGCGCCAAGCGCGGCGGCTGGGGTGGCTGGCTCCCTTGCGGGATTCTACTGTGGGCCGTTGCAGGCTATAATGTGAGCGAATCGCGGGGCAGGGACCGCCGATGTCCGCGCTGGCTCTCGGTCTATTGATCATTTTCGGTGTCGCCACCGCCGCCTTCTACGTCGCGGGCGTCCACGGCTATGGCTCGCCTTGGGCGAGGGACGTGTGCTCGTTGTCGCGCGATCTATGCGATCATCCCGGCTGGAGCGCCCTCGCCACCGGCGGCATGGCGGTGGTGTATCTCGTCCTGCGTGCCGTCCGGCTCTAGGCGGCCGGGTCGTCACGCCGCCAAGTCACGCCGCCAAGTCACGCCGCCAAGTCACCAGCGTCACGTCGGCGGCAGGGTCGAACATCCGTGGCGGCCCCGGCTTGAGGCCGGCGCCGGCCAGCAAATCCTCCGGCGTGTGATCGGGCCCGATCCCGGGAAAGACCGGTCGGCCGCCCGGCAAGCGGACACGCGGCGCACGTGTCAGGTGGAAGGCGTGGTAGCCGATATCGAGAAACAGCTGGTAGACCTCCGGACCGCCGATCACCGCGAGTTCACCATCCGGCCGAGCGAGCGCGGCCCAAGCCTCCGCCAGCGACGCGCCTTGCGGATTCCATAACAGCGCATTCGGGTGCGATGGATCGGGCGCGAGCTTCGGAACTGCGCGCGTCACCACCAACCGGTGCCGCTGCGCCGCCCGCGGGCCGCCCTCGTGCGAATGCCGGCCGTGGACGATGGCCGCCGCGCGGTCGAGACTGCCTTGAAAGAACCGCTGATCGGCCGCCACCTTCAAACCGTCCGGCATTCGGCGATCGGCATCGGCCAACATACCGTCCGCCGATACGATGGCGTAACCTTCGATACGGGCCGGACCGGACATCGAGCGGCTAGAACACCGCCAGATATTTCAGCAGCGAGATGATGCCGATCACGATCACGATCACTCGCACGATCTGCCGCGCGCGGCCATCGATCGGCAGCATATTGACGAGGTAAAGGACAAGAATGACGACGAGAAAAGTGATGAGAATGCTGATGAGCGTATTCATGGGTGGCGGTCCTTTGTCAGGTCATGAAAACTCGAAAAACGACATAGCAGCGAGCGGGCAGCCAGTTTAGCGCCTTCCCCGCGCGATGCCAGCCTGCCCAGTCCACTGGCTGTAGACAACGCCAATAGCGGCATGTGGTTCGCGGGAATGCCCTTATCGAGGACCGTGCCCCGTGCGGGGCAACCTATTTGAGGGGCGGCAGCTCCCTGGCGATGACAGTCAGCACGCGCGCATCCATCGGCTCGATCGCGGTGGGAAACACCGCGGCGATGCGACCATCGCGGCCGATCAGGTATTTGTGAAAATTCCAGCGCGGCGCCTCGAGCGGACGCTCGGCGGCGGCCCATTTGTAGAAGGCGTGCAGACCCTCGCCGCGCACTTGTGTCTTGGCGGCGAGCGGAAAACTTGCGCCGTAATCACCCTGGACGGTTTTCAGAATCTCTGCCGCATTGCCGGGCTCCTGGCCTCCGAAGTCGTTCGAGGGAACGCCGACGATCATCAGGCCTTGCTCTTTGTAGCGGTTCCAGAGCTGTTGCAGTCCGGTGTATTGCGGCGTGTATCCGCACAGCGATGCGGTGTTGACCACCAGGATCGGCTGGCCGGCGTAGTCCGCGAGCCGGATATCGCGACCGTCGATGCCGGGGAACGAAAAAGCGTAAGCGGTGATCCTGGTCATGGCGGGCGTCTGGGCAACGGCAGGTTGCGCAAGCGAGCCGGCAACCAGGACAAGGAGCGTTCTGCGATCCATCGGCATGGTGAAACCCGGCTGGCACTTTGAAGCCATGGTGCGAAGCCATGGTGCCGGCGTCATCCTAGAGCCGGATCCATCCAAGTTGAATCGGATCAGGCTCTAGATTCTTTGCATTCATCGCATTTTCTGCGGCGAACCGGTTCGCCGGAAAATGCTCTAGCGCCGCGCGCGTCCAAAGAAAAGGCCCCGAAAAGCGGGGCCGAGTTCGGTCTGCGGGAACGGGGGGGTCTTGGGGAATGTTCCAACCGACCGTTAACCACAACGTGCTGCCGGCGGTTTGGTTCCGGCGAATAATGTTAGAGCTTAGGCCATTGATCGAACTCGTCTTTCGTCGATTTTAGATTGGCATAGGCGCGGGCTTGGTTCGAAACCTCTGGCTAATGGCGGCGGCAGCGCAACCAGAGCCAGGCTCTGGCGTTATGTCCGGAGTAGAAACGGGTGTGTGATGTCTGGTCCTGACGAATTCCGCCGATTTGCCGACGCGTGCGTTCAGATGGCTGTGGATGCCGGTGTGTCCGATCACCGCGCGCGGCTGATGGATATGGCTGCCACCTGGCGCCGTCTCGCCGATGAAGCCGAGCGCTTCGAGCAGTTGGTGCGCGACGTGGACCAGGCGTTCGATCCCGCCAGCCCGCAAGACGTGGAATTCCGCCCACACCGGCGCTCGCATTAAAGCGCGGTCCGCCGCCGCAATCAGGCTGCCGACGCGGGCGTGCGGCGTTCAAAGGCGTAACAGTCGCGGATGAACGCATTGAAGAACGCGCCCCTCGAGGTTGCGCGCGCCAGCGCCTTAGAGATCATCGGCGGCACATCTCGATAGACATAGACCTTTCCGCTCACGAACGTGATCGCGAGTTCCCGTCGCGTAGGATCGTAACGAAACGTCCGAATGACGCTGGACGGCATGGCAGAGCTGCGTGCGCTTATCTCCCATATAAAACGCCTGACTCGGGCGACGGTTCGGGCCGTTGCAACAGTTAGCGGCGGAACCTTCGGCGGCAGGCGGGAATTATCGTCCCATGGCAGCTCAACCGAGGAGAAAGCCATGACCGACTATCGTGACCCCACCTATCGGGACCCCAATCTCCCGAAATCGCGCGCTCCCGACTTGGGCGCTCCCGACTTGGTCGCCGACGGCGGATCCTGGTCAAGCGCGACCTGGGGCTGGATCGCAGGTATCGCTGTGGTCGTACTAGTAATGCTTTTCATCTTCAGCAGCGGGCCGGACACGCCGCGGACAACGAGTACCGCGACGCCTCCGTCGACGACCGGCCAGTCGAATATGCCGCCGGCCGCGCGCCCGCAGGCTCCGGCTCCGGCCAACCCGGCGCCGGCGCAGCAGTAGCCGACACAGTTGCGTAACGTGCGAGACCCCCCCCCC
>Ga0209726_10001861_pt1 | contig 32590 bp, 37 predicted proteins | sample Subgrocontami54m_FD_187453 | JGI IMG/M metagenome (GOLD analysis project Ga0209726, IMG submission 187453) | Subsurface groundwater microbial communities from S. Glens Falls, New York, USA - GMW46 contaminated, 5.4 m (SPAdes) (version 3) | ecosystem: Environmental > Aquatic > Deep subsurface >... | reverse complement strand
AGCATCAGTCACCGCCTTTCCGTGCAGGCCAACCTGCCCCCGAAAACTTCCTAACCACTATACCACAGTCCGGGGCCTAGCGCGACCACAAGATATGGGATGCCCCCAGGTTAGCCCACAGCAGATTCAGTGGGCTTTTCGGCCAGACTTCTAGGGCTCTGCCTTTCCCATCCATACTGATTTGTACACCAGCGGCCAGGAGCCGGTCGAGATATTGCGGGCTGGTGAAATGGCTCCCCTGGTCACTGTTCCAGATCTCTGGCTGAGCCTGGGCTAAGGCCCGGTCCACCGCTGCCAGTACAAATCCCTCCTGAAGAGTCTGGTCCAGCTCCCAGCTCACCACATAGCGGGAGTACCAGTCCAGCACCGCCACCAGATACATCCAGCCCTGAGCCAGCCGAATATATGTGAGGTCTATGCCCCAGATATGATTGGGATGCTCAGCCTTGATATCGCGCAACAGATAGGGATAGACCATATGAGCCTGGTTACGCTTGCTCAGATTAGGCCCTGGTGCAATCCCAGCAATCCCCATTTCCCTCATATGGCGGGCCACGGCCTTGTGATTGACCCTTATATCCTCCCTATGAAGCTGTGCTGTGATGCGCCGCACACCATAGAAGGGCGAAGCGGTGTAGATTTCATCAATCCGCCGTTTCAGAGCCATCTCTTCCGGAGGTGGCGCCGCCGGGACATAGTACAGCCCGGTACGATTGAGGCCCAGCAGCTCAGCTTGCCGCCTTAGAGATAAAGCAGAGCCAGTAAGTTCCATCAAAGTTAGGCGCTCCCGGCTAGACATTGCGCTGACCATATTTTTTTTTGAGCCAGGCTAGCTCTGTAGTCAGGCGACCTATTTCAGCGTACAACCGCTCTAGTTCCGCAGCATGGGCAGCTTCTCTGGCAGCCAGCTCCTGGACGGCTTGTCCTGAGAATAGGCTTGGCAGCCCAGCAAGAGCTATATTCCGCCACTGGTAGAGCTGGTTGGGATGAATGCTATGCTCCCCAGCCAACTGGCTAACTGTCTTCTCTTCCTTGAGCATTGCCTGAACCAATTGAGCCTTGAATTCATCTGTATATCGTTTATTCATGCCTAGAGTTTACACCTTTAAAATACCCCTCTAGTGGCGCGGTTTTTGGGGTACACTATAAAGCTCTCTTGCCCACATCTTTACTGCCTCCATATCTGAACGGTGTCCCTCATCAGGAGCATCAGGCACCAGTCTGGCCAAGTGCCTGCCGGCATCTAAAAATCCATGTTCCCGAACTAGAATGTCAGGCCTTTCATATAAGTTAGCTACCTGCCATGCCTGGTTTGTATTTATTATTTACAGTTCACAGGCACTAAAATGGAGACAAGAGCGGCTCGCTCGTAACCCACTGGCTTCAAATGAATTAGAACGCTTGGAGAACTACTATAGACGGCTTCGCTCGGGCTCTATTCTCAACTACGAAGAGGTAGAAGATTATAATCGTCTAGTCGCCATCCTTCAGAAGGAACGACCAACTGAGCCTGGTATATGGCATTTGGTTGCCTTGGGCGCCTTCATGGTTGGTCTAATGATCGGGCGTAGAGAAGAACGATAATACAAAAAATCGCTAAAGAGAAGTAATATGAGATAACTAAATCTCAGACTCTTTTTCTAAGGCCACTTTGCTCTCAAATCAATAGCATCGCGGATGAAATCACCTAAAGTTGGTAAATCCAATAAGTCTACATCTGTAATGGTCTCAATACCACTTGGAGGCTCAAAATCATGTCTGTGTATAGGGCCATGTGTAGAGTCGTATCGTACAACGGGTTGGCGACTACCACGTATGTAAGCGTGATAGCTATAAGAATATCCTTTAACCAGGTCTCTCCTGTTTTCGTCCCTATGTAGAGCTAACCACTTATCAACCACTATAACGAGATCGCTAACGCAGAAAATACTACCCTCAACATTTACTCTTTCGAGGATATCACCATTTCTGGTTTCTCGAAATGAGACACGATCAGCAATTACTAGACCCTCGTTTTCCAAGCGCCTCATGTAGCTGTTGTGAATAGTTAAGTAGCTGTCGTAGGAGAACCAGTCGTGAGACCACCGTTGCCGCCCTCCTCCAGATCTTTGAGAATCCGGTATCTCATTAACCATTTAGCAATCTCAGCGGTTTCCTTCATTTCCCCATCTTTGACAGCTTTCAACATTGACTCGGACGAGCGTTCATATCGACGCTCAAACCGATTAACAAAAATTCGCAACCTATGAACGGTCTGCTCTCTTGATTCCTGCCGAATTACCATTGAGTCTCCTTTGCAGATTACCGACTGTAACTATTGCGTGCTTGGTGGCGCTTACAGGGGCGCGCCATCCGGGCCGTCTATTATTAACTATACTAAATATTAACTCAATAATATATTAGGCCGTGAGATTAGGTCAGCCTAGGGAACATAAGCAGCCCTCTATCCTCTTGTTGCCACCACACTACTCCAGCCCTTACCTGCGGCGCTGGCAACACGTATCTGCCATCCTGCTCTACCAGCGCCTTTTTAAGGTAGTGGTTGATAATGTCGTCCTCACGGCCTCCAGGTGGAGTATACAACCAGCTACGACAGTGCTCTATGGCGCCATCCCAGGTGCTATATGTCCATCTGGAGCCGCTGCCTGATCCAAAAGGCACTATCTCTACGTTAGCCACGATGCCTATCTGATGCAGAAGGTTGTAGAAATCCATAAGGTTTGGCTCCGGCTCACGCTCCGTGCCATGGACCAGCTTCCACAGCTCGCTAAGGTGGCCATCTACCTGGTTGGCCCTGATCATAAAGAAGCAGTACTTATCGGCATGGTCGGACACCTTCTGGACGAAGGGCACGATATCCTCTATGGAGTAGATCACGTGGGAGCAGATAACCACCTGCACCGGCTCCATCTGGCTGGTCTTTTCCCAGGTGGAGCGTATAACCCTTATGTTCCTAATACCCTCGGCCTCAACATTACTCTCCAGGTACTTCCCCATCTGCTCCGACGGCTCGATCGCTATAACCTCTTTGGCGATCTTGGCCAGCGGGATAGAGTGCCTTCCCACTCCAGATCCCACGTCCATGACCATAGTCCCTTTATCCACCACAGATGATACGAGCTCGAGAAAGCGGTCTTGCTGGTCGCTGCGCTGTCTGGTCATCTCATTGAAAGAGCTGGCGCGACGGTCCCAGAAGTTACCAGTAGCGGTCTCTTTTGTTTGCACCGCCCGCGACTGAGCCTCGCGCTTCGAGACCAACTGCCGCCAGTGCTCCACCCAATCTACATTTCCAACGCCAGTCATAGCTTCCTCCTGCCAATATGAGTAACGATCTTAACCAATACGGCTTACAGTCTACCACCAAACACTAGCAAAGGTAATAGAACATCCGTTATACTAACCTCGAGTAGTTCGAGATGATTGCATCTTATAACGCAAAAACCTATAGCTCCAATAAGACAGGCACTGCGGACTTGCCCCTACACGGCGGCAAGGCACCGGCGTGGCTGTTCCAGCGCATGGTCAAGCTGGGCGGCGAGATAACTGCCGCTGTAATCACTGAGTTTGGCCCTAAAGACATGCTGCGGCGACTCTCAGACCCTTACTGGTTCCAGGCTCTGGGCTGCGTGCTGGGCTTTGACTGGCACAGCAGCGGCGTAACGACAACAGTGTGTGGGGCCCTGAAGATGGGAATTAGAGGGCGCGAGAAAGAGCTTGGCTTCTACGTGGCAGGAGGAAAGGGCCGCGCCTCTAGGAAGACCCCTGAGGAGCTTGAGACTATAGGAGAAAGGCTTGCGTTAGACCCTGCTCCTCTGATCCGGGCCAGCCGCATGTCCGCCAAGGTGGATACTTCCGGCGTGCAGGACGGCTACCAGCTTTATCACCACTCCTTTTTTATGACCTCCAAAGGCGATTGGGCCGTGGTCCAGCAGGGTATGAACGAGGCAAATCGCTACGCCCGGCGCTATCACTGGCTCAGCCATGACGATATGGACTTCGTATGTGAGCCTCATGCCGCCATTTGCTGTGACCACAGAGGAAGCGTGCTGAACCTTGTGGCCTCAGAGAGCGGCGTTGCGAGAGAAGCAATAGCCGATATAGCCTCTAATCTACATCCGGACAGACTTATGCATCACCTGAAGAGTCTAAGCGACCTTGAGCTTCCGGCACGGCATCACGTGGAGGTCTCAGATATTCATCCTGAGCGAATGGCTAAGATATTTCTCAAGACCTACGAGAGGTCTCCCCAAAGCTTTCAAGAGCTTATCGGGCTGGAGGGAGTTGGCGCCAAGACTGTGAGGGCACTGGCACTGGTGGCCGAGGTAGTCTATGGAGCGCAGTCCAGCTTCGGTGACCCGGCCCGCTTCAGCTATGCCCACGGCGGCAAAGACGGCCATCCCTATCCTGTGGACCGCTCTACCTACGACCGCACTATAACCGTACTGGAAAGGGCTGTAAGAAAAGCCCGGCTAGGAGATAGGGATGAGTTGGCAGCCCTACGACGGCTCCACATGGTAATGGAAAACAGCTTGCTAAGCACGGTGGATGAAGGGGAGATAGATGCCTGAGCTGCCCGATCTGGAGGCCATAAAAGACTTCCTCAATCAGAAGGTAGCTGGGCTGACCATTGAGTCCACATCAGTGATCAACGTTATCCCCATTAGGCGCCCCGGAGCCAGCGAGTTTGCCGCGACCCTAACCGGAAACGTCCTGACCGATGCTCAAAGGCGCGGTAAGTTCTTGCTCCTAAAGATGAAAAGTGGACATACTCTGGCTATAAACGCCATGCTCACCGGAAGACTGCAATATGCAGCACAGGGTGCGAAGCAAAAGGCAAAGACTTGCTTCGTGCTGAGGTTAGAGGATGGCAACGAGCTAAGGTATTTCGATTCAAAACTTATGGGGAAAGTGTACCTGGTCCCAGAGGGCGGTCTCAATGACATACCAGGATTCGAGATCATGGGGCCAGATGTAACAGACGAGGCTATCTCGCTGGATGAGTTCCAGAGCAGGCTCAGAAGGCACACCGGTCAGATAAAGAATATCCTGGTAAACGCCAGGTTCATGGCCGGCATCGGCAACGCCTACGCCGATGAGGTCCTCTTTCACGCTGGAATATACCCCTACCGAAGACGTAGCGCTCTCAACCAGCAGGAGATAGAGCGGCTTCATGTAGCCATTAGCGAGGTGCTCAAAAAGGGACGTGAGGAGGTATCGGCTCGCATGGGAGAGGCCATCCACGTAAGGATACGGGACTTTTTGAAAGTCCACGGCAAAGGCGGCCAGCCTTGCCCTGCTTGCGGACATACCATCTCCCAGATAACTGCCAACCAGCGCCTCACCAACTTCTGTAGACAGTGCCAGAAGTAATACACAGTTTATCAACAGCAATACGAGAGATAGAGAGATAAAAAGATAGAAGAGCATCAATTAGGAGTTAGATACTGGGCGATGAAGCGGTTATACGCAAAATCCATATTACCGGTGGCCCCGCCAGCGGCAAGACAACCCTGTCTAATCAAATCGCTGCCTCTCTCGATATGCCCCTCTATGAACTGGATGGAATACTGCTTCGACTGGAGGCCGCTGGGAAAACTGTAGCTGAAATGGCAACCGAAGCCCGAAGGATTGCATCGTCAGACTACTGGGTGAGTGAAGGAGCTTATGTAGGTCACGTCGAGATATTATTTCAGCAAGCGGACGTTATTATTTGGCTCGATATTCCATGGTGGGTTGCTTCATACCGCATTATATCCCGACACATTAAAGCTGAGATGTCTAGAAATAATCGTTTTCCAGGGTGGCGGCGTTTATACTACTTTTGGCGCTGGAGTGGGAGATATTATGATAATAAGAACCATCCAGGGCTAAATATTGTCGGAGTGCCAAACACGAGACAGACTTTGGTATCTATACTTGAACCTTACGAATACAAGCTAAGAGTTTGCAGGAATGCTAGAGAAATCGAAACGCTCCTATATCAGAAATTTGGTATATTCAATAAGTAATCAGATTTTATACTTCGGCTGATCCGCTGCCTAGACCTAGATCAACAGTCCTTAACTATATTCTCAGGCCAAGAAAAGACAACAAAAATGCGTCAACTGCTAGACATATCCTTCGCGCGCTCCTGGGGGCGTGACTTCGTTCTACTGCTGATAATCACCTTCAGCTTTTCTACCGGGTTCAACGGCCTTGTTCCTGCGCTGCCTTTGCTCGCTACCTTTTACAACGCCACAGACGCACAGATTGGGTTTTTTGTGGGCGCCTATGGGATAGTGGCCCTCGTGCTGCGCCCGATTAGCGGCCGCCTTACAGACCAGTGGGGAGCGAAAAGTGTGGTGCTGGCTGGATGCTTTTGTTTTCTTGTGGGCACTCTGCCGATGGGATTTACAGGTAATTTCCTCATATTGATGGTCCTTCGACTATTCCAGAGCATGGGCCTGATATTATTCTTCACCTCTTCCAATACCTTAGGGATTAACCTGGTGCCCCTATCGCAGGTTGGCCTAGCCATCGGTGTTATGGGGCTGATTACAGGGCTTTCAGCTATTGTCGGACCTCCCCTTGTTGTGGAGATCGCCAATTCTCTTGGCTTCCTGTGGGCTTTTGTAACCTTAGGAATCCTGGGAGGCATTGGCTTTGTGTTTACTATCGCTATCAGTAAATCAAGAGTCAGCGCCGGCGCTGCAACTAGAAAGCGATTGCCCCTGGTCAATAGAAGAGCGATGTATCCGTCCCTTATCTTAATACCGGACTTCATCCCGGTCCTGGGACAGCTAGACGACCTGCTGGCGATTGGCCTTGCAGGCTGGGCTTTTGCAAGATTATGCCCGGAAAATGTCATGGCAGAGGCCATAGAGGGCGCCAAGAACAGCGGCCAATAACAATAAGGACCAAAAAGCTATTCACGTAAGGAGAATGTTATGAAGCAGAGTCTAGAAACAGCTACAAAGTGTACTGACTGTATAAACGAAGTCACATACAACGATGCGGACGAAAGGAATCGCCCCTACCCCTGTGAAGGCTGCAAGACCGCTCTCTGCTACAATTGCTATAACAAGATCGGACTGTGCTTAGACTGTGAGGGGTGCTAGTGAAGGCGTCTTTTCGTTCTTTCGACTTAGACATTTTGATGTCACCTCGCTTTGTAGGCCTTGAACCGGTATACGAGACCTTAGACAAGAATTACGTGTCTGATGCCACTTTCGGCCCTATCCAGATATATAAGGATAAGAGGAAGGAAAACTAGGGGTCTGTTAGGTGAGTTACATTTTAGTAGCGCCCAATACAGGAGGGATTATAGGCTCCTCTCCATACTGCCCATCGTAAAAGGCCATGAGAAGGAAAGCTAGCGTAGCGGCGTTGACCTTTATTTGACTGAAAAGCTCGTTCGGTGTCCTTTTATCGACTTTGAATGTATAAGACTTGGCTGGTCTAATTCCTACGACCTCAAGCCCAGAGCTTGGCCCCGTTAGCTGGACCTCATGGAAACTCTCGTCCGAGGCTGAATAGTCTTCTAAGATGCCGGAGTTTTTGAAGGCTGTAATAATATCAGACCGCACCCCACCATACAGGACCCGCTCCTTTATGCTCTGGCAGAAACGGTCAAGGACGATCTTGATATCGACCTTATACCTGGATATGCTCCCCTCATCCCAACCTAATTCGGCAAGTCTGCTGTCGCCAGGCAAGTTCAGCCTCTCATACAGTCTTGCCCTATCCATTCGAGACACCTCTTCGAAGGTATAAGCGGCGAAAAGATCGGAGCCGTTGTTCCGCTTTCTAGTTTGAACATCCTGTAGGATCATATGCACAGGCTTCCAGTTTGGTTGCCACTCCTTGAGAACATGATACCAATTGATCAGGTCATCCAGGCTCATAATATAGTTGCGGTAGAACTCCACGTCGATGAAATGTCCCGGAGGGTGCTTTATGTAGAGATTGGTAAGCATTCTTTCCAGGACCATTCCTCTCTGATATACACCATCAGTCAAGAACTGTCCTAGTACCTCTTTGTCTATATCTCCTACACTCTGCATACGCGCACTCCGACAATTTAAATAGCAGTGCTCTTACATCTTTATGCTCAGGTTAAGTCCTCTTCTGAGAAGCCAAGGCCTTGCAGGATGCTATGTAGTGTCCTTTAGGGACTTCTCCGCGATGGCGTGGGATTTGCGTTGTTAGTCTTGTTCCTGGTATCCACCATTTTTCGTGTTTCTTACCACGGCCAGTTGATTCTGCTCCCAACCTGCGCAGTTTTCTACGCAATTCCTGATAATTCAATAATTCAGGCCTTTCGTAAGGTCTTAATAGGTTTAGAGGCCATAGTAATAGTATTAGAATACTCTTCCAGGACTACTGGTATTACGGCAGTAGTAGGAAGCTCATCTCCCAAGGTTATCTCCTGGGGTATTTCCCATCCCTCTCGTTTGTACAATTCAAGAGTCATTGCTATCACTTCCTGAATCTCAGAAAGGCCCTGCTCCAGGGTTTTAGCATCAACCCAGCAGTTTGGTAGCTCAAGGGCGTCTACTCTCCAGAGACCATCCTCCTGTTTACCAACAGATAGCTTAACACGGTAGTATTTACTCATATTTACCCTCAAAAGCCTCAGCCTAATCCTATAATATTAGCGAAAAGGCACTAGGATTTTCTCACATCCTGAACATATCAAGAGGATTGCCGCCGCGCCCGCCTTTGCGTCCTCCCCTCGTCATCATCTTGCTGTACTGCTGCATCATCTTTTTCATATCGCGGAACTGGTTTAAAAGGCGGTTCACCTCTTGAGCGCTGGAGCCGCTGCCGGTTGCGATACGGCGACGGCGGCTGCCATCTATCTTATCCGGGTTGCGGCGCTCCTCAAGGGTCATAGAGAAGATGATAGCCTCTACTTTCTTCAACTGGTTATCATCCACCGCGTTCTTAGGCAACTGCTTGGTAAGTCTGGATGCTCCAGGTATCATCTCTATCAACTGGCTTAGCGGACCCATCTGCTTCACTTGCTGAAGCTGCTCCAAAAAGTCGGATAAGTCGAAGGTGGCGGTGCGCATCTTGCGCTCCATCTCCTGCATCTTCTTGTCATCCGCGCCCATCTGCGCCTTCTCGATCAGGGTAAGGACATCACCCATGCCGAGGATGCGGGAGGCCAGGCGGTCCGGATGGTACTGCTCCAGCGCATCCGGCTTCTCGCCTACGCCGATGAATTTTATCGGCACACCAGTAACGTGCCTCACTGAGAGGGCTGCGCCGCCTCTTGCGTCGCCATCCATCTTGGTCATAATAAGCCCGGTCAAGCCCAGGGTATTATTAAACTGCTCTGCCGCCTGAACGGCATCCTGCCCCGTCATGGCGTCTACCACAAGCAGGCACTCCGTAGGCTTCACGTTCTCTTTTATGGCCTTTACCTCTGCCATCATCTCTTCATCTATGTGCAGACGGCCGGCGGTGTCCAGAATGATCGCGCTAGCGTTGGACTCCTTCGCGGCACGCAGTGAGTTATTTACCACCGTCAAGGCGTCTACGCCTCGTTCAGAGTAGACCGGAATATCAAGCTGCTTGCCTAAAGTCTCCAACTGGTCGATGGCGGCCGGACGTTTCACGTCAGCGGCCACAAGCAGCGGCCTGCCGCCGTTGCGCCGCAAGTAAAGCGCCAGCTTGGATGCGGTGGTGGTCTTGCCTGAGCCCTGAAGCCCTGCCAGTAGTATGATGGTAGGAGGTTGACTGGAAGAGGTAAGTCTGCTTTCTCCCCCCAGGAGGTCCAGCATCTCCTCATGTACGATCTTGATGACCTGCTGCCCCGGCGTCAGGCTTTCCAGAACATCGACGCCAATAGCCCTTTCTCTGACCTTAGCCAGGTACTCGCGGACAACACGGAAGTTGACATCGGCCTCTAAAAGGGCCAGGCGCACCTCCCGAAGGGCCTCATCCACATCCTTCTCAGTGAGCCGACCTTTCCCAGTTAGACGTGTAAAAACGTTTTGAAGCTTATCAGATAGTATTTCGAACATAAAAGCCCTCCATCTTGATTCTAGGACTTTTGGGCACGCGGGGCAAGGACGCGACCGCGATTTGTAGGTGGTAGGGGCGGATCCTTCGAGAACCTCAGGGCAGGCTCTGCGTGTCTGCCTTCAGACGTTGGTGGTTACCTCAATACTGATATTGATGATGGACAAGCGCAGGGCGCACACCCAGGTGCGCCCCATGGGCAAAGGTCTGCCCCTACATCACGATGATTTGCATCGCCCATCATAGGGAGAGAATGGCTCAATGTAGGTTTCATCCTGACATAATGGGGGATATCAGGCTTTAGCCTTTGGGATAGTCTCCACTATTCCCGTCCCTGACTTTGCGAGCTTTATGTGCACCATAAGTCTATACCAGGCCATTATTAGACACAGGAGGAGTCCAAGCCAACCTGCCTTATATCCCTTTAGAGCTATGTACCTGAAGTAAAACTCTCTGAGTGGTCTGGATACCAGCCAGCGACCCTTATTCCGGACTCCGGTACGGCGCAGGGTTGATGCTTCCCTTTCGGCATAAGCGAGCTGCTTTAGGATGATCTGCTTTAGTGAGGTGTAATTATAATGAACTAAGTGAGAAGTCAAATAGGCTTCTCCTCCATTCAGGACAACCACTTCGTGAGGGTCAAGGTCGGCGTCATATCTGCCCTTGTCCCGCAGGAACAGCCTCATTTGATAGTCAGGCCACCAGCCCGCGTGTTTGACCCACTGGCCCAGAATATAGTTTTGCCTGGGGACCCAGTAGCCCACTTTATTCTCATAAGAAGCGTCCCCTTTAGAGCCGTCGACGACTCTCCTTATCTCCTCAGCCAGCTCCAGAGTGACACGCTCATCGGCATCCAGAAAAAAGGCCCAGTCTCTCTCTGCGAGGTCCAGCGCAGCGTTGCGCTGCTCGGCGAAGGTGGTGAACTTTCGTTTAAATACCTTCTCAGTATATTTCAAGCTCAGGTCATAAGTATGGTCATCGCTATAGGAGTCCAGCACCACTATCTCGTCCGCCCAAGCCAGGGTAGACAGACATCCTTCGATATTGGCCTCTTCATTTCTGGTTATCACGATAGCAGATACGCTAGACACCTTTAATTGCCATCCTAAATATCCGTATACAGATGTTAATCCTGGACATGCTGTCCTCTTTGCTGATCTCGCCCCGGTTGGCTGCTCTCAAAGCCCTGAAGGACTCCCAGAGCATTCCAAACCCCACTAAAACGCGGTTTACCGCGCAGAAGAGAGGACTATAGTGCTTCTTTAAGAAGATCATACGGCTCTTATGCAGCTCGAGGTACATGGGGTTTTTGTACTGGCTTGTGCTCTGCCCACTGTAATGTACTATAGTAGGCTCTGGGTAACAATATATCCTCCAGCCGCTTTTTTTGATCCGCCAGCACCACTCCACCTCCTCTGAGTACAAGAAGAAGTCCTCCGAAAAAGGCCCTATATCCTCGAGGACCTTACGCCTAACTATGAAGCAGGCCCCAAGAGGATGATCGATCTCAAAAGGCGCATCGAAGATACTCGACCTGTCGGTATCTAAGATGCCCGATCTATTGGCACTCGACTTGTCGGTATCGAAGATACTCGATCTATCGGTATTGTACAGATGTCTTGGATAGCGCCCGTTCAAGGATGACTGAAGCAGCCGGTTACTGTAGGGAAAAAAGTCTAGCAGCGTCATCCAAAGGCTTGGAAACCTGAAGGCGCCATCCTGAAAAGAGCCATCCGGATAAACAAAGCTTCCGGTAGCAGCGCCGGCACCAGGCACCCGGTCCATAAAGTCCGCTAGCTCCCACAGGGCGTTCCCTTTAACTACGGTGTCGGGGTTCAAGAATATTAAGTGCTTCCCAGAAGCACGAGGTATCGCGATATTGTTAGCGGCAGCAAATCCCACGTTCCTTGGCGACCTGATCGAGACCACCTCAGGAAAGCATTCGGCTACCATCTCTGCGCTACCATCATGCGAGTCGTTATCTACCACAAAGACCTCAAAGCTGTCCTCCGGTCTCTGTTCCCTTTCGCTCTGAAGGCTATGCATCACCGAACAAAGGCACTGTTTTAGCAGCGCCTTTGTATTGTAGCTTACTATTATGATAGATAGCGTTACCACTTACCCAGTACCTCTTGACAAGTATGATAAGCTAATGAGGTGGTACCCTTATAATACCCTAGATAGTACCATTCATAGTACCGGACTAGGAGGGGATGGATGGCAGATGACAGAAAACGCCAACGCCACGGAAACGCTTCTACTATGCCGAACCAAGAAAATCCAATTAACTCTGTACCATCAATCCAAGAATCCTCCACCAGCCGAGTGAGTTATTTCGCACTCGGCCTTACTCTGAAGGATATTCCATCACCGACACCTTGTTCTTACTGCGGCGCGTCAACTCAGAAAGAATTGTTAGACTATGAGGTTAAGACTGATTCATTGGTTATTGCCGCCTCGCCTGCACCCGGTTATGGTTGCACAGAGTGTGGAGGCAAGATGTTCGCGCCCAAAGTCTTTCTCAAGCTTTTAGAGGGGGCTGCCAAGGAAGCCCGTAAAGCAGGCGAAGCTCACCTGATAAAATATCTACAAAAAGAAATTGCGCTACATAAGTCGGTCGTGAGCCTTGCTAATGACTCTGCATCGTAGGACCGGTAATGGTACAACGACATGATATTGGTCTTGTACTGTTACATGGCCTGCCGGCCAAAGGTGAAGTAAGCCCTTTCATTCGCTTGAACAGTCTGCGTCAGGACCTAGAATCTCTGATATCGCCGGCGAATATTTTCTCTTATGAATGGCTAAAAGACCTCAAAGTAGACCCCCTTAGACCAGCACTATTCGGGCGTTTAGGACAGTCTTGCCGCTCCCTTGCTTCATCAGCAGATTCTCAAATACGCGGAAGATAATCCGCATATTCGCAGTTGGGTAATTGGGGGTTACTCAGCGGGAGGCTGGATTCTATACCAGTGGCTGGTTGGGTGGCCTACAGAAGCTGGATATTTTCGCCCACCTCAGGAGTATCGCAACAGAATCATCTGCGCTTTCACCATAGGCTCACCTCATCGAAATGTGCATCAAGCCTGTTATTTTGAGGGTGGTCAGCAGCCTTGGCCAACTGCAAGGTGGGAACTTGATCCCGATACTCTCTTTTATGCACTTAAGCCGAATACTCTTCATGTTACATACTCGACTAGTGATACAACAGTGTGGCCGGACAATTCAGAGCTTCCTGAAGCAGTCGAACACACCGGACAGGCAGAACAACGTTCTGTATCCGGAGTTTCACATATGAATCTCCCGACTGATATGGAAATAAGAAACTATCTGGTGAAGTCAGTAGAATCTCGACTATAGTACATACAGCTAATAAATTATCCTCCGCGGTCTTAGCAAAGACATAATGGTCTCTCCTAGAACACAATTTTCTCGGTTGACCTACCTACATCAAGCTGCTAATAATTTACCTAATAACTTATCGCGATCCTGGTATGGCCCACAGGCTCCTTTGGATACCCTATCCCTTCCTGGATCACGTTGACCCAGAATCTAACATAGTTGGTCTGAAAGTTGAGGAGCTTTATTGTGCCGGTTACCTCGGCTTCCTCATCAGGCGCTAACGGGCCATCGCCCCATCCCCATCGTACCGGATACGGAGTAGCCGCCTGCTCCCACATCACTCCCACACGCCAGTAGCCGGGACGCTCAAAGTAAAGGTGTCCACCTTTGTCATCTCTAAAACGCAAGAAATTCTCAAAGGTATCATACCCTGTCCCGGAATCCGGCCCCAGACTGTACAATGTAGTCTCGCCGGTGTTTTTCACCCGCAGCTTGACGTTCAGGACGCCTCCTACAGGCAGCGCCTTGGGTGTGAATTCCACACTCTGGATCTCCAGCATCGGCCTGCCGCCGCCCTGCACCTGCACTGCGGTATAGTGAGTAGCTACATTGCCGGCTAAATCTCTGGCGCGAATTCTAATGTTATAGGTATTATCAGGTAAAAGACGCTCTCCTACGGTACCATTCCATCTGACAGAGTGCAGCACCGGAGTCATCTCCTTCTCCGGCTCCAGCAGGTGTTCATTACCATTAGGATCTACTGCCACCACTGTTACCAGAGACTTTCTATTCAGGCCATAGGTTATAATAGTCTCATCGTCAATATAGTCTCCGTCAGGAGAAAAAAACTCAGGAGTTACATTAACCGGAGCTATGACCAAAGGCTCGGTCTCGGCATCTACAACCAGGAACTCACCGGCTAACTCCTGAGCCGAAGCGCCGTTTACAGCCCTAATGGTATAGCTGTATTTCCCATCCGGCAAGACCCTAAGGTTGTCATCGCTGTTACCGACCTTATAATTGCCGTAGAAGGTTGCAACGTAACCACCCTTTGGCCGGTACTCCTCCTCTCTAAAGGGATAGACTACTCCCTTCTCGTCTTGAAAGGCTATAGAGACACGGGCCGGCTCTAAAAGGGTGTAGCTTAGAAAGGTATAATCGTCCCGGCCATCACCATTAGGAGAAATGGTGCTTGGAGAAAGAGTTACTCCCGTAATCAGATCGCTGCTGCCACAGCCTAAAGAGACCAAAAGCAAGCACAAAGCCCACACAGCTAGTAACGACCTGACTTTAATTAGATTTTCCATTTGCTTTTCATAAAGAACTTCGTACTACCCCGGTTTATATTCACTAATGCTAACAGAGGGACAACCAGAGGATCAAGGAGCTTGCTATATATAAAAGGGCATATATAATCGTAAATAACTTATCCTAAAATAGTGATAAGATCTTGCCAAGATGATTAGAAGCAAAGCATCCGTTCTGCCCCTCTCCTTACTGACCTTAATCAGTTGGGGGCTGTGGGCATGGCTCGTATTCAATACCTCGCCGGGGGTGCCGCAGAACCGGCTGTGGTTTATTGTCCTCTTTTTTGTAAGCGTGGCGCTTGCGGTATCATTAATAACGTACTGGTTGAGCTATAAAATCTTCACTTATAAGAAGTACCAGGGCGACTGGATGAGGTCTCTGGTAACCGGGACTTTTGCGGCAGCCTGTACTTCATTCTTAGCGTGGCTCCAGATAGCCAGAGGTCTATCTATTCCGATGCTGATACTGGTATGTTTCCTCTTTATATCCTTAGAGCTGCTCATATGGCCCTTTAAGAAACAATGAACATTTCGCAGGAATTCGCTAAGATCGCCTCGCTATATGATCTGGACTATGGAGACTTCGATGATGATATCGATATGTACCTCAATTTCGCCGAGCGTACCGGTGGGCCGGTATTGGAGCTAGGGGTAGGAACAGGTCGCCTAGCAAGAGTTTTTGTGCAGGCCGGCTACCGTGTCGTGGGTATAGATGGGTCGCAGGACATGCTAGACATATGCCGAGCTAAGTTTTCGGATGATGAAACCCCTCTCATCGATCTATTGTTAGGAGATATCGAAGACTTCAAGACCGAAGAAAGGTTCAACCTGGCCGTTTCCGCTGCCAATAGCTTCGGTCACCTCCTGAGCCATGACCAGCAGAGAAAGGCCCTTAGCCATACCAGGGACCATCTTCAGCAAAAGGGGCTTCTTATACTGGACCTGGACAATCCGGAGCGAAGGCTGGCGGTCGAAAGAGAGGGTGAATTGGCGCTACAGTGGACCAGGACAAACCCAAAGACCGGCAATACAATAGTAAAGCTCGTCAGTAGCTATTTTGAGCATTCCAAACAGCTTCAGCATTACACCTTTATCTACGACGAAATGGACAAGAATGGCGCAGTAACCAGGAGGTTGGCCTCTTTTCCCTTGAGGTATTCTTTTAGAGCGGAGATTGAGCTGCTTTTAGAAGCAACCGGCTATCTTGTAGAATCCGTATACGGAGGCTACGAGCTTGAAGAATTTGACCACGACAGTGACAGGATAATAGTAGTAGCCAGGCCAAAGAGTTTATAATTTGTTACATAGAACCCATCATACTTGTTGCGGCCTACATCTTGTGGAATTAAAAGCGGAATTTAATCTGTCATTGCGAGTGGCGATAGCTCGAAGCAATCTCTGAAGAATTCTATCGCAGGAGATTGCTTCGTCCTCCGTACCTCCGTCCTCGCAATGACGGTACACTAACTATTTTTGAGTTAATAGCCAATTAGGAGGCGCGCTATGAGAATAGCGCTTGACGCTATGGGCGGCGACCATGCACCCGGAGAGATAATACTTGGAGCAGTCCAGGCCCACAAAGAGTACGGCATAGAGATAATTCTGACCGGGCCGGAGGAGACTATCCAGAAGGAGCTAGCCAAGATATCTGCATCGATGGCCGGCATCTCTATACATCATTGCAGCCAGGTCATCGATATGGACGAGAGTCCTACAGAGGCGGTCCGACAGAAGGGTGACTCTTCGATAGTAGTAGGGCTGGACCTAGTGAAGCGTGGAGAAGTAGCAGCCTTCGTCTCCGCGGGAAACAGCGGAGCAGTGATGGCCGCAGCAGTCCTGAACTTAGGAAGGATCCGCGGCGTAGAGCGTCCAGCTATAGGCAGCATCTATCATACAGCCGCTACCCCAACTATACTTTTGGATGCAGGAGCAAATGTTGAGTGCAAGCCTTCGTATTTGCTACAGTTTGCTCATATGGGGTCTAGCTATATGAAAAAGGTCTTCCAGGTATCCTCTCCCCGTGTAGCTACCCTGAGCAATGGCAGCGAGGAGGGAAAGGGCAGTCCTCTTATAAAGGAATCTTATTCCTTATTAAAGGACTCTGACCTTAATTTCATAGGCAATATAGAAGGTCAGGACATGTTTAAAGGCGTGGCGGATGTAGTGGTGACAGATGGATTTACCGGCAACGTGGCCCTAAAAGTAGCAGAAGGTGTTGGGCAGGCTATAATCAATAGTATTCTCGAAGCGATCAAGTCTAAGCCTCAATACAAGCTGGGAGCATTGCTGCTAAAGCCAGCGCTAAAATCAGTAGTACAAAAGCTGGACTATGCTGAGCAGGGCGGCGCCCCTCTTTTAGGCGTAAACGGAATAGTTATGATCTCCCACGGGAGGAGCAACGCAAAGGCGATCAAGAACGCTCTCCGTGAGGCCAGAAGATGTGCAGAGAGAGACATAGTTGCTGCAATGAATAATTTCGGCGCTCTGTCTGCTAGATAGAATCTTGCAATCGTCTATGTTAGTTTATTGTGATAAGGTAGGGAATAAGATTAGCCCAAAAATCCTCCCTAGCCTAAGATTTGCTCAGTATCGGTATTTTAGAAAGAATTGGGTCTAAGAGATTCCCTTCGGGCAGGCCCTTCGAGAGCCTCAGGACACCGCTCAGGAGAACCTCAGGACAGGTTTCGCCGCATGATCGCTCCTCAAAATGACAAGTTGAATGGAACTAGCTTTGTGAACAGCCTAAAAAAGCCTGGATTAGTAAATATTCCGTTAGAAAACGCTTATTTTTGAAGAAACCAGGTAGGAAATTCTCATATCCTTTAGACTTTTGTTATAATTATTCTGGAGGTCTGGTATATAGTGAAAATATCTTCAGAGCAGATAGAAGGCAGCCAGGTAGTCCTAAACGTAGAGGTAGAGGATGAGCGTCTTGAGCGCTCAATGGAGCGTGCTTATCGAAAGATAGCAAGCCGGGCAAACATACCTGGCTTTCGAAAGGGCAAAGCTCCGCGTCACATGATTGAACGTTTCTACGGCAGAGAGGCGGTATTAGAGGAGGCCCTTGAGCATCTAATACCAGAGGTCTATAGCGAGGCTGTAGAAGAGCAAAAAATAAATGTCATCGCTCAGCCCAAGATAGAGCTGGTCCAGGCAGAGCCTCTTATATTCAAGGCCACTGTTCCGGTCCAGCCAACTGTGGAGCTAGGCGATTACCACAAGCTCCATTTTTCTTTAGAGCAAAAAGAGATAACTGACGAGGACGTCGATAACGCCCTGGAGCAAATGCGGGCCCGCTATGCTCAGTGGGAGCCTGTTGACCGGCCGCTGGCATTTGGAGACATGATTACCGCCGATATTGAAAACTCCTTAGATGATGAGGCATCTACCATAGATACCGATATTAACTATATCGTGACCGAAAACTTCCCTTATCCTGTGCCGGGATTCTCCGAGGAGCTTATCGGCATCGAAAAAGACGGCGAAAAGGAATATACTCGTAGCTTCCCGGAGGATGACGAAAACACCACTCTTGCAGGCAAGAGCATAAAATTTAAGGTAAAAATCAAAGAGATAAAAGAGAAGAAGCTTCCGGAGCTGGACGATGAGTTCGCCAAGACTGTAGGCGATGAATTCGAGAGTTTGGAACAGCTAAAAGATAAGCTGCGAGATAACCTGAAGGAGGGCGCTCAGGCAGAGGCTAAGCGGTCCCTTGAGGAACAAATCATCGATGCAGTTGTGGGCTTGGCGCAAGTAGACTACCCTGAAGTGATGATTGAGCACGAGATCGAGCACCTAATCCAGGATGACACCTCAGTGCCCCGCGACAGCCAGGGAAGAATGGACGCCTATTTGTCCGCCATTGGTAAGACGGAAGAAGAGTTCAAAGAGGAATGGCGACCAATGGCAGTCCAAAAAGTCCTCAGGTCTCTGATCATGCAGCGCCTTGCAGAGCTGGAAGAGATCAAGGTAACTGATGAGGATGTCGAGGGCGAAGTAGATCGAATTGCTACAAGCAGCGGCGCAAGCGCCGACGCTATAAGAAACCTCTTCTCTTCAGAGGCTGGACGAGACTCAATAGAGCGCATGCTAATGAGCAAAAAGACTCTAGACCGCCTGACTGAGATCGTGACAACCGAAGAGGAAGAGGAGGAGAAGCCAAAGGCGTCCCGAAAAGGACGCTCAAGGGCTAAAAAAGAGGACAAGGAAGACAAGACTGAAGAGGCCTCTAAAGAAGAAGAGCCAGCCCAAAATAAAGAAGCAGATGCTTAAGGGAGCTACGTATGTCCGATATAGACAAGATTAAAAATATAGTGCCGATGGTAATAGAGACTAGCCCCAGAGGCGAGAGGGCTTTTGACATATTCTCTCTCCTTTTGAGAGAGCGGATCGTATTCTTAGGCACTCCTATCGATGACCATATTGCCAACCTGATAGTAGCGCAGTTGCTGTACCTGGAGCGTGAGGACCCTGATAAGGATATCAGCCTGTATATACACAGCCCGGGTGGCATCATCTCATCGGGACTTGCCATTTACGACACGATGCAGCTTATTAGGCCCGACGTTTCTACTATATGCGTCGGCGTATGCGCCAGCATGGCTACGGTCCTCCTCTGTGCCGGCGCAGAGGGTAAGAGGTACTCGCTGCCTCACTCCACGGTGCATATTCACCAGGCAAGAGGTGGGGCCACTGGAGAGGCTTCGGACATCGAGATCGCAGCTAAAGAGATCCTTCGAAACCAGGAGATCATCCGTAGTATTCTAGCAGTACATACCAAACAGCCCTACGAGCGGATAGCCAGAGACTCAGACCGGGACTTCTATATGAGTGCGGACCAGGCCGTTGAATATGGGATAATCGACGAGATACTAACCACCGCTATGCCTTTGCCGTAACACCGCGAGAATATCTCGTTGATACAACTGTATAATCAAGTATGGACGGCTATACTTTCAGACTAAAAGGTAAAAATACCGCTCATGGTGAGCCCTTCGACCTGCTCAGGACAGGCTTGTCGAACCACAAAGCGCAAAAATTTAAAGGTTTGGAGAACCAATTAATATGCCAGGTACCCGTAGTGGCAGGATGCAATACAACTGCTCGTTCTGTGGAAAAAGCCAGCACCAGGTAAAACGGCTTATCGCAGGACCAAGCGCGGTCTATATCTGCGATGAGTGCGTAGAGCTATGTCGGGAGATAATAGCTGAAGAGACCCCTAAGCCGAGCCAAACCAGGCTGGTAGCGGACAAGATCCCAGCGCCAAAGAAAATCTTTGATCTCCTCGACCAGTACGTGGTGGGACAAGAGCAAGCCAAGAAAGTGCTCAGCGTTGCCGTTTACAACCACTACAAGCGTGTCGGGATAAATCAGGACATCAGCGATATAGAGCTGGAGAAAAGCAATATTCTGCTTTTAGGTCCTACGGGTTCCGGCAAAACCTTGCTAGCCCGGACTATGGCTAAAATACTGGACGTTCCCTTCTGCATAGCCGATGCCACCTCTCTGACAGAGGCCGGCTATGTAGGAGAAGACGTAGAGAACATCCTACTCAGACTGATCCAGGCTGCGGACTACGACGTATCCAGGGCCGAACGAGGTATCATCTACATAGATGAGATCGACAAGATCGCGAGAAAAAGCGCTAATCCTTCCATTACTAGAGATGTGTCCGGCGAAGGCGTCCAGCAAGCTCTGCTCAAGATCATCGAGGGCTGTGTGGCCAATGTGCCTCCCCAGGGAGGCAGAAAGCACCCTCATCAGGAATTCATTCAGATAAACACCGCCGACATACTCTTCATCTGCGGCGGCGCCTTTGAGGGCATGGACAAGATCATCGAGCACAGAGTGCATAAAGACCGGGGCGGCATGGGCTTCGGCAGCAAAAGCAAGAACGCTGTTGGCCCCATGGACCAGGGCGCTCTGCTGTCCCAGGTCACCCACGACGACCTGCTACAGTTTGGTCTCATCCCAGAGTTCATTGGCCGAATGACTACAGTAGTCAGCCTCCACCCGCTAAGCGAAGACGATCTGATACGCATCCTCACCGAGCCAAAGAACGCCATCACCAAGCAGTACCAGCGCTTCTTCTCTATGGATAGAGTCGATCTGGTGTTTACCGAGGACGCTCTGAGGGCCACAGCACAAGAGGCCATCCTCAAAAAGACTGGCGCCCGCAGCCTGAAGACCATTCTCGAGGATATACTGCTTAACCTAATGTACGAGATCCCCTCCAGAGCCGACGTGAAGCGATGTGTCATAAATGCGGACGTAGTCAGAAAGAAAACAGAGCCAATACTCCTGACCAAGCGTCAGGTGGAGCAGGGAGAGCTGGATTTGGAGCGGGAGACTGCTTAACTAACCCTCCTCTACTTAGTCTGTAAAACCAAACACCCTTCGTTAGAAGGGTGTTTTCTTTATCTTAGGGCTAATGCTAACTGAAGCCATTTCTTGGTAGAAGTCACCATTAAGGTATAACATTTCGCCTAAAACAGGCGGAACGGAGTAGGAGGTTCCTGATACTCTATTTGTATCTGCTGGCTGGCGTTATCAACGGTTAGTTTTGAACTACCAAAAGTATGATGCTGAAAGCCGAGTATTCCTCGTGGCAGACTGGATAGGTATTTTTCTTCTGGGTTTTCCGGATCGTATAGTCTAATGCATAGTTCATCTGTTGGTATAGGAATTGGACCATCTACATCGTCTATATATAATATGGCTTGTCCAGCCCTCCTGGCTTCCACCTGTCCGGCGATCCCGGTCAACGCCTCTTCTTCCCACGTATCGTATAAGGATAAAAGGTTTGGAATATCGTTTGCCAGGTCGTAAGGTAAGAAAAGCACGATGTGCCTTGAACCTGTGTCTACAAGAAAGCCAAAAAGTCTAACACTTAGCTCACCAATTCCCGGCAAGGCCACTCTAGCCAAAATATAAGGAGAGTCTCTAAAAAACTCTCCTCGTATAATAAAAGCCATCTCTTAACTTAAACCACTATGCTTCTTAATTCTTGCTCAGTTATGATATACATATATACAGCTTCATTGATATCTACGGAGTCTCTCTTTGCCTCTCGTTTCAACCCTTCTATAGTAGGGGCTGTATATAGCTTGCCATCATAGATTGCAACCCACTCGTGCAGGTGGTCTCTAACCAGTTCCGGGTAAATATTATTGAGTTTTCGAAAGTCATATCTATAACGGCGAAGGCCGCTTGCAATACGGTCGTAAAAGATCGGATCGTCAACCTTTTCTATGGTTGTCCCTCTAAAACGTAATAACTCTTTCGTCATCGCTCCTCACTTCTTTCTTCGTGCCATCATAGACCATTATCTGTTGACGATTATACTTTAGCACTCTTCTCGTTCAGCAGGCAACCAAGATCATAAGGATGAAAATATGCTGCCATCGGATTTATCGGCCTTTAGGCCGGCGTCCCATCTTCCCTTGACAGTGATGTTGCCAGGGTATATTCTCTTGCTGATTGGAGCCAAGTAGTTTGGGGAGGGGCCTATGCCCAGCGAGCGTATCCTGCGGCGGATAGAGCAATATTTAAACGATGCTGATGAGGCAGCCGCCCGATTCGATTGGGCGGCAGTCCAGCAGAATGCCCAGGCGGTCCTGAGTCTCGATCCGGAGAACAGCGACGCTTTGACCTATCTGGCGGCTGCACAGCGCAACCTGGCTAGCGCAGAGACCACCCAAGTAGCGCCTTCGCCAATACCTGACATTGTCACCTCTCTACAACCTCAGCCTACCTCCTTTGCCAATGGCCGCTACGTGGTCAAGAAGTTCTTAGGTGAGGGCGGCAAGAAGAAAGTATTCCTTTCCGACGATACCCTCTTGGACCGGGACGTTGCCTTCGCCTCGATAAAAACCGAAGGACTGGACGAAGTAGGAAGACAGCGCATCCGCAGAGAGGCGCAGGCTATGGCTAGACTCGGCTCTCATCCCCACATAGTATCCGTGCTCGACCTGGGTGAAGAGAATGGACAGCCATATATAGTGACAGAGCTTATGACCGGTGGTGATGTCGAAGCTCTTATAGAAAAGGCGCCAGACCATAAGCTGTCATTAGAGAGAGCCTTAGAGATCGCGGTGCAGGTATGCAAAGGGCTGGAGCACGCTCATTTCCACGAGATAGTCCATAGAGACGTGAAGCCAGGCAACGTATGGCTTACTGCTGACGGTGTTGCCAAGATAGGCGACTTTGGCCTGGCCGTAATCATGGACAAGATCAGGCTCACGCAAATAGGCATGATGGTTGGCACGGTGTCCTACATGCCGCCGGAGCAGGCTATGGGAGGCGAGCGCGACCCAGACAAGAGGTCTGACCTCTATTCCCTGGGAGCTATGCTCTACGAGATGGTATGCGGCAGACCGCCCTTTATCGGGGACGACAGCATTGGTATTATATCTCAGCACATAAACACACCGCCGGTATCCCCATCCTGGCACCGGCCGGACCTGCCACAGTCACTGGAAACCCTCATCCTCAGACTCCTTGAGAAAGACCTAACCAAGCGGCCAGCCACCGCCACTGAGGTAACACAGGCGTTAGAGGCGATTGATGTTTCCGCTCATGGTGAGCCTGTCGAACCATCAGACGGTCCTTCGACAAGCTCAGGACGAACGGATGGAGTAACCGACAGTCCTTTGTACCGGCGCAGCTTCGTCGGTCGCGAAGCAGAGCTAAGGCAGCTAAAAACAGCCTTCGACAACGCCCTGTCCGGCAGCGGCTCTATGATGATGGTGGTTGGCGAGCCTGGCATCGGCAAGACCGCCCTCTGCGAGCAGATCGCAACATACGTAACCCTGCGCGGCGGACGCACCCTGGTAGGACATTGTTATGAGGAAGGCTCCTTGTCCCTGCCTTATCTGGCCTTCGTGGAGGCTATTCGCACCTATGTCCTGGCTCGCCCTCCTGAAGCATTAAGGGATGAGCTTGGCGCCGGAGCTACCGACGTGGCGAGAATAGTCTCTGAGGTTAGGGAGCGGGTGCCGGTAGAGGTAAGACCATCAGGAGACCCTGAAGAGGACAGATGGAGACTGCTGCAATCAGTCACCGGCTTTCTGCGCAATGCCGCTGGAGTACAGCCATTGCTCATAGTGCTGGAAGACCTGCACTGGGCCGATAGAGGAACCCTGGCCTTATTGGTCCATTTAGCCCGCAATTTGGCGGGGACAAGGCTGCTTATTGTAGGCACATACAGAGATATAGAAGTTGACCGGGCGCATCCACTATCGGCGGCGCTGGCGGAGCTGCGCCGGGCCGGCGAGTACAGCCGGGCGCTGCTGCGCGGCCTGACTGTCGATGAAGTGCACCGCATGATCCAGAACATCGGAGGGCAGGAGTCGAGCTGGGGCTTCGCTGAGGCGGTCCACCGTCAGACCGAGGGCAACCCGCTGTTCATACAAGAGGTATTGAGATATGTTGTGGAGGAAGGGCTGGTGACCCGCCAGGGAGGACGCTGGCGCAGCACATCGGACACACCCCTGGAGATGAGTATACCTGAAGGATTACGCGACGTTATTGGCAGACGGCTATCCCGACTCAGTCCTGAATGCAACCGCCTTCTATCCATCGCCGCAGTAATTGGCCGGGACTTCGCCCTTCAGACATTGCAGGCAGTGGCCGTAGGAGCCCCGACCCCATCGGGGCCCCTACAAGAGAGGGCCGCGGCTGAGGAAGCCATAGTAGTGGCTATCGAAGAGGCCCTCAAGGTAGGAGTACTGGAGGAGCAGTCACGCGTAGGAGTTATACGCTACCGCTTTGCCCACGCCTTCTTCAGGCAGACCCTGTACGAGGAGATGAGCGCGCCGCGGCGTCTGAGGTTACACCAGCAGGTGGCTAGAGCGCTGGAGGCGCAGTATGGCGCAAGACTTGAGGAGCATGCAGCGGAGATGGCTGAGCATTTCGCCCAGTCCACAGACCCGGCTGACCTAGAGAAGGCTATACACTACAGTGAGCTTGCCGCCGGGCGCGCCTCGGCGGTATATGCCTACAGCGAAGCGGTGCGTCTCCTGGAGCAGGCCATAGAGGTACAGGAAGTGCTTGACCCGGACAACAAGACAAAGCGCTGCGATTTATTGCTGGACCTCAGCGAGGTGTTGCTGCCGGCAGGGGAGCCGCTACGTGTAGCGGAAGAGGTCGCGGAGAAAGCCTTTGGGCTGGCGGAGGCCCTGGCTGACCGGGCGCGCGCCTCACGGGCTTGCCGGCTGGCCTTGCTAGGCGCGCAGCGCTACGGCGCGGGGCCTATAGTGTCCACTCCTCTCTTTAGGCGATGGGTGGAGAGAGCGGACCGCTATGCGGCCCCGGAAACCAGCGACAGAATGTACGCTGACAGTGCACTGGCTCAGTTTATGGTTGTCCAGCCGGAGGTCCATTATAGTGAGGTAACGGCGCTGGTACGCGGCTCGCTGGAGTTGGCGCAAAAGCTTGATGACCCGGATGCCCTCTTCATTGCCGCCCATCGCTTTATCACTTTTTCTTCAGCGCCGCGGAATATGAAAGAGCTCTTGCGACTGGCTGATGACGTGACCCGGCGGCCTAGAGAAGGGGTGGACGTCAGGGCCCAGGGTCAAATACTTTACTGGAGTGCACTCCTATACCTGAACTGGGGTAAACGCGTTCGCGCTGAAGAATTGGGGCGCCAGATAGAGGACCTCGCAGCCCGGACAAAGGACGCTGATGCCATCATAAGGTCGCTTGCTATAGATGGTACATTTGCCACGGTAGATGGGCGATTGGAGGAGGCAATGATGGTGGGAGAGCGCATTGCTACTCGTGGAGAAGAGCTTGGAAACCCTCTCTTTGGTCTGGCCTCCGCCAACAATGTGACCTCCACGCCGAGACTGCACCTGGGTCGTGGGAATGAGGCTTTGAATAATCTGCGTGAGGCCGTCGAGCAGGCCGGGGGCGGGCTAGGACGAGGTCTCGTTACAATGGCCGCCCAAGAACTGGCTCACGCGGGTCGCTTGAATGAGGCGAATGCTGCCCTGGGTCAGGTCATGTCTCGAATACATATCACCGAAGAAGCGGAGCATGTGCCATTTCGGACCCTAACGGCGCTGCTTGAAATCGCCGTGCTAGTTAAGAACAGCGAGGCTGCGGACCTTCTTGCCGGGACGCTAGCCGTGATCCCATCACTGTTGTCTTTCGGCCACGGCGATTCACTCCCTAACACCTCTGTTGCTCGCCAGCTCGGCGCAGCCGCGGCGCTGCTGGGAGACAAAGAGAAGGCCAAGGCTTACTACCAGCAGGCGCTGGAGGCGTGCGCGAAAATCCGCTTCCGGCCGGAGATTGCTCTTACGCGCTTGCAGCTTGCGGAGCTGCTGCTGGAGGAGGCGGGGGAGATACGGCGGTCGCAAGGGCGAGGGGACCTCGCCCCTACGGATGTGGCGCTGGATGTAGGGGTCGGGTCTCCCGACCCGAAGGCGTATGTCAAGCCTGCTGAAGAGGTACGCAAGGAGGCAATAGAGCATCTGGACTTTGCCATTGCGGAGTTCCAGGAGATGAAGATGGGGCCATCATTGGAGCGGGCGCTTAGGCACAAGGGGCTGTTGAAGGCGTGAGTGGCTGTCATAGTTGAATGTTAAAGTATTTCAGTAGCTTCTATTGTCATTGTGTTTATATCATCTTTGTTGGTAGAGGCTAAGGTCGGGAATGCGAGAGAAGTGGCGGATGTTGCGAGTCATAAGTGTTAGGCTATGGTGCACAGCCGTTGCACCAATGAGCAGGTCCATATCTGGGATGATATTACCTTGGCGCCGAAGTTGGTGCCGGTTACGAGCAAATAGCTCCATAATGGGGTCGTTTAGGCCCAGTACGATAAAGCCGGATAGGAAGCGTCGGAAAGCGGCCAAGTGGTGTTCTGGGTCTGGGAAAAAGTACGCTCCGTCGAACACCTCACCGAAGGTAATGATGCTCACCGCAAGGCCGTCAGAAGCGTTCTTTTCTATTGCCGCCAGTGCGCTGGGGATGCTATGGAGTGCATCAATGATCCAATCGCTATCTACTAAATAGTTCATGGTCTGGTGGCCGGGCTAGTGCCCTCCTTACGGGCGCGGTGTATGTAGGCTTTGAACGCCTCGGGGTCGATGTCGCTCCAACTGCCCGCAGCCGCGCGGATGCCGGCAAGAGCCGCCTGCGCATTATAGGCCGCGAAGATGTCTTCCTCTTGTGCTTTCTCCACCCGGTTCAGGCTGTAGAGGGTGCCATCCTTCTCCAGGAGTACCGGAGCAGCGTCGGCTTCGCTGAGCACCTTGGCTAGCTCTGTCTCTGGCGTAATCGGTATTCTTTTTACTTCTCTTCCCATTGTGTTGTTTACCTTCCTCAGGGATACAGGTGTGGCATTTGTCCTATTAGTCCAAGCATATTATATCATGCTATTGCATCGGTCAGACAGTCAGCGCGGTTGAAGCAACCTATTCCCTTGGTGTACAATTTAGCGGTTAGATAGGGAGGCCCTATAGCATCTGAACTTCGCCATCGCCGAGTTCCAGGAGATGAAGATACAGCCGTCGTTGGAGCGGGCGCTGCGGCACAAGGGGCTGCTTTCGACGTGAGGAGCGCTGCACATTAACCACTTTATCAGGGAAACGGTACCCCAGGCTCAAGCCTAGGGTATGGATACAGCGCCATTATGCCTCAGGCTTCAGCCTGGGGTTGGGTTAGTCAAGCGACCCAAAGACGCGAAGATGGGAAGCCCTCTATGGCTCTTTGGTTTCCGTCAGGTCCTGTCTGGGAGGGATGCCTAATTCCAGGTAAACAGCGGCGGCTACGCTTCTTCGAAATGCGGCCCGAAACTCGGGGTCCTGGAAGGCGATCCGGTAAAACTCGGTCGTTATCTGGGTTTCGTCACCACCGGTCGCTTCGGCAGCTTTGGCTAAAAACGCATCGAATTGCCGTCCCATGGGCCTGCCATCTTCCCACTGCGCTAGCAGGAACTGGCTGGTCTGGTGGATTATTCGAAGGAGCCAGTCGTCGAGGTTAGAGATGTCTAAGGAATCGGAGTCCATAACCTGTAACTAAGTCAGCCAATCGAAATACTGGCCGACGATAAAGAAATTTGATGGCGCTCCTAGGATAGTGCCCTTAAATACTCTAGTAATAGTATATTACCTGGTAGTGAGGGGTGCAAATATAACAAATGTGACCATATTTTGTAGCAAGAAGCGTAGGGTCGGTGGCTTGTCTTTGTCCATCGCTAGCGCGGATGCAGGGTCGGTGGCTTGCAGCCTGTCTCAGAAATAGGGGACCGTGAAAAGCGAGGGAAGCAAGTATACTAGGGGAGATATTAAGGTGAGGTGATAAGAGATGCCACTGCGACCGTTTGAGCGAGAACAAGCCTGGCTACTTCCTCCTACCCTTGATGAACTTATCGCAGCAAATCATGTTGCCCGCTTTGTGGCGGTCTTTGTGGATGCGCTTGAGAGTGCAGCATGGACCGAGCTAGGTATAATGCCAGATGGGGAACTGCTGGGAGCGCCAGCCTACCATCCACGGGCACTGCTGTGCGTCTGGCTATATGGGTTCATGACGGGGGTGCGCTCGACCCGTAAACTGGAGGCGGCCTGCCGGGACCAGGCGCCGTACTGGTGGCTGACTGGGAGGCAGCAACCCGACCACAACACCCTATGGAGGTTCTATGAGGAGAACCGGGATGGTTTACGGCATCTGCTGCGGCGTACGGTGCGCACTGCGGTGATGGCAGGTTTAGTGGACTTGGCAGTGCAGGCGGTAGACGGCACCAAGGTGGCAGGCAATGCGGCCAAAGACCGTACTTATGACGAGGCCGGATTGCAACGGTTGCTGGAGCGAACCGAGGCGGCTATCGCTGACCTGGAAGCGCAGAACAAGAGCGGGGACGAACCAGCAGGGAGCTCGGCGGTTCTTGCTGCGGGGCGTAGAAAAGGCGCTATCGGAGTGGACGCTCTTAGCAACGGCCTTCAACTTACGAACGCTGTACCGGGTGTGGGCGTCACAGGCTGTGGAGACTCCAAGTTTCTGTCCATCAATGGCCGCATAGATCGAAGATATCAAAAGATGCTCGACCTATCGGTAGTGAAGTCCTGAAGGATAGTTGTTTACATCGACTTTCAGGCGCCTTCACCAGCGATGGAACACCGATCATACCAGATAAATCATAATTGTGGGACAGGCTGCAAGCCCATGCTCCTACGGCTTCTTGTTACAAAATACAGTCACCCCCGACTTCAACTATCCTCTAACATTTGGTAGCATAGAAGAAGAAACACCGTCTCTAACTAATTGTTGTAACCCTCGTCAGCATACTTCACTCAATTCACTCTGGTCCTCACTCTCACTAGCATCATTCACGTCTACATCTAGTACTATTAAGTTACAAGGAGTCACTTATGGATACAGTTGTTGTAAAAAGCTTTGAAAGATTGCAGCAGCTTTTTATCACCGAGAGGCATGCCCTGGTATCCGACGAGCCGCCTGGGGTTGGTGATGGGCTTGGCCCCAAACCCATATGAATTGCTGCTAGCTGCTCTGGGAACCTGAACAGCCATGACACTTAGGCTGTATGCCGAGAGGAAAGGATGGCCGGTAAAGGCTATAAAAGTAGAGCTTAGTCACGAGCGTATTCATCATGAGGACTGTGTAGACTGCGAGGAGAAAGATATAAATTTAGACCTGATTAGAAAATATATTGTAGTGACGGGCGATCTGGATGAGACGCAGCGTCAGAAGCTGCTGGAAATAGCAGATAGATGTCCGGTCGCACAAACATTAAAAGCTGGTCCGAGGGTCATTGGCGAGTTGGACGTAGTGAAGGATTAAATTACAAAAATACCTTGTGAGCGCTACCTAACCGACTAATCCTTCCGACGGTAAACGCATTAGTGATTGGGGTAGCTTACAAGGTTTAGTAAAAAATACGGCCCTAGGCAGTCATTCTCACGTTAGCTACAATGGCTGCTTAGGGGCCGTATTTACAGGTCTACTCGAACAAGTCTAGGAAAAAGCCTATCCCGCACTTGCGTGGTTAGTGCCGTCACCATTCTCCCACTCTAACCATGGCTGTGACTCGGCTTCATGCATCCATAAAAAATCAAAACCGGCCATAGTGGCAAACTGAAGGTCAAGATCCCTATCTCCGATATGACAGTACTTCGTAGCCTCAAACTTAACCATAACTTCACTAAGAGTGTGCTTCAAAGATACAAAGTCGACCTCGAGGTTGTGCCTGTCCCAAAGGGCTTGTTGGGCGCCAAGAGAACGGTCGGAGCAACTGCCGACGATGAATCCAAGCTCCCTAGCATTCTTTACCATCTCAACGGTCACAGGACCAGGGGGGTCTCCAAACTCCATCGTACCGTCGATATCGAAACTGATGAGCATTCTTGTCACGTAGATTCCTCCGAAAAAAGTCGTAGCTTCTAAAGCTTAGTAAGCTCGCGTGTATTATATAAGACTGATAGACTTTATTGCAATATTCTAAATTAGATCACCAGATGCTTCAAAGCGCAGCCTTATCAATGCCTGCTTCAGAGTATTTAGGCTTGACTCACTACCCACGAATTCATGTCCTCTGCTTATCATCGAAACATTAATGTATATTTGTGAAATCTGATGTTCTTAAGATTTGTTTCCTTGGACATATAGTCAGCATGTCAATTACATGACTCTCCTTACAGTTACGTAAAGAACTTTAAAAACCTATGTTTTTGAGCTAATTACCTGCTTATTAAGTAAGTCTAGTTTTGACAGTTGCCCTCTGAAATTGCACAATTAAATTGGAATTGTCCTTCACCGTTAACTCACGTTCACATCGCCCATTCTTTATTTAAAGGTCTCTTTGTATTATTATGTCAATTTCCGAAGACCGTAGTATAACGCTTGGGCATCCAAGCTATGTATGGAGGGCCGGCCAGGAAAGACGTCTCAATCTGGTCCGGTCATATGTACCATTGGAGAACAAGCATATCCTGGATATTGGCTGCGGTCTTGGTACATATATAAAAAGGTTTCTGGACTATAGTCCCCATGTATACGGTTTGGATGTAGACGAGGAAAGACTCAAAATAGGGGCAATGAACTTGACTAACCTGGCCTTGGGTAAGAGCGAGACTCTACCCTTCAAGGACAACACCTTCGACATCACTTTTATGAATGAAGTTCTAGAGCACGTCGAAGATGATGTTGAGACTGTCAAAGAGGTATTAAGAGTAACCAGGCCGGGAGGACATGTTGTCATATATGTGCCAAACAGGCTCTATTTGTTTGAGACACATGGGTTTTACTTGGGGAAGCGCTACATTTTCAAGCTTTTGCCATTCATAAATTGGTTTCCCGATATCATAAGGAATAAATTTGTACCCCACGCCAGAGCATATCTTTGGAGAGACCTACGGAAACTCTTCAGAGGAACAGGGTCTCAAGTAAAAATACATACTTATGTATACCCTGGATACGATAACATCGCAGCCAGGCATCGTGCCCTTGCTTTCATACTAAGGAAACTAACATACACATTGGAGAATACTCCTTTAAAAAAGTTTGGCTTGTCTCATTTTCTTATCGTTGAGAAAGTTGAGACTCCTTGATGGAGATGGAAAGATGTCTGCATTACCTATCATTAGAAGAAAGCTCCGTAATAGGACCAGCAAGAAGACTGCTCCTGTCTTAATCACCTCCGCACACATACTTACATTTTTAGCGGTTGTAGGGATAATTTTGTCGTTCATTACGGTGACAGAGGTCTACGCCCATATCTCCAAAGACCTGCCTTCTCCGGACACTATCGCCCAACAAGAGGTATCACAGACCTCTAAGATCTTAGACCGCAATGGACGCTTGCTGTATGAGTTCTTCGACAGCAACGAGGGGCGCCGCACCAGCGTGTCGCTAGAGGAGGTCTCTCCATACCTCGTTCAGGCTACCATAGCTACCGAAGACGCTAACTTCTATACTAATCCAGGCTTCAACATACGAGGCATCATGAGGGCTGCCTGGAATAACATTACCCATGAAGACTCTTTGCAAGGCGGCAGCTCCATTACACAGCAGCTTGTCAAAAACGTCCTCATTCCCCAAGAAGAACGCTCACAACCTCTCCTGTCTCGCAAGATGAAGGAGCTGGTCCTGGCCTATGGCATCACCAAGGAATATTCCAAAGACCAAATCCTGGAATGGTATCTCAACCAGATTTACTTCGGTAATCTCAGCTATGGCATCCAGGCCGCTGCTGGAAGCTACTTTAACAAGGATGCTAAAGACCTGACTCTGGCCGAGGCCGCCATGCTAGCCGGCTTGCCTCAAGCCCCAGGCAGATATTCGCCTCTTGCTTCTCCAAAACTCGCAGAAGAACGTCAGCATGCTGTCTTAGACCTCATGGTCAGAGAGAACTATATTACTAAGGAACAGGCCGAGCAGGCAAAAAATGAGGAATTGCATTATAACATAGCTAAGCCTATTTCTATAAATGCGCCTCACTTCGTCATGTATGTGAGAGACATACTCGAGCAACGCTACGGCTCCAAGACCCTCTATAGAGGCGGCCTTCAAATCACCACCTCTCTAGACCTCGACCTGCAAGAGCTGGCCGAGAACACTATAGCTGAACAGAGGGAAATGCTCGGCAGATTCAATGCCAGTAACGCCTCTTTGGTCGCCATTGACCCTAGGACTGGTGAGATACTCGCTATGGTCGGCAGCGCTGATTACTTCGATAGCGACATCGACGGCCAGGTGAACAACGCCACAGCCGAGCACCAGCCAGGCTCTGCCTTTAAGCCGTTCACTTATCTCACCTCCTTCATGAAGGGCTATAACCCCGCCACTGTGCTCTTAGACACTCCTGCCACCTTCCCGGATGGCATCAACGGTCCTTATAAACCTCAGAACGTGGACAAGACCTTCAGCGGTCCCGTCTCCATCCGCGAGGCCCTTGCCCGCTCTATGAATGTTCC
>Ga0209726_10001860_pt1 | contig 32617 bp, 24 predicted proteins | sample Subgrocontami54m_FD_187453 | JGI IMG/M metagenome (GOLD analysis project Ga0209726, IMG submission 187453) | Subsurface groundwater microbial communities from S. Glens Falls, New York, USA - GMW46 contaminated, 5.4 m (SPAdes) (version 3) | ecosystem: Environmental > Aquatic > Deep subsurface >... | reverse complement strand
GACTGGGTCCTGGTGACATCGGAGGAAGAACGCCGCCGAGCGCTGGAACTGGCGCCGGGTGTGCGCGCCGAAGCCCTGCCGTTTATCCTGATGGACTGCTCGCAGTTCGAGCCGGGGCCGTACGTTCCCCGGGACCCCACTATGGTCTTCGTCGGATTCCTTCCCCACACTCCCAACTCCGAGGCGCTCGACTATTTCATCCGTCAGGAGTTGCCTCTGATTCGAGCCGAAGAGCCGCGCGCCCGCCTCACTGTGGTCGGCGAGGGTGCTTCGAACGCCATGAAGGGACTGATGCACGACAACGGCGTCGACTATCGCGGCTACGTCGAGCGGATCTGGGAGATCTACTGGGAATCCAGAGTAAACGTAGTGCCGGTAACCAGCGGCGGCGGCATTCGCACCAAGATCATCGAAGCGATGGCGGCGGGAGTTCCGATCGTAACGAATTCCTTCGCTCCCAACGGGCTGGGTTTGCTTTCGGACCATCATGTGATCATGCGAGAAAGTCCCGAGGAATCGGCGGCGGCCATTTTGCGCCTCTTTCGCGACGACGCGCATTGGCTTCGCCTCCGGCAATCGGCGAGGCGGTTGGTGGAAAACGCATATAGCCTGGAACGAGTGGGTCCCCGGATTCAAGCGCGATATCTTCAATTTCTGGACCAGGCCGCATGAGCAAGACTGTTTACTTCGCAACCGGCTCTCCGGAAGACGCCGCCGCCGACATTCGGCGATTGCGCCTCGCCGAGCGCGGAGCCTCCCTGCGCGTGGCCGTGCCCGCCGGAGCGGAGCGGCGAGTGGCGGAACTCGCGTCATTGCGGCCCGAACAGATGCTGGTCTGCCGGTTCCTGGCGGCTCCGCTCCTTTGGAACCGCCTCGCGATTTTTCTGGGCTTTTCTTTAGAATCCAAGATCGTCTGCCTGAAAACCCCCAGCCGGTTCCGATGGTTGAAATTCCTGGCGATGGTTCTGCCGGGCCGATTGTTTTTTTCCGATGGGCAGCGGGAACTGGTCTATTGCAGCCGTTTCGAGTTGCTGCGAGCGACATGGAGGCAGGCCATCACGCCGAGAGGCCCCGTGTGCGTGATCTCCTCGGCTTCTTCCGAGAACTTGAAGCGCATTGTAGCGAGCCTTCGCCATCGCTTTCCGGATGTTCCGCTGCACGGAATCGTTCCATATGCTTACGATGAAGCAGCCGGAACCCTCTTCGATTTGTTGGAGCGGGCCGAGCGGCCCTGGTTGGTCGCCTACCTCCGGCTGCTGCCTTTCTGCCTGGGCAAACAGCGCTTTCGGCGAGTGGTTGTGCCCTGCACCAAGGAAGGGTTCTGGGGCCTGAAGTTGCTCGGATGGCTGCTGCCGCTCGGGCACGTCGAAGTCTATAACGAAAATCTGGATGTTTTCCCGGCGCGGAGTTTTGGTTCCTTGCTCTGCCACGCTCTGTGGCGGAAGCGCCAGCGGAGCGGAAAACGCCGTGAAGAATCCGAGCGGCTCCTCGCGGAACGGATACGATGCTTTCGGGCGCTTCCCGTCGGGGTGCTGGGTTCGGGGTCGGCTTCTTACCTGAAGAAAATCGTTCCGCACCTGCGGACGCGTTTTCCCGAAGTTCCGTTGCACGGCTTGCTGCCGGAAGGATTGGATGGAACGGCGCCGGAGTTATTCGACTCTGCCACGATCCTCAAGCCGGGCATTGGGAGTTCAATCCGGCAATTGAGGGAGCTTGCCCGCCGGCCATTTCAATGTTGGATTCTTCCATGCACCAATGAGGGTGGGGCCGGCTTGAAGTGGCTCGCCTGGCTGCTTCCGCTACGAAGGCTGGAAATCTATAACGAGCTTCTGGACGGGTTCCCGGCATGGAATATTTATTTCCTCGCCGGCCATGGTTTGTGGCGAATGCGCCAGGACCGCGAGCGTCGGCTCTTGCGAGACGCGTTGCGCCGCGAAGAGCGCAAGAGATACCACCGGTCGCTTCCCGTGGGAGTGATCGGCTCGGCGTCGATTCCGTCGCTTGCGAAAATTGTTCCGCAAGTGCGGGCGCGCTTTCCGGAAGCCCGCCTGCACGGCTTGCTGCCGGAAACTCCGGATGGAGCGGGGCAAGGATTGTTCGACTCCGTCACGATTCTCAAACCCGGCTTGTGGAGTGCGATCCAGCATTACAGAGCGATCGCCCGGCAGGAGTTCCAATGCTGGATCGTGCCGTGTACGGATGAAGATCGCGCCGCCCTGAAGTGGCTTGCCTGGCTGCTTCCGGTTTGGAGCGTGGAAGCCTATAACGAGCACCTCGATGCGTTTCCGGCGCGGAATCTTTATTTGCTTGCGGGCCACGCAGTATGGCGGATGCGCCAGCAGCGCGACCGGCGCCGGCGGGCGCTTCCCATTGGAGTGGTTGGCTCGGCGTCAGCCTATTACCTGAAAAAAATCGTTCCGGTGGTGCGGGAGAACTTTCCCGGCGCGAAGCTCCATGGCCTGCTGCCGGAGCGGCTCGAAGGCCCGGCGCGTGGATTGTTCGACTCGGTTACGATTCTGAAGCCCGGATTTTGGAGCGCGCTCCGGCAATGGTGGCGGGAGTCGCGCCCGCCGTTCCAGGGATGGGTGATTCCATGCACCGATGAGCCGTACGATGGAATGAAGCTGGCCGCTTTTCTTCTGCCGTTTGGCCCGCGCCACATTTACAACGAGCTGGCCGATGGATTTCCGGCTCGCAAGATAGGGACCCTCGGACGCCATTTTCTGTGGCGATTCCGGGACCAGCTTTCCTTCCAGATCTTTTCCGGGGCCGCGGGCCGGAACACGCCGCTGCGCGCGATTCACCTCGCGATCTTTGCGCTGCGTCTGGGGGCAGGGGCCGTGCTGTTGATGAAGGTTCGCGTGGTTGCGGGACTGCGGCAACGTTTTGCGGGCCGGAGTTTCCCTGGTTCGTCGCGCGCGAATGCGCCCCGCGTGGATTTGATCTATCTCGATGCAGGCGTCGAGAAAGAAACGTTCGAGCTTCGCTCGTTGGGCCCGAGCTCGGCTCACGTGCGGATGGCGCATCGAGTGGGAACCTCAGGCCGAATGGACGCGATAGTGGATCAAGTCAACACGGCCATCCGAAACAGCCAATCGGAGTTCATTTGCCTGCTGGATTCCCGCTGTCGTATGTTGAACGAAGAATGGCTGGGGCGATTGCTGGAAGCCTTTGACGAGCAAACCGCACAGGCAGGGCCGCAAGTGGAAAGTCCCGATGGAGGCTCCGTTTGTGGAGGCTGGCTGGCCGGCGCCGGCGAAGTTCGATGGAACTCCGATAATGCCGCCTGCTGGCGCGGGCGTCCGGAGTGGCTGACCGCCGAAGCGCTGCCCTGGGTTTGCCTGGTGATTCGCCGCAGCGTTATTCTGGAGATGGGAATGTTCGCGCAACCGTGCGAGGGGGATCCGATGCACGTGGATGTGGTTTTCAGCCAGCGGCTGGCGGCACACGGCTGGCTCTCCATCTGCAATCGCAGCGTCACAGCCTCTTTTCCAGCGCAAACTGCCTCGATCGAGTTCGAACGGCTGGCTGGAGTCTCGCGGGAGTATGAAAGAGCGGAGGGTCGAAGTTGAATCGTCTGCGAAATCTTGTTCTTTTGGCAGCCGCTTTGGGCGCTCCCGTGGCTCAAGGGGCGCAGAATCGGCCGCCGGCCATTTCGTCGGCGGAGACCGTGAAGTTCAAGCTGCTTTGGCCGAGTGGGGTGACCTTGGGCGAAGCCGTTCTTTCCGTTACACCGGCGAAGGGCGAGGTGCGCTTTGAAATGACCATGGAGGCCGCCACGCCGATTCGCAACTTCTCCGCGGCGTTCAGTTCGGTGGCTACCGCGGACGGTCTTTGTTCGCTCCAGTTTCACCGGAAGACCACCGAAGGCGCCAAGAGTTCGGAGGAATCCATCGAATTCGACCAGAATGCGCACTTGGCTAAGCGGACCCTGAACGGACAGACCACGGCGATTCCGATGCCGGAATGCGCCCGGGACGTGCTTACGTTCCTATATTATTTCCGCAACCAGCTTGCCGCCGGGCATCCAGCCGCCACGGCCAGTGTCTATTTGGGCCCCGACCGCTCGCTGGAAATTCAACATGCCGGGGCGGAAAAAGTGACCGTGGCGGGGAGAGAGCAAAGTGCGGACAAATATTCCGTGACCTATCGCCGGCCTGGGTCGGCCAGGAGCTTCGATGTTTGGTTTTCTTCCGGCGCGCGCCGGGAGCCGCTGTTGGTGCGTTTGCCGACGCCGCTGGCAACCTTTTCCGCCGAGCTCGAGTAATGCACAGGGAACAGGTGACAGGGAACAGGGAACAGACGAAGTCGGCCGTGTTTCCTGTTCCCTATTCCCTGTTACCTATCCCCTGAACGATGCGCCTCGCCTTCTTATCTCCATTAAGTCCGCAGCCCTCGGGCATCGCCGATTACAGCGAAGCCTTGCTGCCGCATCTCGCCTCACGGGTCGAGCGGCTCGACGTGTTCATCGACGACTACGAGCCCGCGTTTCGTTCCACCAGCGAAAACCTGCGGATTCTCCATCACCGCGAATTTGAGCCGCTGTATAATGCCGGGCAATACGACGTGGTGCTCTATCAGATGGGGAATAATCCCCACCACGTTTACATCTACGATCTGGCGCTGCGGATTCCCGGCATCGTGGTGCTGCATGAATTCAACCTCCACCATCTGCTCGCCTGGGTAACCGTCATGCGCGAGAATTGGGAGGGGTACTTCCGGGAACTCGAGCTCAATGCCGGAGCCGCCGCGCTGGAGCGTGCCCGCAGGGCGCAGCAGGGCCAGCAGCAGCTCGACTACGACAACGTCGCCATGAATCGCAGCCTGCTCGAACGGAGCCGCGGCCTCATCGTCCACAGCGATTACGTGGCGAATCTGGTGAGGCAGGCGGGCATACAGATTCCGATCTGCAAGATTCCTCATGGCGTAGACACGGGAGCGATCGACGCGACTGAAGCGCGAAAAGAGACGGCGGCGCTCACGGGATTATCTCTCGACGACACGACGACGTTATTCGGCGTCTTCGGTTTCTTGAAGCCCTATAAGCGAATCAAGGAAGCGTTGCGGGCCTTCGCGTGCCTGCTCGCCCAGCGTCCTGGGATGAAGATGATCCTGGTGGGAGAAGAGCATCCGCACTACCCGCTGCGTCCGCTCATCGAAGAACTGGGTCTCGCGGATGCGGTGCGCATTTTGGGCTACGTTCCGCTCGACACATTTACGACCTGCATGGCGGCGTGCGATTTTAGCATTAACCTGCGGCGGCCGACCGCCGGTGAGACCTCGGGAAGTTTTTTGCGGGCGCTCGCGCTCGGTAAACCCACGCTGATCTCCGAGATCGGTTCTTTCCGCGAAGTGCCCGACGATGTGGCCGTGAAAATTCCAGTCGACGACAGGGAAGTGGAGTGGCTCGCGGAGTACATGAACACTCTGCTGAACGATCCCGCTCTGGCGCAAGCGATCGGAAAGCGCGCCAGAACTTTTGCGGCAAGGGAATGCGCTTGGCCCAAGGTCGCCTCCGAGTACGCTGCGTTTCTGGAGCGAAACGCGACGGCGGAATCGAAACCGCAGTCAACGGTAACGGTCTCGAACTCGGTTGTTCCAGTGGCCGTGAATTCCAGTCCAGCGCCTTCGACCGAAGAGCTGGAAGAGTACATCATGGGGTTTTCTCACGGCTCGCAGTTGATGGAAGAATACGTATTGCTGCACTTAAAACGCCTGGCGCATACCATCGAGATCACGCCTCGCGGCGGGTCTCAAGATCGTGTCCTCGAACTCGGGTGCTATTTGCATTTGACGCCGGCGTTGCGCAAGTACCTGGGTTATGGCGAGGTGCGGGGCGCATATTATGGCCCGCTGGGCCGGACGGATCACCGTTCGACGACCTCTTCGGAGGGCGAGGTTTTCGACTGTGCCGTCGATCTCTTCGACGCCGAGAAGGACCGCTTTCCTTATCCCGACGGACATTTCCAAACCGTGCTGTGTTGCGAGCTGATCGAACATCTCTCGAACGACCCGATGCACATGATCGCCGAGATCAACCGGATCCTCGTGCCTGGCGGGACGCTGGTCCTCAGCACGCCCAACATCGCCAGCCTCCGAAGCATCCACGCCGTTCTGTACGGCTATCATCCCGGCCTGTTTCAGGCCTACATCAAGCCCGCCGCCGACGGCACCATCGATCCGCGCCACAGCCGGGAGTATACACCGCGCGAGATTATCCAACTAATGGAGGTGGCAGGGTTCCACGTGGAACATATCGAAACCGGCGATTACGGCAAGCCGGAGCCTTACGCCGCCTGGCTCGAAAATATTTTGAACGCCCACCAGTTCTCGCTCGCTCAGCGCGGGGAGATCATCTACTGTTGTGCCAAAAAGGCGGGTCCCATCCGCGAGCGGTGGCCCAAGGAACTCTACTATCCCCCCTAATGCCCGTCCCTGATACAATGCCGCTTGGCGTCATTTCCAGTTAGCAAACTTCCGTGCCCGTATTGGGCGGCACAAGATCGTCGTCCGCTGGGCAAAGGTGGAGCAAGACAGTGAGCGCGTCGAATCCGAGCAATCCATACCGCGCCGTTTTTCACGGGACCGAGGTCCACACCAACGGACCAGGGCGGATGCGCATCCATTGCACGATAGAAAACGCGAGCGGCGTGACTTGGCAGGACGGACGAATTGACAACGGTGCAGCAGCCGGCCCGGTGCTGCTCGGATACAACGTCTTCGATGTCCAAACAGGATTGCTGCTGATGGAAGGCGAGCACGTGTCTTTCGGCGATTGCCCGCCGGGTGAGCGGCGCGAGCTGAGCGCGGAAATACAGTTGCCGCCCGAGGATGGACGCTACCGTGTTTGGATTTCGCCGGTCGAGGAAAAGATCGCGTGGTTTTACGATCGCGGCTCCCGGTTCCTGGAAATCGAAGTGACATCCACCGAAGGAGGCATCGCCGTTGACCGCGTCCGTCAGACCACGCGAGCGCGCTTAGGCTTGCGGCGCGCCGTGCAAATGGCCGAACGCGCCTTGTGGTATCCCTGGCGCACCGCCGTGCGGCACAGCTCGCTGATCCTTTCCATGGTGCGGCGCGAGGTCCTCGGCCGGTATCGCGGTTCGATGGGCGGGGCGCTGTGGACTCTGCTCCATCCGCTGTTTCTGATGGCGGCTTACTACTTCGTCTTCGCGGTCGTCCTGCGAGTGCGTTTCGCTCCCGGCCGCGGCGGCTTCGTGTTTTATTTTCTCTGCGGGATGATGCCATGGCTGGCCTTCAGCGAAGCGGTGGGGCGGGCGCCGGGCGTCGTGCTGGAAAACAGCGGTTTCGTGAAGCGGGTGGTTTTTCCGCTGGAAATTCTGCCGCTCAACCTTACTTGCATGGGACTCGCGACCGAGCTGTTTGCGCTGGCTATTTTTCTCGTCGCCGCGGCTGCGATGGGGCCGGGCATCCATTGGACGGCCGCATATCTTCCGGCCATCCTGGTGCCGCAGATTTTGCTCACCGCCGGATTGTGCTGGTTTCTGGCCTCGCTCGGCGTTTTCCTGCGCGACACCGGGCAGGTGATGGGATATCTGCTCACCGTCTGGTTTTTTGTTACGCCCATCTGTTACCCGGCATCGTCGCTGCCGGAGCAATGGCTCTGGCTTTTTCGCATGAACCCGATGTATACGGTGGTGGGCGCTTACCGCGCGATTTTGCTCGAAGGCGCTCCACCGGAATGGATGCCGCTCGTAAAACTCTGGATTCTTGCGCTGGTGGCCTTCTGGGCCGGACACGCCTGGTTCTTCAAGGCCAAAAAATCTTTTGCGGATCTGATCTGATGCCTGCCATTCAAGTGCGCAACGTCGCCAAGATGTACCGGCTCTATTCCAATCCCGTGAGCCGCCTGAAGGAGATGCTCACCCTCAACCGGCGCAGCTACCACCAGGAGTTTTGGGCGCTCGACGGCATCAGCTTCGATGTGGAGCGCGGCGGCGTCTTCGGCATCATCGGGCCGAACGGATCGGGCAAGAGCACCCTGCTCGAGATTGTCGCCGGAACGCTCGATCCCACGCGCGGACGCGTCCTCACCAGAGGCCGCATGGCCGTCCTGCTTTCGCTCGGCGCGGGCTTTAATCCGGAATTCACGGGGCGCGAAAACGTTTTCCTGAACGGCGAGATCATGGGCCTCCCCCGCCAGGAGATCCAGCGGAACATCCCCAGCATCGAGCGCTTCGCCGAGATCGGCGAGTTCATGGACCGCCCCGTCAAGACCTACTCCACCGGGATGTACGTTCGGCTGGCCTTTTCGGCCGCCATTCACGTCGAGCCGGAAATTCTGGTCGTCGATGAAGTGCTGGCCGTGGGTGACGCCATCTTTGTCAACCGTTGCGTGCGGAAGTTCGAGGAACTGCGCGGGCGCGGTCTCACGGTTCTCTTGGTCACGCACGACGTCGGGCTGGTCAAGCTGCTTTGCGACCGGGCCATGCTCTTGTATCGCGGACGCATTCTCGCCGAAGGCGATCCGAGCGACGTCGTGAACCGTTACAACGGGCTGGTGCTCGAGCGGCAGCGCGCCTTCGACGACCAGTCGCCTCCGCTGCCCGAAATGCCGCTCGAATCGATTGAGCCGCTCCAATACAGTTTCCGCCACGGCGACCGGCAGGCGGAGGTTGTGAAGGTGGAGCTTTTTAATGAAGCGGGCCGCCCCGCGCTGGTCTTCCGGTCGGGCGAAAACATGCGCGTCCGCGTGCTGGTTTACTTTCACGAGCCTCATGCGCGGCCGGTGGTGGGGATCATGATCCGCACGCGAATCGGCATGGAGGTTTTCGGAACCAATACGGAGCTGGAGGAGGCCCGTCCGCAAGCGGCGCGTTCGGGCGACCTGTGCGAAGTGAACTTTGCGTTCGCATGCTGGCTCAATCCGCAGGAGTATACTTTGACCGTTGCAACGCAGTCGCCCGACGGCACCAGTCACGACTGGCTCGACGACGTGCTGACGTTCCAGGTCATCGACTCGCGCCGCACCGCCGGAGTCGCGAACCTCCGGGCGCGCGTAACGTCCCGCAAGCTCCCGGTCTCGTCCGCCACCCCGGTTTGAGGAACCGAGATCCATTGGAAGGGGTCTCGTAAATGGACTTGTTGTGGCAACCGTCACGGCGCGACTCGTCAGGGCACGGCTTCAGCCGTGCCGCAATAGAGCGCCTATAATTTGGGCTTTAGCCCCTGAGGTATGTCTTGGATGTTTGCTGTTGCCCCTATTAGTTCATTTAATTGAAAAGGTTTTTAGACCGGTTTCCCGGAATTCGTATCTCTTTCCGGAGCCCCGGAGGGGCGGCAGAAAGTAGCCCACGACGTAAGTCGTGGGTCGGTCAACCACAATGCGGACAAGCCCCGGAGGGGCGACAGAAACCGTCCGTCGATTCCGGAACCGATCGTGAAGGATACACCCTTTCGAAAAATGCTCTAACGGAGTTTTTCATCCATGTCCGCCAACGCGCACGACAACAACAACTCCGGCAACGGTACGGCTGAAGACGCCATCCCGGTCGCCCAGCGGCTTCACTCGATCCGCGAACGGATCGCAACCAAGCTCGGGAGGCCCCATCTCGCGCCGCCTCAGCTTGACCAGCCTTCGCTCGACCCGTTGAGGAACTCTCAGTTATTGGCTGCGCATCTGGCCGGTGCAATCGGAACCGTGAACCCGCGGCCGCCGGGTTTGGTGAACGATCTGTTCCAGTCTGGAAAACGTTTTCTCGCGCGGCTGCTGGGATGGCTCCTCCGGCCCCAGAGGGATTTCAATGTCGCTCTTGTTGAATCTCTGGCGCGGACCTCGGAAGCGCTCGATGCCATGAATCGAAACTTGCTGGCCCTTCGTGAATCGCTCGCTCACTCGGGAGAGACGCACCGGGAGCTGGGCGGGGAATTGGACTCGCTGTGGGAACGATTGGAGCGGCAGATCGGCGAAGCTCAATCGTTCCTCGCTGGCCGTCTCGACCGGCTCAAATTGGAGTTGGACAGCCAGGGCGGGCAATTCGAAGAGAAGATGAAGTTGCAGAAATGGGCTTTGGATGGCGTGCTCGCCCGCCATTCCACCACGCTCCAGGAACGGCTGGACTTGGAATTGAAACAGCATCGCGAGCAATCCGAAGAGCAAACCAAGATGCTGAAAAGTGCATACGACGCCGCGCTCGAGCGCCATTCCACCGAGATCTATGACCAGACCGGCTCGTGGGTGAAAAAGTTGCAGGAAGAATTTTGGAAGGGAAATCAAGCTCTTCAGGAAGAGATGCGGGTGATTCGGCAGCGTATGGCGGCCCAGGCGAGGGTGGAAAGCGCTCCAATCGCGGCGCCTTCGCCCGCCGGCGCGCAAGCTGCAACATCGGCTCTGCCCGGTATCGACTACTTCCAACTGGAGCGGCACTTCCGCGGAACCGAAGAGGAGATTCGGGCGCGCCAGAGCTTCTACCTTCCGTTTTTCCAGGGCCGGCAAAACGTTTTGGACATCGCCTGCGGGCGCGGTGAGTTCCTGGATCTGATGCGCGAGGCCAGCGTGAATGCGCGGGGCGTCGATCTCGATGCCGACATGGTCGGACGCTGTTTGGAAAAAAAACTGGCGGTCACCCGAGCCGACGTGTTCGCATTTCTCGGAAAAGTTCCCAATGGCTCGCTCGACGGCATTTTCTGCTCCCAATTCGTGGAGCATCTCGCGCCGGAAATCTGTGTCCGCTTGCTCGCCGAGTGCGGCCGGACGCTAGCTCCCGACGGTGTGCTCGCCATCGAAACGCAAAACCCGGAGTGCCTCGCGATCTTCAGCCAGTCATTTTATCTTGACCCCACGCACGTGAAGCCCATTCCACCGGCCTTGTTGCGGGTGCTGTTTCAAGAGGCGGGTCTCGACCGCATCGGCACCCATTTCCTTTCGCCCGTCTCGCCATCTCTGCCAATCATTCCGCAGCTCTCGACGCAGTCCATAGAGCCGGAGGCGCTCCAAATCTGGAACAGCGCCGTAGCGCGCTTCAACGAAACGTTCTTCGGCGGAATGGATTACGCCGTAATCGGCTACCGGGCCGGTTCCTAGACCGATTCCACAATAGGTGTAGACTTTGTTCGCAGCCCCGTCAGGGGCGGTAGATAGTAGCCCACGGCGCAAGCCGTGGGTCTGCGGCAAAGTAACCGAAACAAGCCCCGGAGGGGCGACAGAAAACTTGGTCTACAGCAATTGTTTAATCGCTCTAATCAGAGCCGCGACCGCAAGGTAGCGGTTGCGGGGAACTTCTAAACTCCAGAATTTCGTTTGGGACTCATTTATCCCAATCAGAATGGGTGCTGGTGGCGGTCATTCATTTCGGCCCCAATTGTAACGCTGCTCGAGTAGCTCCGGGAGAATATCAATCACCTTGCCGTCGCGCCAAATATAGATCGGCCAATGATTGCGCACTTTCTCTTCAATGACCTCTGCGACGGCTTCCCTGAGCGCCATCAAAGCGGTCGCGACTTCGGGTGGTAGTTCAGTCATCATTCTCTGCAGAGAGCAACCAAGCTATTCTACGAATTTGCGTTCAGTATACCAAGTTCGCGGATTTCCCATTCGCTGCTATTGTTCGATCCCCCTCCCCCGCCGGATCGCCGGATAAAACGGCGCCAGATACCGCGCCGGAACGCCCAGCAAATAAGCCGTATGGAGAAAAAACCACGCCGCCATGGTGCGAAGCAATCCATGCTCCTCCCATCGCCGGGAGGATACTAGCAGCGAATCCTTCAGGCATACTGTCTTGCCGCGCTTCACCAGCCGCCGCGCAAAGTCGTAGTCCTCCATGAGCGGCAGCGGCCGATACCCTCCCATGTCCTCGAACGCCTCCCGCCGGACGAAGATTCCCGAATCGCCATAAAAAATACCGAATGGCCGCCGCCAACGGTTGATCAGCGTGAAGATCCGCGGGACCATGCCGGAGCCTTCGAAGATGAGGTCGAAGTTGCCTCCGACCACGCGAGCGTTCTCCATCGCTTTCTCAATCGACAGAATTCCCGTGCGAGGGAAGAGAACATCGGCGTGCAGAAACAGAAGAACATCGCCTCGCGCTTCGAGGGCTCCCCGGTTCATCTGGAGCGCCCGTCCCCGCTCCGACGCGAGAGTCCGGCAATAGCGCGACGCGATGGAAACCGTGGCGTCGCTGCTTCCACCATCGACCACCAACACTTCGAACTCGCCCGAAGCGGCCAGCAGCGTTTCCAGCGTTTTTCCAACGCAGGATTCTTCGTTGAGCGTGGGAATGATGATGGAGATCACGGGGTCTCGCCTCCGCCCGATCCGAGCCGCGACCGAAAGGGAGCGGTCCCCCCCGGCCTGGCTCTCGCGCCTGCCCGGATTCCTTTACGGTCGCGGCTCGGAAGTTGTTTCGCGGAAGAACTGGCCCATGCGGCGGAATTTCTGATAGCGTTTTTCGAGCAACTCGGGAACCGGGAGATGCACGATTTCGCTCAAAGCTTTTGTGAGGACCGGATCGAGCAGTTGCGCCATCTTTTCGGGGTCGGTGTGAGCGCCGCCGTGCGGCTCCGGAACCATTTGGTCCACGATGCCCAGGGATATCAAATCTTGCGCCGTGATCTTCAGCGCCTCCGCCGCGACCTCGGCCTTCTGGCCGTCGCGCCAAGTGATGGACGCGCATCCTTCCGGCGAGATCACGCTGTAGACCGCGTTTTCCAGCATGAAAATACAGTCTCCCACCGCAATCGCCAGCGCGCCTCCGCTGCCGCCTTCGCCGGTCACCGTGACGATGATCGGCACCGGCAGCCGCGCCATTTCCATCAGGTTCTTGGCGATGGCCTCGGCCTGGCCGCGTTCCTCGGAGCCGATGCCGGGGTACGCCCCCGGTGTATCGACAAACGTAAAGATCGGACGGTGGAACTTCGCGGCCAGTCGCATCGCGCGCAACGCCTTGCGATATCCTTCCGGCTTCGGCATTCCGAAGTTGCGATGGAGCTTCTGCGTCGTGTCGCGTCCCTTCTGGTGTCCGATGACCATCACGGGCTGCCCGTGAAATTTCGCAAAGCCCGTCACCATCGCGGGATCCTCGCCGAAAGCGCGGTCGCCGTGTATCTCGGTGAAATCCTGGAAGAGGTGCTTGCAATAATCAAGCGTGTGCGGACGCTGCGGGTGGCGTGCGATCTGCACCCGGTACCACGCCGAAACACCGGAGCCGATCCCCGCTTGCAGCACGCGAATCTGTTCGCGAAGCTCCAGAACCTGAGCCTCGGCGTTCCCGTCTGTGGCGGCTTTCCCCAGTTCCTCGATTTCCCGCTCAATCGCTTCCAAATCGTGCTGTACTTTTTCAGGGTCCATCGTTCCTTCTGCCTCAATCCCCGCTCGATAATCGCATCGTATCTCGTCTGCAATCGGCGAATCGCGCATCACACCACGCGTACGGAATCCCGTCCGCAGAGCTTTCTAATGCGGTCGACGAAATCCGAATCGGGGCGGATACGCAGGTCCGGCTCCAGGATCGCTTGAAAATCGCTCTCCCGCTCAATCTCCAGCCGCACCGGGGTTTCGCCGTTCTTCTCGCTGAAAATTTCGAACAACTGCCGGGCCACTCCGCCGTTCGCGCCCCCCAGCCGCACCCGGATCACGACCCCGGTAGCTCGCGGAGGCTCCACGGATTCGAGCGGAGCAATCTCGGAGACCGCCACCTTGGGCTGCGCGTTCTCCTCCATTTGCAACCGCCCTTTCACATAGACAATGGCCTCTGGCTGCAACCGCTGGCTGAGCCGCGCGTAGTCTTTTGGAAAAAACAAAAGCCCCACGGTTCCTTCCAGATCTTCCAGCGTCGCCGACGCATACGTGTCGCCCTTCTTGCTTCGGGCCGTCCGCACCGCGGTAATAATACCTCCCAGCGACACCTCGGACTGCGGCTCCAGCTCCGCCAGGCGCGCCGTATTCACCGTGCCCAAGTCCCGCAACTTTTCTTCGAACTTGCGCAGCGGATGTCCCGTCAGATAAAACCCGAGGACCTCTTTCTCGCCGGCCAGTATCTCGGTCTCGGGCCACTCGGGGATGTCCGGCAGCTTTTCTTCCGGCGCAGCGCTCTCGGCGCTTCCAAAGAGTCCGTGCTGGCCGGATGCGCGGTCGCGCTGCCGCTTTTGCGCGGTTTCCATCGCTCCCTCAATGATAGCAAAAAGCTGCGAGCGCCGCGCGCCGAGCGAATCGAGAGCGCCTCCCTTGATGAGGCTTTCCAGCACGCGCTTGTTGAGCACGCGCTGGTCCACCGTTTCGCAAATTTCATGGAGCGATGCGAACTTCCCCAATCGTGCACGGGCCGCCAGAATGCCGTCGATGGTATTGTGTCCCACGTTCTTCACCGCGCCGAGCCCAAAGCGGATGGCTTTGCAGTCGGGTGTAAAATTCCAGAAGCTGGTCTGTATATCGGGCGGCAGGACCGGAATCCCCATCTCGCGGCACTCGTTGAAGTACTGGACCACCTTGTCGGTGTTGCCCGTTTCGCTCGTCAGCACCGCCGAAAGGAACTGCACCGGATAGTGCGCCTTCAGGTATGCGGTCACATAGGCGAGCAGGGCATACGCGGCCGAGTGCGACTTGTTGAAGCCGTAGCCGGCGAACTGTTCCATCAGGTCGAAGATGCGGACCACGTTCTTCTTCGGAAAACCTTTTTCAGCCGCTCCTTGAACGAAGCGCTCTCGCTGAGCCGCCATCTCTTCGTGTTTCTTTTTGCCCATGGCGCGCCGCAGCAGATCGGCCTGTCCCAGGGAAAATCCCGCCAGGTGGTGCGCGATCTGCATCACCTGCTCTTGATAGATGATGACGCCGCAGGTCTCCGAAAGAATCTCTTTGAGTTCCGGCAGGTCGTAAACAATCGGCTTCAGGCCGTGTTTGCGAGCGATGAAGTCGTCGATCATCCCTCCCTGCAACGGTCCGGGACGATAAAGCGCATTGAGCGCCGTCAGGTCTTCGAGCGACGTGGGCTTATACCGCCGCAGAATATCGCGCATTCCGCCGGACTCAAACTGGAAAATGCCGCTCGTCTGCCCCTTCGAAAAAATCTCATACGTCGCTGCATCGTCCAGCGGCAGGCGGTCGATCTCGACTTTTTCTCCGGTCGTGGAAGCGATCAGCTTCAGCGTATCGTCCACCACGGTCAGCGTGGTCAGGCCGAGAAAATCCATCTTGAGCAGTCCGATTTTCTCCAGCCCGTTCATGTCGTACTGCGTGACAATTTCGTCCTTGTTCGTCTTATAGAGCGGGACCACATCGGTCAGCGGCTGAGGCGAGATCACCACGCCCGCGGCGTGCGTCGAAGCGTGCCGCACCATGCCTTCCAGCCGCAGCGCCACCTCCATCAACTTTTCCACGCGCGGGTCGTCCTTGGTCTGCGCGGCCAATGCGGGCGACTGATCAATCGCCTCTTGCAGCGAAATATTGAGCGTGTTGGGAACGAGCTTGGCGAGCTTGTCGGCTTCTCCGTAAGGAATCTCCATGGCCCGCGCGGCGTCCTTGATGACGGCCTTGGCGGCCATGGTTCCGAAAGTGATAATCTGCGCCACGTTCTCGCGGCCGTATTTCTGCGTGACGTAGTTGATGACTTCGCCGCGCCGGTTCATGCAGAAGTCGATGTCGATATCCGGCATCGAGATCCGCTCCGGGTTGAGGAAGCGTTCGAAAAGCAGGTTGTATTGCAGCGGATCGATGTCGGTGATTCCCATCGAGTAGGAGACCAGGCTTCCGGCAGCCGATCCGCGGCCCGGCCCCACGGGAATCTTCTGATCTTTCGCGAAGCGCACGAAGTCCCAGACAATCAGGAAATAGCCCGGAAACTGCATCTGCTGGATGGTGCGTATCTCGCGTTCCAGGCGCTCCTCGTATTCGCTCAAGCTGCGCCGCAGGGCCCCGCGCGAGGCCAGTTCTTCCAGCCGCACGCGCCGCGATCGGAACCCATCGCGCGCCACTTTTTCGAAATAGCTGTCGAGCGTCTCGCCCGCCGGAACCTCAAAATGAGGGAACGGATGGGGAACCTTCTCGAGATGCGTCTCGCAGCGCTCGGCGATCTCGGCCGTCCGCCAAACGGCGTCGGGCACCTCGCCGAACACCTGCATCATTTCTTCATACGACTTCACGTAAAACTGGTCGCTCTGGAACTTCAGCCGCTTGGTGTCCGTGACGGTGCGACCCGTCTGGATGCAGAGCAGAACGTCGTGGGCGTTGCAGTCATCATGGCCGAGATAATGGCAATCGTTAGTTGCGACCAGCGGAATTCCGGTCTGCCCCGAAAGCTCCACCAGCGCCGGGTTGATCTTCTTCTCCTGCTCCAGTCCCTGATTCTGAATCTCCAGGAAAAAATTGTCTTTCCCGAAAATGTCCTGATACTCGTAGGCCACCTTGCGGGCGATATCGGGTTTTTCCGCCACCAGCGCCTCGGCAACTTCGCCGCGCAAACATCCCGAAAGCGCGATCAATCCTTCGGAGTGCCGCGCGAGAAGTTCCTTGTCGATGCGGGGCTTGTAATAAAACCCTTCCAGATATCCCGCCGAGACCAGTTTCACCAGGTTCTGGTAGCCCTTGCGGTTGGCGCAAAGCAGAACGAGATGGTTGTATCGGTCACTCTCGCTACGGGTCTTGCGCCCTTGCTGCGAGACGTAAGTTTCGCACCCGATGATGGGTTTGACGCCGTGGGCTTGCGCGGCTTTGTAAAGCTCGACGGTTGCAAACAGGTTGCCGTGATCGGTGACGGCGACGGCCGGCATCTTGTACTCGGCCGCGCGGGACACCATCGCGTCGATCTTGCAAGCGCCGTCCAGCAAGCTGTAATCGGTGTGCAGGTGCAAGTGAACGAATTGCTTGGGCGGCATGGCTGGATCATAGCAGAAAGATTTTGCGGGAGCAAAACGCGGCTGCCACTTCCAACTTTTCGCCAAATGTTAGAGAATGATTCCCAGGGGAATGGCATGACCAACGAACAACGCGACCGAATGCTCGATCAGTTGCTGGAAAACCAAGCGCACCACGACGGGTTCTTCCAAAAGCTCGAGGAGCTTCAGATGAAGGACCATGTGGCAATCAGCCGCCCCAACAATCAGATGGCCGCTTTCACGGAACAGCAACAGAGTTTCGCGGAGCAGCACAACGCGGCCCTGCTCGAAATAGACAACCGTCTCATTCGCCTGGAAGCGTTGATCGAAAGTTTAATTCGCGGCCCGCGTCAGAATGGCGGGCGGAAAAAGAAATCCTAACTGCAAGTCGCGGCAAAAACCGCAAGCGGGAATCAACGAATAAACACCCATCCCGCCGCCTCGACCGCTCCCTTCGTATCGATTTTGTTGACGCCCATCTGCAATTCGTAGGGGATGGAGCGAATGTCGTTACGCACCCAAAGCAGCAAATGATAGAAGCCCGGGCCGCAATTCTTCGGACGGAAGGAGAACCGGAACCGCCCCGTGGAAACCTGAAAGCGTATCTCCCAGGGTCGAATCGCCGCACATTCTTCGCCTTCGCTCTCGCCATAAGCGTACGTGCGCTCCAGTTGAGCCGGAGTGCGCGGCTGGGGAACCCCTTCGTAAAATAGCCCGCAGTAGTAGGGGCCGAATCCTTTCCGCAAGATTTCGCCTTGCACCTCGATGGGGACCTTAGGAAGCGCCCGCGGCAGTTCCTTCAGGCGAACGTAGCGGTTTAGAAACTCCTCGGCCATCGTGAGCTCCCCCTCCACAACGGCCAGGCCGATTCCCATGTGCGTGTGTGCGGGATCGAGGATATTGCGGCGGTGTCCGTCGAGCGGGGGCTTTTCCGCGATCTGCCGTTCGTGAGCCTCGGCGAGGTGGGGCAGAAGTTCCTCCGGCTGGGTCCCGATGGGAGAACGGCTTCCGGAAAAAACAGTAATCCGCGACAGATTTTCCTGCACGTGGTCCCGTCCGCCCGACAAGTGATAGCGGTGATATGGCAACAGGCCCCGCTGGTTCCAGTGCGACAGAAACTTCGCACCCGCCATCTCCTGGCAGTGATGGTCGGCGACCGCGGACGAGAACGCGTCGAACTCAACCGCCGAAAGTCCGACAGCAGCGCGGTCCAAGTTGACCCGTTCCACCAGCGCCATGCGTGTACTGAAATAGGGATCGTCGTTCGCGCTCAAGACTGCTCTCCTATTGTCCGCTCCCATTCGGTCGCCCCGGCGTCCAAAGCCGGACTCTGGGGCGCAGGACGCAGTTCGGATGCGCCGTTTATGAGCGAGCCGCCTCCGTGATCGTCAGCAGCACCTGGCGCTCGCGTGGGCGGTTGTCGAAGTCGATCAGGATGATCTGCTGCCATGTGCCCAGCACGAGTTTTCCGCCACGGATGGGAACGCAGAGATCGGGTTTCAGGAGCGCGGCGCGGAGATGGGCATAGCCGTTCCCGTCGCCCCATCGCTCGTTGTGCGCGTACTCCGCGTTCATCGGCGCGATCTGGTCGAGCGCGCGCTGCAGGTCGGCCAGCGCTCCCGGCTCATATTCGATCGTCGAGAGCGCCGCGGTCGAGCCTTTGACGAACAGATGCGCCACGCCTTCTTTCACCCCGCTTCCCTGGACCGCCTTCTGCACGGACGGAGTAATGTCGAGGATCTGATTGAAACCTTTGGTGGAGAATTGTAGTTCCACGATGTTGAATCCGAGCCGCGACCGGGAGGGAGCGGTCAGCACTGCGATTGTTCCAATCCGAAGTTGACCGCTCCCTCCCGGTCGCGGCTCGGATTGCGTATCCCTCAATACGCCTTGGCGACGATGACGCGCTGCGCGACGCGTTCGCCGGTGATGATGCAATTCCCCGGGCCGCCGTATTCATCCACGAGCGGAATGCAGCGGACGGTGGCTTTGAACTCCTTGAGCTTGGCGTCGCAGGCCGGATCGTCCTTGACGTAAGCGGCGACGAACTTTCCGCCTCCGCGCTCCGCGGTAGCCTCCGAGAGCAGCGCCGCAATCTCGTCGAGGCTCGACGCCAGCACGGTGTTCTCCTTCATCCGCGTTCTGGCGTTACTCAGAAGCTCCGTTTGAAAATTGTCGAGCGCGCTCTTCACGACGTCCAGCAACCCGTCGGCGGAGCGGGATTCCTTCTGGCCGTCGCGCCGCTTCAAGACCACGCTGTTGGAGGCCAGGTCGCGCGGACCCAGTTCGATCAGGAGTGGAACGCCGCGCTGTTCCCAATGGAAGAACTTGTGTCCCGGAGTAAAGCCGTCGCGGTCGTCCACTTCGATCTTTATTCCGCCCTTTTTCAATTCCTCCGCGAGTTGATGGACTTTTTCGAGGACCGCGCTACGCTCCTCGTCTTTCCGGTATATCGGTATGAAGGCCGCCTGCACGGGAGCGAGCCGGGGAGGCAGGACGAGGCCCTTGTCGTCGGAGTGCGTCATGACCAGCCCGCCAATCAGTCGCGTCGAGACGCCCCAGCTTGTCTGCCAGGCAAAGTCGAGCGACCCGGCCTTGTTCTGAAATTTAATATCGAACGCCTTGGCGAAATTCTGTCCCAGCTCGTGACTGGTGCCGGCCTGGAGCGCCAGCCCGCTCTGCATCATGGCCTCGATGCAGTAAGACGTAACGGCTCCGGCAAACTTTTCCGATTGCGTCTTGACGCCCCGGATCACAGGCATCGCCATGATGTTTTCGGCGACGTCGGCATAGACATCCAGCATCCGCAGTGCTTCCTCGTGAGCCTCCGCTTCGGTCGCGTGCGCGGTGTGTCCTTCCTGCCAGAGAAACTCCGTGGTGCGAAGGAACAGGCGCGTGCGCAGCTCCCAGCGCACCACGTTGGCCCATTGATTGATGAGCAGCGGCAGGTCGCGCCAGCTATTGATCCAGCGGGCGAAAAAGTGGCCGATGATGGTTTCGGAAGTCGGTCGGATGACGTAGCGCTCCGTGAGCGGCTCGCCGCCCGCAATGGTCACGACGGCCAGCTCCGGCGAAAATCCTTCGACGTGCTCCGCCTCCCGTTTCAGGAAGCTTTCCGGAATCAGCAGCGGGAAATATGCGTTCTTGTGGCCGGTCGCTTTGAAGCGCGAGTCCAGCTCGGCCTGGAGTCTCTCCCAGATAGCGTAGCCGTGGGGCTTGATCACCATGCAGCCCTTCACGACCTCGGCCGGCTCGGCGAGGTCCCCTTGCAGGACGACATCCTGGTACCAGCGCGCAAAGTCCTGCGAGCGCGGGGTAATCTTTTCATTTTGTATTTTGTTTGCGGGCACGGGTTTGCTCATAAACCCTAATACTACCTGGATCGATGATGGCGGGCAACCGGCGCCTCTCCGCTACGGGCGCCGCCGGATTGCAAGTTCGTCAGGATGGTATTGGCGGAAATGGAACCTTGAGCGTTGAAGGCGGCTATGCGCTTGACATTCGCTCGACAAGGGAAATTCCCGGTGCTAAGATGAAGAACGAGAACGGGTGCCAAAATATAAAGCTCCTCGGCTCCTGGCGGGACCGCCGCAGCGGGAACCGGGACTGCGGCAGCCGGTGAGTACACAAAACCGATGCAGCCAGACCGCTATCAGCGTGGTTTCATTTCGATATCGGGAGTGGTTTCGCTGTTACTCCTGGCCAGCATGATTTTCATCGGCGTTAAGATCGGTCCTCCCTACGTCAGCTTCTACCAGTTGCAGGATTCCATCCATAATTTGGCTCTCATCGCCTCCTATTCTCCCATGTCGGAGGAAGAGATCCGGCGGTCGGTGATGGCCCAGGCGAGCAATTACGGCATTGATCTGGATCCCAAGCAGCTTACGGTACATAAGGGATCCGGCCAGGTGGTGATTGTGGCGCACTACACGATTCCGGTCGACTTCTTGGTGCGCCGCATGGACCTTCAGTTCGAGCCTTCGGCCTCCAATCGCACCATCGGAGCGAAATAGCCGGGGCGGTTTCCCTCCATGCGAGTCATCATCAAAAGGGGCGGCTGGCTCAAACCTCACTTCCGGTTTCTGGGCAGCGTGGGCGTCTCCCTGCTGGTTGTTCTTCTGGTCGGCGGCGCTTCCGTATTCACCTACTATTACGTACAGTATTCGCATCTGATCGACGAGCTTCTGAACGGCCCCGTTTTCCCAAACGTCTCCCAGATTTATGCCGCGCCGGAACGGTTGCGGCTGGGACAGAAGACCAGCATGTCCGAACTGGCCTCGAGTCTCCGCGCCGCCGGATTCACCGAGCGCAGCGAGAATCCCAAAGGCTCCTACATGATGCTGGGAAACGGGATTCGCATCGTGCCGGGGACCGACTCCTATTTCGCCGCCGAGCCCGCCGAGATTCAACTCGCCGATGGCAAGATCTCCAACATCATTTCCCTGAAAGATAGCTTGCCCCGGAGCGAGATTTTCCTGGAGCCGGTGCTGATCACGAATCTCTTCGACCGCACCCGCGAGAAGCGGCGAGTGATTCCGTTTAACGAATTTCCCGCCAGTCTGGTCAACGCCATCGTAGCCATCGAGGACCGGCGCTTCTTCCAGCACTCCGGCGTGGACTATCTGCGTATTCTCAAGGCCGCCTACATAGACATCCGCAGCGGGAAGGTGCAGCAGGGCGCCAGCACCCTTACGCAGCAGCTTGCCCGCAACCTGTTTCTTTCGCCGCAACGGACGCTGAAAAGAAAACTGGAGGAGACGCTGGTCGCCTTCCAGATGGAGCGGCGGCTCAGCAAGCAGGAGATCTTCGAATACTACTGCAACAAGGTCTACCTCGGCCAGAGGGCCGGGTTCAGCATCAGCGGCTTTGGAGAGGCCGCGCAGAGCTATTTCGGAAAGGATGTTCGCGGCCTGAGCTTGCCGGAGGCGGCATTCCTGGCGGGAATCATCCGGGGGCCGAATCTTTATTCTCCGTACCGCAACCCCGACAACGCCCTGAGACGCCGCAACCAAGTTCTGGACGCCATGCTCGATATCGGTGTCCTCACAAGAAAAGACCGCGACGAAGCGGCATCGACGCCGATTCGCGTCCAGCCGAGTTACGAGGTGGCCAACGATGCCCCGTATTTCGTCGATATGGTGAAGGACCAACTGCTTCAGAACTTTTCCGAGGAGGAGCTGATCTCCTCCAGTTACCGGATCTATACGACGCTGGATCTGCGGCTGCAACGGGCCGCTGCCGAAGCCATGAGGCTGGGCATGGCGGAGGTGGACCAGCGCCTGGCGGCTCTCAATAAAATCCGCCGCCGGAGCAAGGACGCCAAGCCCGGCCCACCCGCGCCGGCCCCCGAACAGGCCGAAGCCGCGCTCATCGTGCTCGATGCGCATACCGGAGCCGTCAAGGCCCTGATGGGCGGTCGCGATTATGGCCGCAGCCAGTTGAACCGGACGCTGGCGCGCCGCCAGCCCGGCTCTTCGTTCAAGCCGTTTGTCTATGCCACGGCGCTTTCCGAGGCGCTGACCAATCCGTCGAAACCGGTGCTGACCGTGGCTTCGCGGATCGACGACTCGCCCTACACCTTCTATTTCGACGGCCGTCCTTATGAGCCGGCCAACTTCAAGAAGGAATATTTCGGCGAGGTCTCCATGCGATATGCCCTGGCGCATTCGCTGAACGTAGCCACGGTGAAGGTGGCTGAAATGGCCGGTTACGGGGCCATCGTCGATCTGGCGCGCAGGGCGGGGATGAACCTGCAGATACAGCCCACGCCGGCCGTGGCTTTGGGAGCCTACGAAGTGAAACCGCTCGAGGTGGCCGGCGCCTATACCATCTTCGCCAACCAAGGCGTGCACATGGACCCGTACCTGGTTTCCAGCGTGCGCGAGCCGGAAGGCAACGTGCTCGAGCACACCGAACCAAAGGCATTCCAGGCGCTCGATCCGCGCGTGGCGTTCCTGATGACGAGCCTGCTCGAGAGCGTGATAGACCATGGCACGGCCACCGGGGTTCGCTCACGCGGATTCCTGGCCCCGGCCGCCGGCAAGACCGGGACTTCCCACGATGGCTGGTTCGCGGGATACACCTCGAACCTGATTTGCATCGTGTGGGTCGGCTACGATACGAACAAGGAACTGCCGTTGACCGGCGCGTTGTCGGCACTGCCGATCTGGACCGAGTTCATGAAGCGCGCCATCGCTCTGCCGGAGTACCACAACGTGACCGCTCCCACCGTGCCCGCGGGCGTGATTCAGGCCCAGATCGACCCGGATTCGGGGGACCTCGCGACCCCCAACTGCCCGCGTTCGCAGCCGGAATATTTCCTGGAAGGAACGCAGCCAACGGCGTATTGCCCCCTCCATAATCTGCAAGGGCTTCCCCGCACGCCGGGCCTGGAACACATCACCACCATCGCGCCGGTCTTGCTGGAACCCGCGGCCCCCGCCGCCCAGCGTCCGCAGGCGGTGGCAGTGCAAACTCCGCCGACGGTTGCGGCGCCGCCAGCCGAGAGCACCAGCGAGAAGCCCAAGAAGCGCGGTTTCTTTGGAAGAATCATCGGTTTCATCAAGGGCAAGCCTGTGACGGAGGACGATCCCCCACCCGAGCCGCAACCGCAAGGGGGCGGGCCCAGGCAATAACGAGCGATGAGTTAGCGCAGTCACCTGGATCGGGCCATTTCTTTCGTATCCCTCTTCCCCCGTTCTCGATCAACGGTTAGAATAGTTGAGAGCGAGTCTGGGAAGGGCGATTAACTCAGTCGGTAGAGTGCCATCCTCACACGGTGGAAGTCACAGGTTCGAGTCCTGTATCGCCCACCAAGGATTCTATGAATTGCAGCGATCGCATCCGGCGGGGAGATTACTAAACCAGGATGGAAAAGTCCCGCACAGCTTCGCACCTCACGACCGAAAGTTCCGTGCCGGGCGCCGTGACGTCGGTCGAAAGCGATCTCCAGCAATGCGTCCGCCGCCTGGAGGCCGGGTTGCGGCGGGTGATCCGGGGCAACGGCGAAGCGGTTCGCATGTCCTTGGTCGCGCTGCTTTCTCACGGCCATCTGCTCATTGAGGACGTGCCGGGCGTCGGCAAGACCACCCTGGCGCACGCGCTGGCCCGCAGCCTGAATTGCACCTTTCACCGGGTCCAGTTCACCAGCGACCTGTTGCCGAGCGACGTCATCGGCATCTCGGTTTACAACCAGCACCTGGAAACGTTTGAATTCAAGCCGGGGCCGGTCTTCGCCAATATCCTGCTCGCCGACGAGATCAACCGCACCACACCCAAGACCCAAAGCGCGCTGCTCGAAGCCATGAACGAGCGTCAGGTCACGGTGGACAATCGGACCTATCCGCTTCCCGATCCTTTCCTGGTTATTGCGACGCAGAATCCCATCGAGCACCACGGCACCTACCCGCTGCCCGAATCGCAACTGGACCGCTTCCTGATGCGCATCCGCATGGGTTATCCGGGAGCGGATGGCGAGAAGGAAATCCTGCGGGCGCTCGGAAGCCCGGACGGAGCGGAAGCGCTGGAGCCGGTGGCCTCGGCGGCGGAGGTGCGCCTGCTGCAAGAGACCGTAAGGTCGGTGGCGGTCGAGGAACCCCTGATCGACTATATGCTCGCCATAGTGAACAGGACGCGCGAAAACGAGAATCTCGCGCTCGGCGTCAGCCCGCGCGGCTCGCAGATGCTCTTCCGCGCCGCCCAGGCGCTGGCCTTCCTCGAAGGCCGCCGCTACGCCATCCCCGACGATTTCAAACGCCTCGCCGTCCCCGTCTTCGCCCACCGCGTCGTCGTCTCCACCCGCTACGCTTCCACCATGAAAAAATCCGAGCAGGCCGAGTCCATCATGCGCGAGATTTTGGAGACGACGGAAGTGCCGCTGTAGGGAAGTAGAAGAGTCTCCCAAACTATTTTAGAGTGGTAGCCACGGCATGCTCTTTATGCCGTGGGCACGTTCCGGGTTCGTTCCGATGACAAACCCACGGCACAAAAATCGTGCCGTGATCCGAACTCAGATAAGTCTCTCCAAGCGGGAATACGACGTGGCTAAGCGCGAGGCGGGACGGCTGGGTATTTCTCTGGCCGAGTTGCTGCGCCGGTCGCTTTGGACGATGCTGCCCGCGGACGACTCCAAACCTTGGATGCGATATGCAGGGATGATCGAGACGGGCGACCGAATGGCGTCTCAGAAAATCGACGACTTGGTGTATGGGCAGAAGGTCTAAGTCCTACAAACGCGCTTCAATGCAGACGAAGCGTCCAAAGCAGATTCCGCGCTTCGCTCGGAATGACAGCCACCGTTTGGCGGCTTGAAGTACCCCGCCTACCCCATCAGCAGCTTCCGCAAATTCGCCTCGTCCGGCTGTGCCGCCAGGGCCAGCACCACATCGTGGCTTTCGAAGGCGGTGTCGCCGCGGGGGACGACGGCGCAGCCTTGGCGCAGGATCGTGACGATGTTGCAGTTGGACGGCATGGTCAGCTCTTTCAATTGATGGCCGACCACGGGAGAGCTGCCGTCGAGTACATACTCCATGATCTCCAGGTTCCCGGCGCGCAGGTTGAGCAACGTCCGGATTTTGTGCTCGGGTAGTTCGCTCTCGATCAAGGAGCTGATGATGGCCGTTGAGCTAACCGTCACATCCACGCCCAACTGTTGCATGATCAATTCGTTCTTCGGGTTCTTCACGCGGGCGATGGTCTTGGAGACGCCGAACTCGCGCTTGGCGACTTCGCAGGCGATCAGGTTGTCGTGGTCGTGGTTGGTGACGGCCACGAAAACGTTGGCGCGCCCGGCACCGGCCTTTTCGAGGATCGTGTGAGTCGAGCCGTCGCCCCGGATGACGGGGCAATCGATCTGCCGGGAGACCATCGTGAAGACCTTCGGATCGTTCTCGATGACGGTGATTTCGTGACCTTCTTCGAGCAGCGTTCTGCCCAGGTAATAGCCCACCTTGCCCCCGCCCATGATGATGACATAGGCCGCCGCGCCGACGGGCGGAGCGGGCCGGACCGGTACCGGGTAGCGCGACTCGCCGCACGACAGGCGCGTAGCTGTTAAGAGGTGCGGCGCCTCTCCGCCGGGTGAAGTAAGAGCCTCGACTCGGTTCGCGAGAATCTCCGCCCCGGTTATCGTGATCTTCAGCGTATCGATGCCAAGCGCACAGAAGCTCTCGTCGCGCTGCGGGTCGTAAGTCATCGCAATTACGGTGGGAATGTGGAAGGCGACTTGGGCGATCTGGACGACCATTAAGTTCGTGTTTTCCTCGCGGGTCAGTGCCATCAGCACGTCGGCTTTTTCGGCCTCCACCTGACGGAGCAGATCGGGGTCCACCGCGTCACCCGCCACGGTGACGACGCCGGGCTGCTTGGTCGCCGAAAGGGCGTGGCTTTCCCTGTCGATTACGGTAATACTGTGACCCTTGTTGGCAAGCAGCTTGACGACTTGCCTCCCAATCCGGCCATAGCCGACGATGATGATTTTCACGGTTAATCGATCCTTCTTTGTTTAATTGCCTTCCTCGCTTCCAGGTCGGCTTCCTTGCGCCGCTCGGTTTCCCGCTTGTCGTAAATCTTTTTGCCCTTGGCGACCGCGATCTCGCACTTGATGCGGCCGTTCTTCAGATAAATCTTGGTGGGGATGAGCGTCAGCCCCTTTTCTTCCACCTTTCCCGTGAGCTTGCGAATCTCCTGTGCGTGCAGCAGCAGCTTACGGGACCGCAGCGGATCGTGGTTCTGGCGATTGCCGTACTCGTAGGGGCTGATGTGGCAGTTCATGAGCCACGCTTCACCGTTGCGTAGCTGCGCAAAGCTGTCCTTCAGATTGACTTGCCCCGCGCGGATCGACTTCGTTTCAGTCCCCGTCAATACCAGCCCCGCCTCAAAGCGATCGAGAAGGTGATAATCGTGCGCCGCCTTCCGGTTGGAGTTGAAGATTTTTTCTTCGCTCATTTTTATTCGGGATTACGCCGTGGTTTCAGCGGTTCGAGGTTAGCGCGCAAGGCCGAGTTTTGCGCCTCTTTTGCTTTCAGGTCCTCGAACATCCGATCGAGATCGTAATCGAACTGAGCGGCATAAGATTCTCGCCAAGCATGAATCTCCTCCACGATTTCATCCTTCCACTTGGTCGTCAGGTCCCATGAGTTCGTCGGGAGTGCATATGGTTGTTGCTTGGTAGCCATATTGTTCGATGATCCTCGCTGCTTCTCGCTTGATCTGCGCGTTATTTATGTGTTTAAAGTTCCAGGTCAACAGATAGTCACAACCGTATGCGGTGGCCGCCGCAATGTGGATACTGTCGGCCGCCGCCTTTCTCGGAAACGGACCCGGGTTTATTAAACGCTTCGCTATTCCCAATACCTCCTCGGTTAAGGGCAATAGAGTGGCTTGTTTTAGGATCGCGAGTCGATCCTTAATAGCCTCCTGATCCCCCTTAAGGCATTCCTCGTAAACAGTCTGGCAAACGAACAGTTCGAAGTCGCCGCGCCTCTGTTCCCACCAGCGTCGGCTGCTCAACTGGCGTTGCAGCATGGTAATATCCTGGCTGAGCCTCCCCGCTAAGTAGCTCACGAATGAAGTTTCCAAGTATACTTTTGACTTCATTGCCGAAGTGTCCACAAGGATCAAACGCGGCCTCTTCGCATGGCTCTCAAATCTCCTTCCCAAATGCCACTGCCACGCAAGCGCAAGATGCCTTTGAGGGATTCGCTCCGCACCAGTTCCTCGAGCGCCCGGTTCACAATTTCGCGTTTGGTGCGCAGGCGGGTCAGCTTGCGCGCCTGAGACATCAGCCGATCGTCAATATTGATGTTCGTTCTCATACACGGATTATACACGCGAGGGGTGTACCGGAGAAAACGGGGGAACCGGAGCGTTGCTCTCCCGAAAATCAGCCGTTAACAATGGGCTATTGGCAAGCTCCCGGAACCATTGTAAATTGGGTTCCGTGGCGATGCGCCGACTCCAGCTTATTTACCGATGGATCGAACGATCTATCTGCCGTTCGCGGCCGATCCTGTTGAGCGCCGCGATGTTGTGTTCCAGCGCGTGCCAGCGGCACTCGGAATATTTCGGAAAGGTAGAGCCTCCCGAAGGCAAGGTATTCCGATTCAACAACAGCGCCGAGCCGGAGTATATAGATCCCAACCTGCTGGCGGGAATACCGGACACCCGCATCGCGGCGATGCTGTTCGAGGGCCTCACGGTCTACGATCCGCAGACGCTGATACCGTCTCCGGGAGCCGCCGAGAGTTGGGAAGTTTCCTCCGACCTGACCCTCTATACGTTTCATCTTCGTAAAAATCTTTTCTGGTCGGACGGGCAGCCGCTCACGGCGCGCGATTTTGTCTATTCCTGGACGCGCATCCTCGATCCCAAGACGGCCTCGCGCTACGCGAATATGCTCTACTACATTGTGAACGGACAGGACTTCAATGAAGGACGCCTGAAAGACGCGGGGCAGTTGGGCGTCAAGGCCCTCGACGATTCCACGCTCCAGGTGAAGTTGCGCCAGCCGGTCCCTTACTTCCTGTCGCTCACCTCTCACGACACCTACGATCCCGTGCCCGCGCACATAATCTCGCGATTCGGCAATCAATGGACCGATCCCAGCCATATCGCAAGCAACGGCCCCTTCATGCTGGTGGAGCACCGTACCAACGCGAAGTTCGAGCTGGTCCGCAACCCGCGATACTGGGACGCGGCGAATGTATGGCTGGAGCGCGTCACGGCCTATTCGGTGGACGACAACCACACCTCGGCGAATCTCTATGAGGCTGGCGTGGTCGACTGGGTGCCCGACTATGTTCCGACCGATTACATCCCCTACATGCGGGGCCGGTTCAAGGATCTGATCGTGCAGCCGTATCTGGGCAATTATTACTATTCCTTCAATGTCACGCGTCCTCCGTTGAATAATCCCCTGGTTCGGCGGGCGCTCGCGATGGCTCTCGACCGCCGCGCCATCACCGACGATCTTCTGCGAGGCGGACAGATTCCCACGTCGCATTTCGTCCCGTTTGGATTCGCGAATTACCACTCGCCGCCGGGTCCGGAATACAATCCGCAAGAGGCGGCGCGATTGCTCGCTCAGGCCGGCTACCCCAACGGCGAAGGCTTTCCGCATCTGGATATCCTCTTCAATACTCTGGCCGAGCACAAGAAGATCGCCGAAACCGTTCAGCAGATGTGGTCCAAAAACCTGAACATTCAGGTGTCGCTTCGGAACGAGGAGTGGGCGTCCTTTTTGAAATCGCGCCAGAGCCGGAATTACGATGTGGCACGGGATGCGTGGATCGGCGACTATCCCGATCCCTCCACGTTCAGCGATCTAATGGAGAGCACCAACGGCAACAACGACCCTGGATGGAAGAATCCCGCCTACGACCGGCTCCTGGCGGAGGCTCGCCAGCAGGCCGACGAGGCGCGGCGGATGGAGATTCTCCAAAAGGCCGAAGCCATCCTGCTCCAGGATTTACCCGTCGCGCCGATTTACACGTACGCGGTCAACGCACTGTTGAAGCCCTATGTCCGCGGCATCTATGGAAACGTCCTGGACCGCCATGCGTTGAATCGGGTTTGGATCGACCGGCAATGGAGAGAGCACGCCGCGCAGGGGGAAGGCAAGGGGGAGGGGCAGCGTGATTAAGTTCGTCCTGCGTCGCATCGTCATCTCCATCCCCGTAATCTTTCTGGTTGCGACCAGCACGTTTTTCATCATGCGGCTGGCGCCCGGAGGGCCGTTCCTTTCGGAAAAGGCGATTCCGGCGGAAATTCAGGCGAACCTTCTGGCCAAGTACGGACTGGATCAGCCGCTCTGGGTGCAGTACGGTCGCTACCTGCGCAACCTTCTGCGCTTCGACCTCGGCCCTTCTTACAAATATCCCGACCGCAGTGTGAATCAGATCATCCGGGAGGGATTCCCGGTCAGCTTGGAGTTGGGTCTCGCAGCCCTGATCTTTGCACTGCTCGTCGGAATTCCCGTGGGCGTCGTTTCGGCGGTGAAACACAGGGGCTTCGCCGACCATCTCACGATGGGAATGGTTCTGATCGGCATTTCGGTTCCGAGCTTCGTGTTGGGGCCGCTACTGATCTTTACGTTTTCGCTGACGCTCTATTGGTTCCCGCCGGGCATGTGGGGATCGCTTCGGCAGATGGTCCTGCCTTCGATCACGTTGGGGATGATCTATGCGGTCTATATCGCGCGGCTGACGCGGGCCGAGATGATCGAGGTGCTGCATCAGGATTACATCCGCACGGCGCGAGCCAAGGGTATGGGAGAGTTCCGCGTGTTGTGGAAGCACGCGCTGAACGGCGCGATGCTGCCCGTCGTCTCCTTCCTGGGGCCGGCGATTGCCGATATGGTGACGGGTTCGATTGTGGTTGAAAGGATTTTCGCAATACCGGGCTTGGGGCGCTTCTTCGTGGATAGCGCTTTCAGCCGCGATTACACCACAGTGATGGGCACCGTGCTCTTCTATGCCGTGCTGCTGATCCTGGCGAATCTCGTCGTGGACGTGGTGTATAAGTTCATGGACCCACGCATCGAGTATCAGTGAGAGATAAAAATGGCCACAGAGGCACGGAGGCACAGAGATGAATAGCTTGAATAACTCCGTGTCTCCGTCTTACAAGATCGTAATTTCTTATTTACTTTACAAGGCTTTCTCTGTGCCTCCGTGCCTCTGTGGCAGTCACTTGCGGACGAACTAATGGGAATGATCGGACAATTGTCGGCGGGCGACGTGGTTCACGGGACGAGCTTGTGGGCGCTCGCGGGTAGAAGATTGTTTGGGAACCGAATGACGGTGGGGTGCAGCGTAGTTCTGGCTACACTGGTTTTGGCCAGCGCGCTGGCTCCGTGGCTGGCACCTTATCCGTACCAGCAGATCGACTTGAAGCTGGGCGCCACGGCTCCGAGCCGCGCGCACTGGATGGGCACGGATATACTGGGGCGGGACGTCTTGAGCCGCTGTTTGTACGGCGGGCAGATCTCCATCGCCGTGGGATTTGTTGGAACGCTGGTCAGCCTGTTCGTCGGCGTATTGTATGGTGCGCTGGCGGGGTATGTCGGAGGGCGCGTGGACGAACTGATGATGCGGTTCGTGGATTTCCTCTATTCCTTGCCGTACCTGTTTCTGGTAATTATTTTGCTGGTGTTTTTCTCGAACAGTATCCTAATGTTGTTTGTCGCTCTCGGCATGGTGCAATGGCTGACGATGGCGCGCATTGTGCGCGGCCAGGTGATGTCGCTGAAAAACGCGGAGTTCGTGCAGGCAGCGCGAATCTCAGGGACGCGGCCCGCGGCGCTTCTTTACCGCCACCTGCTGCCCAACATACTGGGGCCGGTGATTGTCTACGGCACGCTCACGGTTCCCTCCGTCATATTGCAGGAAGCGTTTTTGAGCTTTCTCGGATTGGGCATCCAGGCGCCGCGCTCCAGTTGGGGCACGCTGATCAGCGACGGCGCCACCGTCATGGGCCTGTTTCCGTGGCTGGTGTTTTTTCCCTCAATCTTGCTCGCCGCCGCGCTGTTCTCGCTGAACTTTATCGGCGACGGGTTGAGGGACGCCTTCGATCCGAGGTTGAACCTGGATTAAGGAATGCGGTTCGAATTGGCGCTTGCCCGAAGGGCAACACCGTGAATAGCCGTAGGTGAAACCTACGGAATCAGATTAACAAAAACGATCACGGCCCCGAGAGGGGCCGGACAATTTAGCGGGACGGGCAACCCCTTCCGGGGTTGAATTTGCGGCGTTGGCTTCCCGTTCCGTAGGTTAAAACCTACGGCTATTCATGTTGTGCCCTTTCAGGGCGCTGGCGGAACGACGCACCGCGCGTGAAGCGCTCGAATTATTATGGTAATTGTTAAACGGTGGATTACAGGAACCGATTTGTCTCCCATGCCGCTTCTTGAAATAGACGACCTGAAAACCTATTTCTTCACCAAGCAGGGGACCGTCAAGGCTGTGGACGGCGTCAGCCTGAAGCTGGACCCTGGCCAGACGCTCGGCATCGTGGGCGAAAGCGGCAGCGGCAAGTCCATGACGTGCCTTTCGGTGATGAAGCTGATCCCTACTGCCGGACGCATTGCCGGAGGAAGAATCGTTTTCGAAGGCCGCGACCTCTCGGCGCTTTCCGCAACAGAAATTCGCCGGATTCGGGGCAAAGAGATCGGAATGGTCTTCCAGGACCCCATGACCTCGCTCAACCCCTTCCTTCGGATCGGCGAGCAGGTGGCGGAGCCGTTGATCGTTCACGATGGATTGTCGCGGCGCGCAGCGCGCCAGCGGGCCGTCGAAATGCTCGATAAGGTCGGCATCCCCGAGCCGTCGCGAAGCCTCGAAGAATTTCCGCATCGCTTCAGCGGCGGGATGCGCCAACGGGTGATGATCGCGATGGCACTGATTACGCGGCCAAAGCTCTTGATCGCCGACGAGCCGACCACGGCGCTCGACGTGACCATCCAGGCGCAGGTGCTGGAGCTGTTTCGCAAGGTCAAGGCGGAGTTGGGCATGTCGCTCGTGCTGGTGACGCACAACCTGGGGATCGTTGCGGGGATGGCCGATCGCGTCGCCGTGATGTATGCCGGGCGTGTGGTGGAGTATGCCGCGACGGATGATCTTTTTTCGAATCCCCGGCACCCATACACGCAGGCTCTCTTGCGCGCCGTGCCGCGCCTGGGAGACACCGCGGCGTCGCTCGCCCCCATCGCAGGCTCGCCGCCGAACCTCGCGCACCTGCCCGCGGGATGCTCCTTCTATGAGCGCTGTCCTTTACGAGAGGATCGGTGTCAGATCGG
>Ga0209726_10001853_pt1 | contig 32689 bp, 27 predicted proteins | sample Subgrocontami54m_FD_187453 | JGI IMG/M metagenome (GOLD analysis project Ga0209726, IMG submission 187453) | Subsurface groundwater microbial communities from S. Glens Falls, New York, USA - GMW46 contaminated, 5.4 m (SPAdes) (version 3) | ecosystem: Environmental > Aquatic > Deep subsurface >... | reverse complement strand
CTGCTCGCGCTCGATCGGCCGCTGCAGGATGATGCGGCCGGAGCGGAAGTCGCAGCTCTTTTCCGGGCCCAGGCTTTTCTCGCACACATAGGCCATCGGTTGCTCGAATACGCGCGCTGCGCACTTGGGACACGGGCCGAGCGGCTCCAGGCCGGATAGATCCGGAGCTTCCTCGGAGCCGTCGCCCGACTGCCCGAAATCGAATTCCGCCTTGAACCCGGGCGACAGCCGCACCACCGCGGCGAACGGCTTGCCCATGCGGCTGCGGAACCCCTGCAGCGGACCGATGCTGCGCTTGGCGATCAGTTCCTCGATTTCCTCCGGCGCGAACTCGCGGCTGGAAACGACTTTCCAGATGTTGAAATCGCACGCCCGGCACTGGAACTTGCGATAGTTCTCCAGCACCGTGCCGCCGCATTTCGGGCACGGCGCTTTCAGCGTGAGGAATGCGGTATCGGGAATGTCGCCGTTCTTGATCGCTGAAACCAGCTCGCGCGTGGCCGCGACGATATGGTCCATGAACTCTGATCGACCGAGCTTGCCGTGCTCCATCTGCTTCAGCTTGAATTCCCAGTCGCCGGTGAGCTCGGGCGAGGTGAGCTCGGTGATGCCGAAATGGCGCAGCGCGAACATGAGCGAGAAGGCCTTGGGCGTGGGCACGAGTTCGCGCCCGTTGCGGTGCACATAGTCCTCGAAAATAAGACCCTCGATCACGGCAGCGCGGGTCGCCGGCGTACCCAGGCCCTTCGCGCTCATCGCCGCGCGCAATTCCTCGTCCTCGATCAGCTTGCCCGCGCCCTCCATGGCCGAGAGCAGCGTCGCCTCGGTGTAGCGCGCCGGCGGCTTGGTCTGGTTGGCCTTGACTTCGACTGCGGTCGTCTTGACCTTCTCGCCATCGGCGATCGCGACCATCAGGGCGTCGTCTTTTTCCGTGTCGCGGCCATAGATCGCGAGCCAGCCCGGCTTCACCATCACCCGGCCCTCGCTCTTGAACGGCTCGCCCTCGACGCGGGTGATGCGCGTGGTGACCAGGAACTCGGCCGCGGGGAAGAACACCGCGAGGAAGCGTTTCACCACCATGTCGTAGAGCTTGGCCTCGGCATCGGACAGATGGCCCGGCACCTGCAGCGTGGGGATGATGGCGAAGTGGTCCGAAATCTTGGAATTGTCGAAAATGCGTTTGCTCGGCTTGACCCAGCCTTCCTTCAACACCTGGCGCGCGAACGGCGCATAAGCGGCAACGCCCTCGCTCTTGTCCTTGCCCTTGGCTTTGCCGGCCAGCATTCTCATGGTGAAATTGACCGTCGGCAGATAGTCTTCCGGCAGCGCGCGCGCATCGGTGCGCGGGTAAGTCAGCACCTTGTGCTTTTCGTACAGGGCCTGCGCCAGCGACAGCGTAGTGCGAGCGGAGAAGCCGAAGCGCCCGTTGGCTTCGCGCTGCAGGCTGGTCAGATCGAACAGCAGCGGCGAAATCTGGGTGGTGGGTTTGGCTTCCTCGGAGGCGATGCCGGGCTTGCCCTCGCATTTCTTGCGCAAGGCCTCGGCGCGCGCCGCCTCCCACAGGCGTTCGGGCTTGGCTTCCGCGTCCTCTTCCTTCGCCGCCCTGGCGAACTTCTCGTCGAACCAGCGCCCGTTGTATGCGCCGGCGGCGGCGGCGAAGCTGGCATGCACTTCCCAGTAGTCGCGCGACTGGAACTTGCGGATGCGGTCCTCGCGCTCGACCAGGATGGCCAGCGTCGGCGTCTGCACCCGGCCCACGGTGGTCTTGTAGAAGCCGCCCTCTTGGGAATTGAACGCAGTCATGGCGCGCGTGCCGTTGATGCCGACCAGCCAGTCGGACTCGGAGCGGCACACGGCGGCATCGGCCAGCGGCAGCATGGACTTGTCGGTCCGCAGGCCTTCAAACCCTTCGCGGATCGCGCCCTGGGTCATCGATTGCAGCCACAGCCGCTGGATCGGCTTCTTGTTGCCGGCGTGCTGCATGATGTAGCGAAAAATCAGTTCGCCTTCGCGTCCCGCGTCGCAGGCGTTGATGACGCCGGTGATGTCCTTGCGCTTGAGCAGCTTCAGCAGCAGCTTGAGCCGTTCCTCGGTCCGCTCGATCGGCTTCAGGCCGAAGTGCGGCGGGATCACCGGCAGGTTCGCGAACGACCACTTGCCGCGCTTGACCTCGACGCCTTCCGGGGCGACGAGTTCGAGCAAATGGCCGATGGCCGACGACAGCACATACTCCTCGTTCTCGAAGTAATCGCCGTGTCGGGTGAAGCCGCTCAATGCGCGCGCAATGTCGTTGGCGACGGAAGGTTTTTCAGCAATGATGAGTTTCTTCGCCATAGGATTGCCTCAGCGCGCTGGCGCGTGCTCGTAAATTCGGTCGTGCGCGACGTCGTTCGCAACTGAGGGTTTTTCGGCGCGGCTCAGTTTTTTGGTCATAGTGTGCCCGGACTTGCGCGTGCAGGGTCAATCAATGTTGGTCTGCACCCCGCCGCAAGCCGCAGCATGATAAGTGCAAACGGGATGGCGAAGCAAGAAGACACGGCGATGCGCCATGACAAACTTCCGCGAAACAGGGACTTAAACGGCCGTAACAGCCCTAGTGCATGAGCAATTGCGCGCGATCGGAGAGCAATTCTTCCAGGATGAGCGAATCGATCGAATGCTGCTGGCTCCACAGAACCATCAGCACGATCACCTTCAATTTCTCGATGCTGACACTGTCTTCCGACAACGCCATGGCACGTTCGATGATGATCTCGCGCAACAGCGGCGTCAGTACTTTCGCGCCCTCGAGGAAGGCGAGAAATCCACGCCCTTCGACACCCAGCTTGGTGGCTTCCACTTCGGCATAACTGCGGAACGCCGTGCTTTCGGCGAGAGAGTCGGGAAGCGTGCTGGCCTCGGCGGCGGAAAGCCCCTGCAGCCAGGCGAGCGCGTCGCTGATGTCGTCGTGCTCGAAGCCGGCGGCGGTAAGCTTGCGCGCCAGCGCATCTTGGTCGGGATAGAGGTCGGTCTGGTAGTAGTTTTCGAACAGGTAGACGAGTATGTCGAACATTCTTGTGGGCGGCCCCTTAGGGAAATTCGGTATGAATTGCGTCGCGGGGGGCGGGCGCCGCTGGTCCGAGCGAGAACAAAGCGCTGCGAGGACTAATGACCATCAATACTGCCACTCCTGATAGTCGAAATACCTCAATCGGAGCCTCGTTAGGAGGTTCTCTGGTACAGCCCGCCGGGCAGGCTCGCGACCTTGCCCTCGAGCTCAAGTCGCAACAGCATGGCCGATACCGCGGCCGCCGTCAAGCCGCTTCTCGCGCACAGCGTGTCGATATCACAGGGGTCGTAGCCCAAGTGTGCGAGCAAGCCGGTGGCCTTCGGATCCGCGGCCGCAGGCGGCGCTGCAAGCCCATTCATTCCCAGTTCCTGCAGCAGGTCCTGCGCGCTTTCCACCAGTTTTGCGCCTTGCTTGATGAGCGCGTGGCAGCCCTTCGCGTGCGGCGAGTGTATCGATCCGGGAATGGCGAACACCTCACGCCCCTGCTCGACGGCGAGCCGGGCGGTGATGAGCGAGCCCGAGGCGAGCGCCGCCTCCACCACCAGGCAGCCGCGCGTAAGGCCCGAGATGACGCGATTGCGTCGTGGAAAATTGCCGCCATGAGGTGGCGTGCCCAGCGGAAATTCGCTCACGATCAGCCCCTCGCGCGCGATGCGCTCGCCCAGCGCCCGGTTGCGTTGCGGATAGAGGATGTCGGCGCCGGTGCCGAGCACCGCGATGGTGGAGCCCGCCCCCTCCAGCCCGCCGCGGTGCGCCGCGGCGTCTATGCCCAGCGCCAGTCCGCTGACGATGGTGAGGCCGGCGGCGCTGAACGCGCACGCAAACTGTTCCGCATTGCTTATCCCCTGGGGCGTGGCATTGCGGCTGCCGACCACGGCAAGGCCTGGGCGCGCGAGCAACTCGCGCCGGCCGTGCAAGTACAGGAGCGCGGGCGGATCCGCGGTTTCGAGCAGCGGCTGCGGATAGTCGCCGTCGGCTAGCGTGAGGACGGCATGGCCGTCCGCCGCTGCCCATTCGAGGGCGGCATCGACCGCGGGAGAGTCAAGATCGGCGAGTATGCGCCCGACAATCTCGGCGGAAACGATTCTTGCGAGCGCGCCGCGGCCGGCGGCCAGGACTTGCTGCGGCAGGCCGAAGGCGGTCAGGAGTCGCCTCAGGCTTTGGCCGCCCAGCCCCGGCACCAGGCTGAGCTTGATCCACGCAGCGAGCTCAGCATCGTGCTGCATTGTGTTCTGGGTTGGCCAAATTGGGGATTGAGGGGGATACGTCCCCTCTTCCTTACTGCGTGTCAGGGGGTGGTCACCACGTCGTCGATCAGCACCGGGCGGCTCGCCGACATCACCAAGGCGTAGGAAACCCGGTCGAAGGTGCGAAATACGAAGACGAGGCCGTAACGCTCGTCAGGCAGCTTGGTCGCCTCGACCTTGTCGGCGCCGAACCATTTGCGACTGGGCGTCCTCTCCAGATTGGTGCGGCCCAGGCGCAGAAGGGCGAGCACATGGCCGGGCTCGAGTCCATCGCTCCTGCCCTTGTTGAGTGTCACCACGTTTTGCGGACCGGTCTCGCGCAGTCCGCCGCGGGTGGCGATGATGCGGCCGTTGACCGAACCAGTGGGCGCATGCGGCGCGTAGTTGTTGAGCGTGATCGGTCCGGCGGCGACCAGCCGGTCGCCCTTGCCGATCTCCTGCTGGGCGCCGAAGATTTGTATGGTTGCAGGATCGCCGGTCTTGGTCACCCTGCTGTCGCCGAGAAACACGGCTTCGTAGCCGAGCGTCTTCTGGCTGTCAGGATCGATGAGGGGCTTGCCCGGACGATAGATCTGCCACAGGCTGTCGAGTTTTGCGTCCTTGATGCCGCTGACATAGGCCACGTCACCTGAGCCCAGATAGACGCGGTCGGCCTGCGCGGCGATGATGCGCGGCGCTCGGTCCAGGCCATCGGGTTCGATCACCAACGGCCGCGACAGGAAAGGTTCGATCACCCTGGGCGGAATGCTGGGAACGGCCTGCTTGCTGGTGTCTTCGGAGCGCACGCGCGGCGACAGCCTGACCGTGTCGCCCATCTTGAGTTCGGGCTTCTGCCCGGAGCGGTCGAGCACAAGGACATCGCCGGGGTAGATCCAGTGGGGGTTCTTGATCTCGTCCCGGTTCAGCTTCCACATCTCCGGCCAGCGCCACGGATCCTTGAGAAACTTTCCGGCAATGCTCCACAGCGTGTCGCCGGGCACGACGACGTAGCGATCCGGCACGTTGTCCTGCAGCATGACGTCCGATCGCTGCTGCGCCATGAGGGACGTAGCCGCCAGCGTCGCGGCCAGCATGGCGGATATGATAGACTTGCGCATAGGAGCCTCGAACCTATCTAAATTAGAGGGCTGAATCATATAAAGTCTAGCACGCTTTTTACAGGCTTCATTAAATTTAGCACCTAATCCGTTCAATTAGCAAGTTTTTATGTCTCGTCTGCACATCCTGCTCTATCCCGATGCCCGCCTGCACGAAATTGCAGCGCCGGTGGCGGAAGTAAATCAAAGCATCCGCACCCTGGTCGCCGACATGGCCGAAACCATGTACGCCGCGCCCGGCGTCGGCCTTGCTGCCATCCAGGTGAATGTGCACAAACAGGTGATCGTCATCGACGCGTCGGAAACGCGCGATAAACTTCTGACGCTGATCAATCCGGAAATCCTCGCCGCCGCCGGCGTGGCCGATTGCGAAGAGGGATGCCTGTCGGTGCCCGGCATTTACGAGAGAATCGCGCGCGCCGAGCGTATCGCCGTGCGCGCGCTGGGGCTGGACGGCCGGATTTTTACCATGGACGCCGCGGGCATGCTCGCCGTTTGCATCCAGCACGAGATGGACCACCTAAAGGGACGGGTGTTCGTCGAATACCTGTCGCGGCTGAAGCAGACCCGCATTCGCGCCAAGTTGCAGAAGCAGCAGCGCCAGAGCGCGTAATTCTCCGGCCGCTTCCGCGCCGATGCGCCTTATTTTCGCCGGCACTCCAGAGTTCGCTGCGCGCGCTCTGGCGGCGCTCGCGTGTGCGGGGCATGACATCGCGCTGGTGCTTACCCAACCGGACAGGCCGGCAGGCCGGGGGCTCAGGCTCGTGCCCAGCGCGGTAAAAGCGCTGGCGCAGGAACGCGGTCTGGCGCTGTATCAACCCGCCAGCTTGAAAGACGAGGAGACGCACGCGCGCCTGCGCGCGCTCGGCGCCGACGCCATGGCGGTCGCGGCCTATGGGCTGATTCTGCCCGAGCCGGTGCTCGCGATACCCCGCCTCGGCGCCATCAATATTCACGCTTCGCTGCTGCCGCGCTGGCGCGGCGCAGCGCCAATCCAGCGCGCCATCCTCGCCGGCGACGCGCGCACGGGCATATCCATCATGCAGATGGACCGGGGCCTCGATACCGGTCCGGTACTCGCCGCCGAGTCGATGCCGATCGCGGCAGACGACACCAGCGCGAGCCTGCACGACAAGCTGGCCGAGCTCGGCGCGCGCCTGATCGTGACCGTTCTCGCCCAGCTCGAGCACGCCCAGCTCAGCTCGCGGCCGCAGCCGGCAGCGAGCGCAAGCTACGCCGCAAAAATCACCAAGGCGGAAGCCGAAATCGACTGGAGCGAGGCCGCGCCGGTCATCGAGCGCAAGGTGCGCGCCTTTAATCCCCTGCCCGGCGCGTCCACCATAATTAAAGGCGCCGGGCTGAAAATCTGGCGCGCTCGCGTGAGTACAGCGGGGGGCGCCCCGGGCACAATACTGGAGGCCGGAGCGAAAGGCATCGTCGTGGCCTGCGGCACCAAGGCACTGTGCGTGCTGGAGTTGCAGCGCGCCGGCGGCAAGAAACTGGCGGCGGCGCAGTTCCTCGCCGGCTTCCCGCTTGCCGCGGGCGAGCGGCTTGAATTTTTCCCGAAGACCACCATCTAACAGCTTCGATAACCAACCTTACAAGGAAACCCGGGATGTTCGGAAACTGGCTCAAAACCACTATCCTGATGGCGGGCATCGTGGCGCTGTTTGGCGTCGTCGGTGCCTCATTCGGCGGCTTGAACGGCATGCTGCTGGCGCTCGCGCTCGGCGGCGTGATGAACATCTTCGCCTACTGGTTCTCGGACAAGATGGTGCTCTCGATGTACAACGCGCAGGAAGTCGACGCCGCGAGCGCACCGCAGTTCTACAGCGTGGTGCGCGAATTGTCGCAGCGCGCCGGGCTGCCCATGCCGCGCGTCTATCTGATCGACGAGGCCCAGCCCAACGCCTTTGCCACCGGGCGCAATCCCGAGCATGCCGCGGTGGCGGCGACCACCGGCATCCTGCAACTGTTGACGGCGCGCGAGTTGCGCGGCGTGATGGGGCACGAACTGACGCATGTGAAGCATCGCGACATTCTGATTTCCACCATCGCCGCCACCGTGGCCGGAGCGATCTCCTCCATCGCCCAATTCGGCTTCCTGTTCGGCGGGCGCGGCGGGGGCGAACGCCCCAATCCGGTGGTCGGGCTGATCGTAATGATCCTGGCGCCGATCGCGGCCATGCTGATCCAGATGGCGATCTCCCGCGCGCGCGAATTCGAGGCTGACCGCGGCGGCGCCGAGATCTGCGGCGACCCGAACGCGCTCGCCGATGCCCTGGAAAAAATGGAGCGTTACGGCAAAGGCCTGCCGCTTGCGGCGGCCGAAGAGCATCCGGCGACGGCGCAGATGATGATCGTCAACCCGCTCTCCGGCGGCGGCATCCAGAACCTGTTCAGCACCCACCCCGCGACCGAGGAACGCATCGCTCGCTTGCGCGCGATGGCCTGAACCGTCAAGCCGGTTCTCTCCGCCTCCTTCCCGGTGTAGGATGCGGGGTTCGTCTATCACCACTCCGGCATTGCAGCCATGGCGGCTGAACTGCCGCTTGTTCCCTTGTCCAGATCCGCTAATCTAGAGCAAGCACTGTACGCCGCCGGCGACGCCGTCGCGCAGGTGCGCGCCGGTCGCAGCCTGCCGGACGCGCTCGAGCGCCTGGAAACGGGCTCGAGCCTGGGCGCGGCCGTGCAGGATCTGGCCTACGGCACGCTGCGTAACCTGGGCCTGCTCGATGCCCTCCTGGCCGAGTTGCTGCGCAAGCCGGTCAAGCCGGCCCTGCATGCCCTGCTGCTGGCCGCGTTGTATCAGTTGCGCGCGCGTCCGCGTACCAGCCACACCACGGTGGATCAGGCGGTGCGCGCGGTATCGCGCCTGGAGCCTGCGGCCAAGGGCCTTGCCAACGCCGTGCTGCGCAATTATCTGCGCCAGGCGGACGCGCTCGTTGCACGCTGTGACTCCGACACCGCGCACTACTCCTACCCGCAGTGGTGGATAGACCGCGTGCGCGCGGCCTGGCCGCAACACTGGGAGTCGGTTCTGAATGCGGGCAACCTCCACCCGCCCATGACCTTGCGCGTCAACCGGCGCCGCCTCACGGCCGAGCAATATCTGGCCAGGCTGGGCGAGCGCGGCCTCGCCGGCGAACTCGTCGGTGCGCAGGCGATACTGCTCGAGCGCCCGCTGCCGATAGAGTCTGTTCCCGGTTTCGGCGCGGGCGAGGTATCGATACAGGACGCCGGCGCGCAGCTCGCCGCGCCGCTGCTCGACGTTCGGCCGGGCATGCGGGTGCTCGATGCCTGCGCCGCTCCTGGTGGCAAGGCCGGGCATATCCTGGAACTTGCCGATTGCGCGCTCACCGCATTGGACAGCGACCCTGCACGCGTGCCTCGCATCAGCGACAACCTGGCGCGCCTCGGCTTTTGCGCACGCGTGGTCTGTGGCGACTGCTCCTCCCCTGCGGGGTGGTCGAATGGCGGCCTCTTCGACCGCATCCTGCTCGATGCGCCCTGCACCGCCTCCGGCGTGGTCAAGCGCCACCCCGACATCAAATGGCTGCGCCGCGAAAGCGACGTCGCCCGACTGGCGGCGACCCAGAGCCGGATGCTGGATGCGTTGTGGCAACAGTTGGCGCCGGGTGGTAAATTGCTGTATGCGACGTGCTCGGTGTTCCCGCAGGAAAACGCACAGACGATCGATTTCTTCCTGGCACGCGGCAATGGAGCCCGCCGCCTGCCGCTGGCGGGACTCGAGGGAGGACAGCTCCTGCCCGATGCGCGGCAGGACGGTTTTTTCTATGCGCTGCTGGAAAAAAATTAGCACATGAGCCTGCGGCTGCTCGCTTCGCTGCTGCTCGCGCTCGTGCTCGGCTGGACGGCGTCGGCGCGCGCCAGCAACATTGAGATCAGCCATAGCGCGCTTGAGGGCAACGACGAGGGCTACGCCTTGAATGCCGATTTCGAGATCGAGCTCAACCCGCGGCTTGAGGACGCCATCAACAAGGGCGTGCCGCTGTACTTCGAGGTCGAGTTCGAGCTGACGCGCAAACGCTGGTACTGGTTCGACGACAGCATCAGCCGGCTGCTGATGCTGCGCCTGTCCTACCACGCGCTCACGCGCCAATACCGCATTTCGAGCGGCGCCCTGTATCAAAGCTTTTCCACCCTGCCCGACGCGCTGCGGGTGCTGTCGCGGGTGCGCTCCTGGCAGGTGCTGGAGCGCGCAGAATTGAGCGCCGGCGCCGACTACCAGGCGGGGCTGCGCATGCGCCTCGACGTGACTCAGCTGCCCAAGCCGTTCCAGGTGAATGCGCTCACCAGCCGGGAATGGAATCTCGCCTCCGAATGGCGGCACTGGCCGTTCAGGATCAAGGCGCCGGTGACGGAGAAAACGCCGCAATGAAATACGTGCTCATATTCAGCGTGGCGCTGGGCGCGATCCTGCTGTTCCTGCTGGCGGCGGCGAGCGGCAACACCGCCATGTTCTCCCGCCACTACGCGCTGCTGCTCGGCCTGAACGCGGCGCTGGCCGCGGCGCTGCTGGCGTTGATCGGCTATCAGTTGTGGGTGCTCACGGCCAAGCTGCGCGCGCGCGTGTTCGGCTCGCGTCTGACGCTGCGCTTTTTGCTCATGTTTCTGCCCATGGTCATCGTGCCCGGAGGCCTGGTGTACGTGGTGTCGCTGCAATTCATGGCAAAAAGCATCGAATCCTGGTTCGACGTGCGCGTCGATAACGCGCTCGAGGGCGGGCTCAACCTCGGCCGCACCGCGCTCGATCTGCTGCTCACGGAACTCCACGACAAGGCGCGCCGCATGGCGCTCGAACTTTCCGACAAGACGCCGGCGCAGCAGGTCGTGCTGCTCAACCGGCTGCGCGAACAGGCGGGCGTCGACGATGCGCTGCTCCTGTCGTCCGGCGGCAACGTCATCGCCAGCGCGAGCAAGGGCGTGGGCAAACTCCTGCCCGACCTGCCCAACACCATCATCCAGCGCCAGGCGCGACAAAGCCGCGGTTACGCCGCGCTCGAAGGTGCCCCCGACAAGGGATTGAGCCTGCGCGTGCTGGTTCCGGTAGCCGCGCTCAGCATCGCCGAGGATGAGCGTCTGCTGCAACTCCTGCAACCGGTGCCGCCGACGCTGGCGCGGGACGCGGAGGCGGTGCAGGAGGTATACCGCGACTACAAGGAGCTGTCGCTGTCGCGTCAGGGCCTGAAGGAGATCTACATCCTCACGCTTACGCTGACGCTGCTGCTGACGCTGTTCTCCGCCACCGCGCTCGCCTTCCTGCTCTCGTCACGCCTGTCGGAGCCTTTGGCGCTGCTCGCCGCGGGCACCCAGGCGGTGGCGCGCGGGGACTACAGCCGTCGCGCGCAAGTCACCAGCAGCGATGAACTGGGCATTCTCACCCAGTCTTTCAACAGCATGACCGAGCAGTTGGACGATGCGCGCAGCGTGGCCGAATCGCACCGTGCCGAGCTCGAAACGGCCAAGGCTTATCTCGAGAACATCCTCGCCAATCTTTCTGCCGGCGTGCTGGTATTCGACGAACAGTTGCGCCTGGGCACCGTGAATCATGGCGCCGGCGCCATCCTGCAGGAAACATTCGAAGGCCTGAAGGGCCAGGCCCTAAGCGATTGGCCGCGGCTGCAGCCGCTGGCGCGCGCCATCGTCGAAGGCTTCAAGCAGCACGACACCGACATCTGGCAACAGCAGCTGGAGCTTTCCGAGCGCACGCTGCTGGTGCGCGGCTCGGTGTTGCCGCGCGCGAGCGGTGGCGGCTACGTTGTCGTGTTCGACGACGTCACCAAGCTGGTCCAGGCGCAGCGGGCTACCGCCTGGGGCGAGGTGGCGCGGCGCCTGGCACATGAAATCAAGAACCCGCTCACGCCGATTCAGCTCTCGGCCGAACGCCTGCAGGCGAAGCTCGCAAACAAGCTCGCGCCCGAGGATGCGGCGACGCTGAGCCGCGCCACCGAGACCATCATCAATCAGGTCGCGGCGATGAAGGGGATGGTGGACGATTTCGGCGAATATGCGCGCACCCCCGCGCCAAACCTGCAGCCGCTGGACCTGAACGCGCTGGTGCGCGAGGTGCTCGGCCTGTACGAGCATGCCGGCGCGCTGGTGCAGCCCACTTTGCAGGCGGGGCTGCCGCGGGTGACGGGCGATCCGACGCAACTGCGTCAGGTGATACACAATCTGCTGCAAAACGCCCAGGACGCCCTCGCCGGCAGCGCCGGCCCGCGCATCGAGGTCAAGACCGAGCGCGCGGGCAATTTCGCCTGCCTCAGAATCAGCGATAACGGCTGCGGCTTTCCTGAAGCCATTATGACGCGCGTGTTCGAGCCCTATGTGACCACCAAGCCCAGGGGCACCGGGCTGGGCCTCGCGATTGTGAAAAAGATCATCGATGAGCACAACGGCGCGGTCAGCGTGGAAAACCTGCCCGGGCGTGGCGCCAGCGTCAGCATCACGCTGCCGTTGCAACGTGAATCAGCGAAGGCGGCCTGATGTCGCAGATACTGGTCGTCGACGACGAGATCGGCATCCGCGAGCTGCTGTCGGAGATTCTCGCCGACGAAGGTCACACGGTGCAACTCGCGGAAAACGCAGCGCACGCGCGCGCGCTGCGCGGCGCGGAGCGCCCCGACCTGGTGCTGCTCGACATCTGGATGCCCGATACCGACGGCATCACCTTGCTCAAGGAATGGGCGGCGAACGGCCAGCTCACCATGCCGGTGGTGATGATGTCCGGACACGGCACCATCGAGACGGCGGTAGAGGCCACCCGCATTGGGGCTATCGATTTTCTGGAAAAACCGATTGCACTGCAGAAACTGCTCGCCACGGTGAAACGCGCGTTGAGGAACGGTGGCAGCCAGGCGCAGGCCGGGCTCACGCTGCTCAGCTTGGGCCGCTCGGCAGTCCTTGCCGACCTGCGCAAGCGCCTGGCGCAGATCGCCACCCTGTCGGTGCCGGTACTGCTGCGCGGCGAGCCGGGTGTCATGCCGGAGCTGTTCGCGCGCTACCTGCACCAGCCCAATACGCCCTGGGTAGTGGCAAGCGCGCCGCTGCTCGACACGCCGCAGGACGTGCTCGCGCAGGCCGCCAGCGGTCTCATTTTCGTCGAGGAACTGGCAGCACTCACCCGGGCGCAGCAAAAGAATCTGGCTTTCATCCTCGGTAAACAGGAAAAAACCAAGACGCGCGTCGTCTCCTTCACGGCTGAGGAGCCGGCGCGCCTCGCCGCCGAGTTCGGTTTCGACGCGGCCCTGTTCGCGCGCCTGTCCGAGCTGTCGCTGGTGCTCCCGGCGCTGCGCGAGCACGCCGAGGATATTCCCGACATCGCCGGCATCCTGTTGGCGCAGTTGGTGGAGGCGCGGCATTGCCCGCCGCGGCATTTTTCCACTGCGGCGCTCAATGCCCTGCGCCAGTTCCATTGGCCGCGCAATCTGGAGGACCTGCAGGGAGCGGTGAAGAATCTGGCGCTGACCGCGCTGGAGGAGGAAATCGGCGCGGCCGAAGTGGAGCGGGTGGCGGCGCAGTTCCATCCTTCTTCCGGCGCGCAGGTGCCGCTGCCGCTCGAGTTGCCGTTGCGCGAGGCGCGCGAAGCGTTCGAACGCGCCTATTTCGAACAACTGTTGGCGCGCGAAGGCGGCTCGATCGCGCGCGTGGCCGAGAAAAGCGGCCTGGAGCGCACCCACCTGTACCGCAAACTCAAGGCGTTGGGGATCACAGCCGGCAAAAAAGAAGACTAACCTTGGGTTTTTCGCCGCGGCAAAAAGGCATAAAATGCGCTCCATCCGATATGTATCTTCCGGCTCCGCGTGGCGAAGCCGAGTTCGCCGCTAACAGGACTCAGAGGGGCAAAGTTGAAAATCATCATCCTCGGCGCGGGCCAGGTCGGCACCAACGTGGCCGAAAGCCTGGTTTCCGAAGCCAACGACATCACCGTGGTAGACATTGACGGCGCACGCCTGCGGCTGTTGCAGGACCGGCTGGACCTGCGCACCGTCACCGGCAGCGCAGCTCATCCGGAAGTTCTGAAAAGCGCCGGTATCGAAGACGCCGACATGCTGATCGCGGTAACGCACAGCGACGAAATTAACCTGGTCGCGTGCAAAGTCGCGGCCCACCAGTACAACGTCCCCACCCGCATCGCGCGCATCCGCGCCCCGCAGTACCTCGCCAACGAGCAATTGTTCGCGCCCGACTGCTTCGCCGTGGACTACGCCATCTGTCCGGAGCAGCTGATCACCGAATACCTGGTCAAGCTGGTCCAGTTTCCCGAGGCGCTGCAGGTGCTGGAGTTCGCTCACGGCAAGGTGAGCCTGGTGGCGGTGCGCGCCTTCGAGGGCGGGCCGCTGGTGGGTCACCAGCTGCAGGACATCCGCAAGCACATGCCCAACGTGGACGTGCGCGTCGCCGCCATTTTCCGCGGCGACCGGCCTATCGTGCCCGAGGGTAGCACCGTGGTCGAGGCGGGCGACGAGGTATTCTGCCTCGCCGCCAGCCAGAATATTCGTAAGGTGATGCAGGAACTGCGCCGCCAGGACAAGCCGGTGCGTCGCATCATGATCGCCGGTGGCGGCAACATCGGCTTGAGGCTGGCGCGCGCGCTCGAGCGCGAATATACGGTCAAGATCGTCGAGCACAACAAGCGCCGCTGCGAGGAGCTCTCAACCCGCCTCGATGCGGCGCTGGTGCTGCAGGGCGATGTCACCGATGAATCGCTGCTCGAAGCCGAGAACGTGGAGGAGATGGACCTGTTCGTCGCCGTCACCAATGACGACGAGAACAACATCATGAGCTGCCTGCTGGCCAAGCGCATGGGCGCGCGCCGCGTGGTGGCACTGATCAACCGGCGTTCGTACGTAGACCTGCTGCAATCGGGGCAAATCGACATCGCCATCTCGCCGGCCCAGGCAACCATAGGCTCGCTGCTGGCGCACGTGCGCCGCGGCGACATTACCGGGGTGCACTCGCTGCGCCGCGGTGCGGCCGAGGCTCTGGAGGCGGTGGTGCACGGCAGCGCCGATTCCTGCCGCATGGTCGGGCGGCGCATCGAGGAGCTCGAATTGCCCAAGGGCACCACCATCGCCGCCCTGGTGCGCGGCGGCGAGGTGCTGATGGCCCACCACGACCTGGTGATCCAAGCCGAGGATCACGCGATCGTCTTCGTCACCAACAAGAAAATGGTGTCCCGGGTGGAAAAGCTGTTCCAGGTCAGCGCGGGCTTTCTCTGAGCTAAGGCGCTCGCCGCACATGGTTCGCCTGTTCGCAGTCTTCAACGTGCTGAGCGTGGTCATCATGGCTTTCGCGCTGTGCCTGATTTTTCCCCTCGCCTGCTCCTTCCTCCTCGGCGATAGCGCGCAAACCGCCTACGACGAAGCCATCCTGTTCACTGCCGCGAGCGGCGCCCTGCTATGGGCTATGACGAGGAAGAAGCGGCGCGAGTTGCAGCCGCGCGACGGCTTTCTGCTGGTGGCGCTGGTGTGGACCGTGCTGCCGGCTTTCGCCACCCTGCCCCTGCTGTTCTACCTGCCGGGACTTTCCTTCACCGACGCCTACTTCGAGACCGTCTCCGGGCTCACCACCACCGGCGCGACGGTGCTCTCCGGCCTGGACACGTTGCCGCCCTCGATCAACATCTGGCGTACCTTTCTCATCTGGATCGGCGGCATGGGTGTGATCGTACTGGCGGTGGCCATACTGCCGCTTCTGGGCGTGGGCGGCAGCCAGATGTACAAGGCCGAGACACCCGGCCCGATGAAAGACACCAAACTCACGCCGCGCATCGCGGAGACCGCCAAAGGCCTGTGGCTCGTATACGTCATGATCACCGTTGCCTGCCTCCTCGCCTTCAGGCTCGCCGGCATGAACTGGCTCGACGCCATGATGCATGCGTTTTCCACCATGGGCCTGGGCGCCTTCTCCTCGCACAACGCAAGCTTCGGCTACTGGAACTCGCCGGCGATCGAGGCGGTGGCCATCTATTTCATGCTGCTGGCGGGTATCAACTTCGGCACGCATTTTCTCGCCTGGCGGCGCTGGAGCTTCGCCCCATACGTCCGCGATCCGGAGGTCGGACTGTACCTGCTGGTGGTCATCGGCAGCGTCTTCGGCATCGCCTATTTCCTGCTCGCCAACCAGACCTACCCCAGCTTCTGGACGGCACTGCGTTTTTCCGCGTTCAACGTCGTCTCCATCGCGACCACCACCGGCTTTTCCAACACCGATTACAACCTGTGGCCGATATTCGCGCCGGTATGGATGCTGTTTCTGTGTGGCTTTTGCACCTGCTCCGGCTCGACCGGAGGCGGGATCAAAATGATCCGCGCCGAATTGATGGCGCGCCAGGCAGTACGCGAAATGACGCGCATCATCCATCCGCGCGCGGTGGTGCCGGTGAAGCTCGCGGGTGTGCCGGTCGAGAACAACATCATCTTTGCCGTGCTCGCCTTCATCCTGATGTATAACGGCGCGGTCATCGCCATGACCATGCTGCTCGCGGCCTCCGGTCTGGATATCGTCACCGCGTTCTCTGCCGTGATCGCTTGCATCAACAACACCGGGCCGGGTTTGGGCCGGGTGGGGCCGGCAACGACTTACGCGGCGCTGAACGATTTCCAGACCTGGATCTGCTCCATCGCCATGCTCCTCGGACGGCTGGAATTGTTTACCCTGCTGGTGGTGTTCACGCCCGGATTCTGGCGCAAGTAAGCGGAGCCGGCCGCCTAGCGGGCGCTACGGGACCTGCAGCAGGATTTTTCCGGTTGATGCGCTCGACTCGATGGCGCGATGGGCCTCGGCGGCCTGTGCCAGCGTAAGCCTGCGCGGATCGATCGCCGTTTTCAGCTTGCCGGAACCATGTGCCGCAAACACCGCCGCGCTCGCCTTGGCGATCTCCTCGCCATCGGTCATGTAGTGAGCCAGATGTGAGCGGGTAACGAAGATCGAGCCGTTCTCGGCGAGATCTTCCATCGGACGGACGCAGTCGGGCACCCCCGACGCGGCGCCGTACAATGCGCAGACGCCCCGCCGCTTGAGGCATTTCATGCTGTTGCGATAGGTGTCGAGGCCGACCGAGTCGTAGGCGACGTCGACGCCCTCCCCGCCGGTTGCCTCCCGGACTGCGGCGACGAAGTCGACCTCGCGATACAGGATTGCGGCGTCCACCCCCAGGTCGCGGACGATCTTCTCCTTTTCGGGGCTTCCCACCGTGGTGATGACCCGCGCGCCGCGCAGATGGGCGAGCTGGATCAGGAGCTGGCCGACCGATCCGGCGCCGGCATGGATCAGGCAGGTGTGCCCGGGGCGAAGCAAAAACAACTGATGGCTCAGGTAGTAGGCGGTCAGACCGTTGACCATCAGCGCGCAGGCAAACGGCGCCGGCACATCGGGGGGCACGCGCACCACCTTCCAGGACGCGACCGCGACGTACTGCGCGTAGCTGTTGTGCCCCAGGACATAGGTGACGTGGTCGCCGGCCGAAAATCCGGATACCCCCGCGCCGATCTCGGCGATGCGGCCGACGCCATCGACGCCGGGCGTGAACGGAAGCCGGGTCGCGTAGGTATGCGGCGGCTTGTAATAGCCGCGGCGCATGTAGGTGTCGGCGAAGCTGACGCCGGCGTAGTCGAGCTTGATCAGAACCTCGCCCGCCTTTGCCCGGGGCCTTTCGAACTCCCGCAGCACCAGGACTTCGGGCCCCCCGAACTCGCTCATCTGAATTCCCTGCATCGTCTGCACTGCCTTGTCCCCCCTGGTATGCCGGTGCGGGCCGGATCCGCTAACGCGCGGGCGCCCCGCGCAGGCCCGCCTGCTTCCTGCGGTGGCGGACGTGGCGGATCAGCGGGTAGGCGAGCGAGACGATCGCCAGCAGCATTACCGTGCCCGCGATCGGACGGGTGAAGAAAATCGTCCAGTCGTTGCGGGAGCTGAGCATGCTGGTCATGAACGAGCTTTCGGCCTGCGTGCCGAGGATGCAACCCAGCACCATGGGAGCAATTGGGAACTTGTATCTCTCGAACAGATAGCCAACGATGCCGAAAGTGACGATCATCCAAAGGTCGGTGATATTGTTGCGCGCCGCGAACGCGCCGATGAAGCAAAACATCACCACGAACGCCGAGGTGACCGCCTCGGGCAGGTAGAGCACCTTGATCAGCAGCTTGATCGCGAAGTAGCCCATCAGGCACATGCCGATCACGCCGAGAAACAGCGAGGCGAAGATCGCGTTGACCAGTTCGGCATTCTTGATGAACACCTGCGGCCCCGGCTGCATGCCGTGAAGCAGGAAGGCGCCGAGGATCACCGCGGTAGCGCCGCTGCCCGGAATGCCGAGCGTGAGCAGCGGCACCATGTGCCCGGCCACCGTCGCGGTCGAGGCGGTCTGCGGCGCGACGATGCCTTCGGCGATGCCAGAGCCGAGCTTGTCGCGGCGCTTGCTGTATTGCGCTTCGGTGCCATAGGCGACGAAGGAGGCGATGGTCGCGCCGGCGCCGGGGATCAGGCCGAGCACGATGCCCAGCGCCGTGCTGCGCGCCACCGTCGCGCGGATGTCCCACACTTCGTGCAGCGACGGAAACTGCGTCGCGATCTTGCCGCCAGCCGCTGGCAGCGCGGTATCGAATCCCTGCTCGAGCCGCACCAGCACTTCGCCCAGGCCGTACGCGCCGACCATGACGGTCAGATACTCGATGCCGTCGGCGAGCATCGGCACGCCGAAGGTGAAGCGCTCGGCGCCGTAGATCCCATCCACCCCGACGGTGGCGATAGCAAGGCCGAGGAACAAGCTGACGAAGGCGTTGACTATCGAGCCGCCGCCGAGCGAGACGACTGAGGTCAGGCCGAACAGGATGATTGCGAAATACTCGGGCGAATCGAACTTGAGCGCAAACGTGGCAAACGAATGCGCCGCCAGCACCGCCACGGTGATGGAGAAGAGCCCGCCGAAGAGCGCCGCGACCAGCGTCCAGCCGAGCGCCATCGCAGGCTGGCCCTTGTGCGCCATGGCGTAGCCGTCCCACAAGAGCGGCACGTCGAGCGGCTCGCCGGGGATGCGGAACAGGATCGAGGTGAACGCGCCACCATAGGTGCCGGACATGTACATCGCGGTGAGCAGAATGATCGAGGGAGCGATCGGCATGCCGTAGGTGAACGGCAGCGCCAGAACCAGCCCCATCACCGCGGTCAGTCCGGGCAGCACCGCCACCAGCATCCCGGTCACCAGCCCCAACACCAGGGCGATGAAATTGATCGGCGTGAAACAGGTGGCGAAGCCGCCGCCGAGTTGTTGGAGAAGATCCATCACGTCAGTGGATGCCCATGACCTTCATCAACAGTATCGACACCTGCCCGAAAGGACCGATGCCCAGCGGCAGCGACACGTAGACGATCTTCATGAACACGAACATGAATACGAGGCCTCCGATGAGGCTGGCCGCCAGTATTACGCCCGGGCGCCGGTAGCGGCCGACCCAAGTGAAGCCAGCAAGAAACAGCACCGTGCAGGTAAAGAAACCGAGCGTGTCGATCAGCGCGGCGTAGGCGACGGTCATGACCGTGCCGGAGATCAGCAGGTGCGGGAACGCGCGTCGTTGCGCCGGCGACTGCTGCGCATCATCGACGGGCGTTTGCTCGGCGGGTGCTTCCTCGACGATGCTTTCCAGCACGCCGGGGGTTTCGTGCCTGCCGCCGGATAACAGCAGGTTCTTGACGATTTCGAAGGCGCAGGTCAGCATCGCCAGGCCTAGAATCGCCTTTGGCCAGACGTCCGGGCCGATGCGCCCGCCCGGGGCGTCGAAGCCGAATTGCGTCGACCGGTAAAAAAGATAGCCGGAGATCAATAGAACGACGACATACGGAACCTGTGCTTTCAGGCGATCCATCATGCTGCGAGGTCCATGGGTGCGGGCGACCCGGCGGAACCGCGCCGCCGGACGCCAGACTTGGAAGTTACTGCTTCGTCTTCATTCCGGCGCTCGCGGCTTCCTTGCGCACGCTATCGAGCATTTTCTGCAGGTACTGCCGCGCCTCCGAAGCCGGGACGTAGCTGTCGGGCGCGGCGAATTCGTCCTTAAGATAGGCCTGGTATTCCGGGGTCATGGACATTTTGGTGAGCGCGTCGGAAATCGTCTTCACGCGTTGCGCATCGGTGCCGGCTTTCATGTACACCCAGCGGACTTGCGGCGTGAGGATGTCGTAACCCAGTTCCCGCGCGGTCGGTATGTCCGGGAACGCGGGGAAGCGCTTCTCGGTGAACGAAAGCAGCGCACGCATCTGCTTGTTCTTCAGGTAGGACTTGACGTCGCCGGCCTGTTCGTACATCAACTCGGAGTGGCCGCCGAGAATCGAGACATAGCGTTCGCTCGGATTGGCAAACGGCACCACCACGAGCTTGATGCCCTTAGCCGCCAGGATGTTGGCGTGGATTTCGTCGATGATACCGTAGCCGGCGATCAGGAGCTTGATCGTGTCGGGCTTGGCGCGCGCCTCTTTCTCGACGTCGGCCCAGGTCTTGAAGCGGCTGTTTTCGGCGACGAAAATCGCGCCCGACTGGTTGATCGCGATCGCGACCGGAACGAAGTCGTCGAGCTTCCATTTCGCCGTGGGGCTGCCGATCACCACATAATAGTCGCCGCTCACGCCCAGCGAGTATCCGTCTGCGGGGTTGAGGAGCAGCTTCTGCGCGCCGGTGACGCCGGACGCGCCGGGGACGTTGACGACCGGAAACGTGGCCTTCAGCTCGGATTCGAGAAAGCTGGCGATCTTGCGCGCAGTCTGGTCGGAGCCGCCACCCGGGCCCCACGGCACGATTACCTCCACCGGCCGCGCCGGATATTTTTCCTGCGCGAACGCGACACCCGACACGCAGGCGAGCGCGCAACAGGCCGCCGCCATGGCGCGGCCGACGCGCAATATCGTCTTCAGGCTCATTTTCGTCTCCTCTTGGTTGAATATCGTCTTCCGTTTCATTTTCATTGCCTCCTCGCTGAATATCGTCTTCGGTCTCATTTTCATTTCCTCCTGGTTGTGATTGGCGCGATGCACTTAGGCGCGCTGTTCCGCGCGCTCTGCCTGCGGCCTGACATAAACCGGCTTGTCGCCCGCCAGCTGAGTTCGATGCATGATGCGGCGTTGCGACCCGTCGAACGCGTTGCGGCGGTGCATGACGCAACGATTGTCCCACAGGATCAGATCGCCCAACTGCCATTCCTGATACCAGGTCAATTCCGGCCTGGTCGAGTGCGCCCAGATTTCATCGAGCAGCGCCTCGCTCTCCTCCGGCGCGAGCCCCATGATGTAGGCATTGAGGCGGCGGCCGAGAAACAGGGCATTCCGGCCGGTGACCGGGTGCGTGCGCATCATCGGGTGCACCGCTCCCGGGGTGTCGCGCGGCGTGGTGACCTCGGGCTGGCCCCGGCGCAGACCGCCGGTGCTGTTGCGGCTGGAATCGTGCTTGCATTGCAGGCTTTCGACGCGTTTTTTCAGCGCCGCGGGCAAGATTTCGTACGCGAGATACATGTTGCAGAAACCGGTTTCCCCGCCCGTGGGCGGGATCTCGAGGGCGTAGAGCGCGCTCGCCATCGGCGGCAACTCGTTGTACGACATATCGGTGTGCCACAGCGCCTCGGCATTGCCCAGGTCGCCGATCGGCTTGCCGTTCTGCACGACGTTCGAAATTACCGTCACGAAGTCGCTCTTGACGGTCACCTCGGTCCCGGCGGTGTATTGCGGCGCCCGATCGAGCACGCCGAGGCCCGCGGAGAACTGCTCCAGTTGCGGGTCGCTGAGGCGCTGCCCGCGGAAACGCAATACCAGGTGCTGCGACCACGCGTCCAGAATGAGCTTGAACGTCGCGTCGTCGAGCTTTTTGGAAAGATCCACACCGCGAATGTCGGCGGCGAGCGCTTTGCCTGAGGGGATGACGGAGACGGTGCCCATGGTTTTCTCCTGTTTGTCTTGACGATCATTCCGCCTGCCTCGAAGCGAGGACCCCAGGCGACTTACTTCAAATGCGGTTGCGTTGCAGGCGCACAGCAAGTCTACGCTGTGGCCTTGGCCTCGAAAAGGTACCGCTCAAGCTTCGCCTGATCGAGCGTCACGCCGAGCCCGGGCCCGGCGGGGAGCGCGAGGCTCCCCGAACTAAGATCGAGCTTATGCGTGACGATATCGTCCGAGGTCTTGAGCGGTCCGACGCATTCGAGGCCGTCGATCACGTTGTGCGACGTGGCCGCCAGCATGATTTCGGCCATGGTATTGATGCCGAGCCCGAAGCCATGGCCGAGGACGCAGCGAATGCCCGCCGCCTCTGCGGTGGCGATCATGCGCCGGGTGCTGAACATGCCGCCCTGCTTCATCACCTTGACCTTGACGATGTCGGCTGCGCCGGCCTGGATGATGCGGATCAGGCTGGCGTGGTCCAGTACCGATTCGTCGGCCATGATGGGGATGCCCGCGGATTCGCGCCGCACCCGCACCATGCCGGCGATATCGTCCGCCGGCACCGGCTGCTCGAACAATTGCAGGTCGAACGGCGCCACCATCCGCGCCAGCTTGATCGAGGTGTCGGCGTCGTAGCCTTCGTTGGCGTCGATGCGCAGCTTGAAATCGGGCCCGACGGCCTCGCGTACCGCCTTGATGCGGTCGCGGTCGGCCTCGATATTCCCGCCGACCTTGATCTTGGCCGATCGAAAGCCGCGCTTTTGCCAGCCGGCGGTCTCGGCAGCAGCTTTGTCCGCGGGCAGTATGCCGATCCAGGCATTGAACAACAGCGTCTCCTTGACGGCGCCGCCCAGATAGGTGTGCACCGGAACGCCCAATGCGCGCGCGGTCAGATCGACGCACGCCATTTCGATCGCTGCCTTGGCGTCGAGATAGTTCGCTGCCGCCGCCTCGATCCGCTGGAGCACGGCATGAACATTCATCGGATCCAGGCCCATCACCAGGGGCGCGAATTTCGTTTTCAGCGCGTGTAGCGTTTCCCCGATGGTTTCTTCGGAATATCCGAGGATCGGATCAACGTTGCCCAGACCGATAGCGCCGCCGCTCCCGGTGATGCGCACAACCGCACTAGTCTGGATCGACAGGCTGATATGGGAGGCCTTGTACTCGCCTACCAGCGGTACCGCGACTCCGAAAACTTCCACGCGCTCGATCTTCATCTTCATAAGTTTCGCCAAGCGAAACATCGCAGGAATGGTGCCGTGAAATCGCGCGCCGCGACGCAATTCAATATTTTTGGCATCTCCTTTACCGCCGGCAACATGTTATGCGTGCAAGACGGTTCATTCCTTGAGCTCCGGCTTAAAGAAAAAACCCCGATAAGATTATGTGACCAATTGATAAATTGCAAACGCATCTGCGCCGGCACCGGGGCGGCGGAGAGGGTCAGGGCGGCGCCCAGCAGCGCCGGAAAACATGGGATCGTGTCACCGCTCATGGAACCGCCTCTAGTGCACAACACGTCTTTTTTTGTTTAGTATACTTGCAATTCGCCGCGCTGACCGCGCTTGTGCGAATTTCGCGCCACCGCAAGAGCTCAGCGGCTCTTGAATATCGACTTACGCTTGGCCATGAAGGCCGTGCGCCCTTCCACGTAGTCCTCACCACCTCTTGCTGTTCTCGTCGGACGCACTGCTTCCAGCATCTCCTCGACCCTGCAGAACTTGATCCGAGGGCGGCCCACCTCCTTGCCACGGGCGAGCTCGATCTGGTCAAGCCGGCGCCAGTCCTCGTAGCTGATCACGTCGATGCCGCGCTCTTCGAGCAGTCGATGGACTGCCTCGCGCGAAGGCGCCTCGGGCGCTGGAAGCTTGCCGTCCCGAAGATCCTGAAGGAGCAAGCTCACCGACTCCTGTGCATCGGGCTTGTTGGTGCCGATCACACCGCTCGGCCCGCGCTTGATCCAGCCGACGACATAGACGCCGGGGATTGTCTCGGTTGCGCCCGGCGCCGCAAGCACGCGGCCCGCGGCGTTGGGAATCACCGCGGTGCGCTGGTCGAACGGAAGGCCGGGAACGGGCACGCCCCGGTAGCCGACCGACCGGAACACCAGCCCGACCGGAACTGTCTCCGTCTCCCCCGTTTCGACGGCTTTCACACCGCCGCGACCGTCGGGCTCCAGGCAGTTAGGCATGAGCGTCATCGCCTTGACCCGCCCGGGGCCATGGAACGCGACCGGCGATACAAGGAACCGGACCACGATCTGCTTTCGCCGCCCGCTCGGCGCGCGGCTTGCGTATTCAGTCAGCGTCTCGAGGTTCTCCCGCGTCGTCGGATTTTCGTCCCGCGCAATCGCGGCGCGGGTCGCTTCATCAAGCTTCAACTCCTCGGGTGCCACAACCATGTCGACGTCCGCCAGTTCGCCTAGCTCCCTGATCTCAGGGTTGGTGAAAGCCGCCTGTGCGGGGCCGCGCCGGCCGAGGATGTAGATCGTCTTCACCCGGGACGCGCGTAGCGCCTCAAGGGCATGAGACGCGATGTCGGTGCCCGATAGATCCTCACACGCGCTGCCGAGGATACGCGCGACGTCCATCGCGACGTTGCCCAGGCCGACCACCGCAACGCTTTCCTGCGAAAGATCGAAGAAGGAGTCGCGGTAGTCGGGGTGGCCGTTATACCAACCTACGAACTCCGTAGCGGCATGGATGCCCGTCAGATCCTCGCCCGGGACGCCAAGGCGACGGTCGGACTGCGCGCCGACGGCGTAGATGACGGCATCGTAGCGACGGGCAAGTTCGTCATGTGAGATGTCCTTTCCGACCGTGACGTTGCCAAAAAAGCGGTAGCCGGAATGTGCAGCCAATCGGTCGAAGACCCGGGCGACCGACTTGATATCAGGGTGGTCGGGCGCAACGCCGCCGCGCACTAGACCGTACGGTGTGGGCAGGCGATCGAACATGTCGATTTCGACCGTAAGCGGCTGCTTCTGCAGGCATGCGGTGGCGAAAAAGCCAGACGGCCCGGATCCGATAATGGCGACGCGCAGGGGACGGGATGGAGAACCGGGTTTTGTCATTGAAGAGAAAGATCCGCATGTGCACTGGTTCCGCGTTGAACTGTTACCAGAGGGAACTCCAGGTGATACACGGTCACGTGCTCGATCTTCATTGCCTGCGTCCCCTCTGCGCTGCAGTAACGGGCCCATCTGTGCCCCGTACGAACTCCTGCCTGCCCACGATTGTTGCCTCTCGTTCGCCTCAGTCGCCTTTGCCTGGGTTGGCAGAGAAATACTTTTTCTTCCCTAGCTCGTCCTTGTGCTCGTCTGCATCGGGCAGCGGGGTACCCTTTTGGGTGATGTTCGGCCACTTATTCGCGTACTCGGCGTTTATCTTTGCCCACTCATCTATCGTAGCATCCGAGCCCGGATCGCCTTCGCGGACTTTTACAATCGCATGGGCCTTGCACACCGGTACGCATGCTCCGCAGCCGATGCATTCGATCGGGTTGATGACGAGCATGTTCTCGCCCTCGTAGAAGCAATCCACGGGGCAGACTGTGACGCAATCCATGTATTTGCTGCGGATGCACTTCTCGGTCACGATATAGATCATGGGCGTGATCTCGGAATGGCAATCGACAACAATGCCGCGCAGCTAGGCGTGGCCCTTGGAAACCCGCGTTTTTTATTCGGAACAACGGCGCGATCGTACTGGCAGCATCTCCTCATTCCCGCCTCCCGGCTACTTCGGCGAACCGAAACCTCGCTCAAGCTTGTCCGCCTGGTCGTTGAGCGCGAGCACGTATTGCTCGTATTGCGTCATGTCACCGTCTTTGAGGTGAGAATAGCGACGCTGAGCATGCAGATACTCATGCAGCTTCTTCTGAAAACCATTGCGCGCGAACGGAAGCGTGCGGCGAAAACCATCGTCACCCCACTCCCACAGCGGCCAGATGCCCGAGGTCACGCCGAGCCGCGTGATGTTCGCCGACTGGTTGTCGTCGTAGCCCCAGCTCATGATGCACGGAGTGAACACCTGGATGAAGGACGGCGTCTCGCGCAGCCCGCGTTCCACCTTCTGGATGAAATCGGGCAGGTGCGATGTCGATGCGGTAGCGGTGTAGCGGGCGCCGCTGAACTTGATCATCATCGCAGGTTGCTTGCGCATCAACGTACGGCCGTTGAGCTTGCCCTGGCGCCCGTCAGGCCGCGTACTGACCTTGGCGAGCATATCGGTCATGCCCGTCGCGTGGCTGCCGCTGGCGGAGAAACCCTGGTTATCGCAGACAACGTGCATGTACGGATGGCGCTGCTGGAAAGCAGCCGAGAAATCGTCCAACCCCATGTCTATCTGCCCGTCGCCATCAATGACTACCACCGGCCGGTCGACACCTCGCATTTCCATGGCTGCCAGGAGCCCGACACACGCGCTGTCGTGCGTGCCGATGCCGCTGCGCTGCAGGAGATCGCGACCGATACCGCAGCCCTGACCAAAGATGATGGGCTCCTTGCCTTGCCGGTCGGCAGCCTGGAAGACGAGCTGCATCACCAGCTTGGTGGCCAGGTTCGACGGGCAGCCTGGACACTGCCCGGCGTCGATATTGCGGTAGGCCTGTTGGTGATCGGTTTCAAGCATCATCTTCATGGCAATCTCCTTATTTTCTGCTCTTGGCGACGTGGAAACGCCAGGCTAGTTCCTCGCCGTGGCCCGTACGGGCCGCTTCGAGGGCCTCCAAAGCCAGATCCCGCATGTCGTGACCAGTGAAATTTCTGCCCCCGAGCGCGATCACCCGGCCCATGACCATCGGCGCCTTGGGCTGCCCGTACAGCGCCGACCGGAGTTCGTGATAAATGGTGTAGACGGGGTTGCGATCCAGCGCGAGCACCACCTTTGCGTGGGCGCACGCCGCGCGAACCTCCTCGAGCGGGAACGGGCGGAGCGCGCGGAGCTTGAGCATCCCGATGCGTCGGCCGTCGGCTCGCATCTCGTCGACCACCTCGCGCGCCGTCGTGGCCACGCTACCCAAGACCGTCAACACCACTTCGGCGTCCTCGGTCCGGTACTCCTCGGCCAACCCACCGTACCCACGGCCGAAGGCCTGGATGAATTCCCGGTGCGCAGCGCGGATTTTCTCCTTCGCCGTTACGTTGAGCGCCCGATCAACCTTGGCCCGGAGTTCCATGTATTCCGGCGCACCGTAGGACACGCTCATCAACCGCCGACGGCTGTAGACCTCGCGCAGATCGGTATCGAGTATGTCGGTTCCTGGCGGCAGCTTGTAGGCGGGCAGATACGCGTCGACTTGCGCCTGGGTCGGCAGACTTAGCGGGAAGCTCGCGTGGGACACCTCCCAGCCGGCGTAGGTGACGAACGCAGGCAGCAGCACCTGGTGGTCCTCAGCGACGCGATAGGCCTGCAGGGTGGTGTCAAAGACGTCCTGCGCGTTCTCACAGTGGAACTGCAGCCAGTGCACATCACGGAAGATGATCGTGTCATGATCGTCAGTGACTATGGTTGTCGGAGGCTCCATGGCGCGGTGCGCCACATGGACGAGGATGGGCACGCGCCCGTAGGGAGCCCAGAAGAGTGGCTGGTAGGCGAAGACGAGCCCCTCCGAGTTCGTTGCGAAGCTCGTGCGCACCCCTGCCTGCGCCGCCACGATCTGCGCATTGACGACGCTACGCTCGTTCTCGAGGTCGATCACCCTGGCGTCGAGTTCGCCGCGGCGCATCATCTGAACCAGGTTTTCACCCACCTCGTCCGAGGGACCGATGGGGAAGAAACCCACTACCTGGACGCGGGCCATCTTGCATGCCTCAGCGGCGGCCTCATTTCCGTTCATCAACACGACCCGCGACTCCGCGGTCTGCGTTTTCATATCCATGCTAGTTCCCCTGTTCCATTGGCCTGGTGCGGTACGGCGCGACCGTGATTCCGGCATAGTCGGGACGCGTCCGCCGCGAATCCTCCTCGCTCACCATCTCGATCGCGCCAAACACGCACACCTCGGCGCAGATGCCACACCCGCGACAGTAGTCCACGTCCACGCGATAACCCTGCCGGGCGCCCTCTATGCCCTTGCGTACGATGAAGCCCGTGGCGTCGGGGCAGAGGGCTTCACTCAGGCAGATCTCGTCGCACTGGCACTTGGCGTCGTTGCACACGGGGACCTTATCGCGCCAGATGAACGCGCTGCCGTCGCGGTAGCCCGGCATGATCTCCCTCATGAGGGATTGCGCCTCGGGTAGATCATCGAGCGCCAGAGGCTTCCGCTCCTCGAGCGCGCTGTCGTCAGCCCGTCCTTTAACCCCGTGCAGGATTCTCACGCTGTCGTATGCCTCCCGCGCGGCGGCGACGTTGCTTGCACCCACGCTCCCGTGAAATCGCTCAAGAACCTGCTTCATGACCAAGTCCATGTCGAGCGCGCGCGTGACGGCGATATAGGCACCCATTAGGGTGATGCCCACCGGCGGAGGGTTACGTTTGAGATGCCTTTGCGCGATGGCTGAGGCATCCACGGTCGCCACCGTCCCCTCGAACTCGAACGGCACATCGATTTCCTCGGGCGCCCGAGTCGTGTTGACGATCAGGACGCCGCGCCGCAAGCGGAAGATGGCGTCGCGCACGACCTCGTGCCCGTTCTTGGCTGCGACGCGCATCAGCCCGTCCCAGTACACGACGACGACACTGGGCTCCAAATTGGTGGCGGTCGAGGTGATGTGCCTGTCCGAGACCTTGAGGTACGACACCACTGGAGTACTCTTGGACCGGGTGCCCGGGAACACGACCGAGCCCACATACTTGTGGTGTTGCTCGAAGAACGCCTTCGCCATCAGTTCCAGGGTTTGCACCGAACCCTGCCCTGACATGCAGACGAGGTTAACTTCATCAACCGATGTCGCGCCCGCGGGCGGCGCACCGGCGCGTGAGCCGGTGCCACCGATCGAGACAGATTCACTACTCACGGTTTCTCCTTTTCCTCTTGATGAGCCGGCGTTTGCAGCCGCTTCGCTGCTGGTGGCGAGAGTCTGAGACCGAACCTCGATGAGCTTCGTCTTGTGGCTCGATCGCTCCAGCGTCCCCGGCGCCACCAGCTGGATATCCGGCCGCACCTTTAGCTTTTCGTGCATCATGGTCTCCAGCGCGGCCTTCAGCTCCGGCAGTCCGCTTCCAGAGACATCCGGTCCATGCTCGACCACGAGCCGGAGCGGTGGCTTGACGCGGTGCCCGGGCTGGTCGAGGATCACTCGCATCTGCCCGGTCGTTCGGGGGGCGAAGCCCACCACGGCGTTGCGCAGTGCCGCCGGATAGACGTTTACCCCCTTGACGATCAGCATGTCATCGCTCCGGCCGAGGATCCTGAACCGCAGGCCGGGCCACCCGCACGCGCACGGACTCGTGAACACTTGGAGGACATCCCCGAGCGCGTAACGTAGGAACGGCGTGCCTTCGATATCGAGATAGGTAAACACCAACTCGCCCATGGCGCCGTCTCGCAGCTCCACAACTGATTTCGTTTCGGGATCCAGGAGCTCGAGGACGCAGTAGTCCTCGGACACGAGGTGCATCAGCTGTTCCGGTGAATTGCACCCAACGCCGTGGAAAGTGTGGGTGGCACCGATCATGTCGTATAGTTTTGCGCCGTAGGCCGTCTCGATCCGCTCGCGCACCTCTATGAGCGAGGCCCCAGGCTCGCCGCCGCACATGAGCATCTCGATTCCCAGGTCGCGCACCGGCCGCCCGATGGTCTCAGGGGCTTTTTCCGCCAAGTACTCGGCGTAGGATGGGGTGCAGACAAGCATACGCGGCCGGGCGAGCTGCGCGAACTCGAGAAGCCGCCTGGTGCCAACCTCGGCACCGACGGGCACCGTGCATGCACCGTAGCTTTTGACAGCCTCGATGAGGGGTATGCCACCGACGAACATGCTGAGCGACAAGCCGTGGAGAACCCGATCACCGGGCCGGAGGCCGATCCGTCTGAACTTTCGGGCCTGCAGCTCGCTGAAAATCTTCAGGTCGTGCGCGGTCACGGTGTAGAACGTCGGGGTTCCCGTGGTGCCGGAGGTGGCGCTCAGGATGACGAACTTCTCCGGCGGCGCGCAGCCCAGCATCCCGAAAGGATGGCCGAAGCGGCTGATGGATTCCTCCTGGGCCTTGCGGTGGTCGTGCTTGTCCATCGTCGGAATCCGGCGGAAGTCATCCCAGGTCCGGATGTCCTCCGGCTTGAGCCCAATCTCGTCGAAGCGCCGCCGATAGAAGGGCGAATTCGTGTAGTTGTAGGCCAACTGCGACCCAAGACGGCTCCATTGGAGGGCCCGAAGCTCATCACGCGATAACAGCTCGGCTTTCGGATTCCAGGGTTTCTGCGCGGGCTTCAATTTGTGGACCCCCTTTCGTTGATGGAGACACTGGTCGCAATCCTGTCCTCGAACGTTTTATACGTCCAGTCGTTTTTTCGGATACACTTATCGGAGATGGCTATCAATGTGACATTGCGGCAACTCGAGGTGTTCCTTGCGGTCGCCCGCACGCTCAGCTTCAGCAAGGCCAGCCAGCTGGTCCACCTGTCGCAACCAGGGCTCAGCGGTGCGGTGCGCAAGCTCGAGGACGCGATCGGTGCCCGCCTGTTCGACCGCGATACGCGAAATGTGATCCTGACGCCGGCAGGCACCGAGCTGCTCGCGGTTGCGGATGACCTATTGAATGACTTCGACTTCGCCCTGGACAGAGTTCGCGATTATCTTGGCGGCAAGCGCGGGCGTATTGCGATCGCCGCGGCCCCTTCGCTGGCCGCCGGCTTTCTTCCCGAGGTTATTGCGACGTTCCAGCGGATGTACCCCGGCATCGCGCTGCAATTGCACGATACGCTTTCGGAACGGTGTATCGATATGGTGCGCAACGGCAAAGTGGATCTCGCACTGACGCCAGAGAAGCGCGCCGATCCCAACCTGTCGCATCGCGACCTGTTCCGCGACCACTTTGTCCTCTTTTGCAGATCCGACCATCCCTTGGCGAAACGACGCACAGTGACATGGCGCCAGCTCGTGTCTTTCAGCCACATCGCGGTCAGACATTCCAGTAGCGTGCGCGACCTCGTCGACGCGGCATATGCCAGGGCGAACGCAACGCTGCGCCCGGCTTTCGAAGTTGAGCACGTGGGCACCGCGATCGGTCTTATCACCAGCGGGCTTGCTGTCGCGGTGTTGCCGCATTTGGTGATCAAGCAAGTCAATCTGGGGCCGGTGGTCTATCGCCGTATAACGGAGCCCGAAATACACCGCGACATTTGCATTATTTCGCTGAAATCCCGCTCGCTCGCACCGGCTGCCGAGGCGTTTATCCGGACCTGCATCGAACACCAAGCGACACTGCGTGCAAAAGCCTGTGGGCGAGGCAAAATGTAAGCGGGCAATCGAGTCAATAAACTTCCACCTGATTGCCTTACCAACCCGCCGGGACGCGGGCGGGCAATGTCCCCTTCCGTGTTGAACGAAGTGCGGTATCTGCCGTACAAACCTACTGCCTCAGTCAATACCTCGGCGCGAATACTTGCGGAGCACAGACGTGCTCGAGGTCGAAGGCAAGGTTACGGGTCAGGAACTGGGTGACGAACTGTTGCTTGATGGCGCCATTAACGAAGACATCCGGAAGGCGTGACTTGCTGCGCACGTAATCCTGATTGAAGTGGACCTTGTCCCAGTTCTGCTGGGCGGCGCACCAGCGCATTAGGTGGCCGTGGGTGATACGTCCCTTCTTCAGGGGCGCCAATGCCATCCCGGACTCGATGGCGCGGCCCAAGGCCGGGATATGAAGACCCATTCTCATCCCCTCAGTGCAGATGAACGGAAACGGTGTCGAGGCCGTCGATCCGCATCGTGCTCTTGAGGCGGGGTCAGGTTGAGCTGGCGCTCGCCTCCTGCCGGCTGGTGTTGGTCTTCACGCCGTTGGTTCGCCGTCGCCGGAAGAAAGTCTACGCCGAGCGGTAGCGTAGGGTCATTCCGGGCGTAAGGGGCGCGCCTCTTCGGCAGCAGCATGAAGCCGGCGCAACTGCTCCAAGCAACGGATTGCCGCCGCTTCGCCACCGGGTACGTCGCCGCGGACGAAGTGGGGGCGGGAATGCTCGATCTCGTCCAGCGCCTCGGCTACGCCCGGGGCCACCAGGAAAAGCTTGAGGCGTGCGGCGCCAGTCAGGTACTCGGCGTGCATCACGTCGTCTTCCGGCCGGGTCAGGCCAAAGCGGTGCAGAGCAAGGTTAAACCAGTGCGTGCCAGCCAGCATCGCCGCCTCGATCAGCATCTCGTAATCGGCCGTGTGGAGCTTCTCCATGGCGCGGGTGATGCGCTCGGCTTTGCTACGATGCTGCTCGGGGGTCATGGCCGGCGCTCCGCAAGCGCGGCCCGCGCCGCGGCAACGATCTCGGCATAGGCCCGGTCGCAGGCCATCGTTACCTCCGCGGTGATCGGGTGGTCGCCGCGGATGCAGGGATCGCGGTAATGCTCCATCACGTCCATGGCAGCGAAGGCGCGCTGCAGCGCCTGCGTCAGCGGTGCCTCGACCGGTGGCAGCCCGACATGGATCAGGTCGCAGCGGAAGCCGATTGCATGTCGCCAACGGTCCACGCCGTCCATCACTACATAGACCTCCGGAATCTGTGTCGCCAAATAGCCGTTCTCGTCGGTCAGCCCGGCGGCGTGCAGCGCCGCATTGATAATCGCGGTGCCGCCAGACAGGCTGGTCCAGTACCACAGCTCGAATTCCTTGCCCGGATCGAAGCGCGCGCGCAACGCATCGAACCGCCGCCACTTCTCGACATGAGCTTCGATCTTCACGCCGCTATCCTCCGTCAAGCGCTGCGGCGGGCTCCGCCGTCCATGGTGATCACCGTGCCCGTGAGGAAGCTCGCTTGGTCGGAGACCAGGACGGCTATCATCTCGGCCAGCTCGACGGGTTTACCGAACCGGCCGAGCGGCAGCACCGCCTCCTCGCGCCGGAGCACCTCCTCATAGGGTCGGCCCTCGTCGCGGGCGCGCTGCTCCAGGATGGTTTGAATTCGGGTGGTGTAGAACGGGCCGGGGCAGACGGAGACGGCCCGAATGCCATAGCGCGCCACGTCGGTCGCCAGCGCTTTCATGAAGTTCTCCAGCGCGGCGTTGATGCTGCCGGACACAATGTTCCCAGGCGCCGGCTCGGTCCCAAACAGGCCGCTGAGGGTGATGATCACCCCCCGGCCCGCCGCCTTCATGTGCGGCAGCGCGGCGCGGATCGTATCGACCGTGCCGAAGAACTTGATCGCATAGGAGCGCTGCCACGCCTCCGATGACACGGCCTCGAACCGGCCATCGGCGGGGG
>Ga0209726_10001851_pt1 | contig 32733 bp, 25 predicted proteins | sample Subgrocontami54m_FD_187453 | JGI IMG/M metagenome (GOLD analysis project Ga0209726, IMG submission 187453) | Subsurface groundwater microbial communities from S. Glens Falls, New York, USA - GMW46 contaminated, 5.4 m (SPAdes) (version 3) | ecosystem: Environmental > Aquatic > Deep subsurface >... | reverse complement strand
GGATCCTTAGCTGGTGGGAAGCATTTGGCGCCGGGCGAAAGCTGAATATCCTGCTGGTAAAGGACGGAGAAGAGTTGGTCGGCATCGCTCCCCTGATGATGTCGCGGCAACGAATGTACGGCGTCCCGGTCCGGGAACTCGGGTTCATTTACAACGACCATACGCCGCGATTCGATTTCATCGTGGCGAGGGATCACGCCTCCGTCTACGAAGCGATTTGGCGTCACCTGTGCGATCGGCGCGAAGAGTGGGATCTGCTGAAGCTATGCCAAATCGATTCCAGTTCGCGGACCATGCTGGAATTGCCGCTGCTCGCCGCAGCCAGCGGCTGCGAGGTCGGAACCTGGCCATCCATCGAATCGCCGTACCTCCGGCTGGAAGGGACCTTCGAGCCGTATTTCAAATCCCTGCATAGCGGGCTGCGGCAGAACCTGAAGCGCCGGATGAAGCGGCTCGAGGAACACGGTGCGGTGGAGTTCGAATGCGTATCGGCGGAAGACCAGATCGACAGCGCCCTGCCGGAGGCCTTCCGAATGGAAGCGGCTTCCTGGAAAGGCGAGGCCGGAACGGCCATCGGGTGCCACTCGGATCTCCAGAGGTTTTATTCACTAGTCGCGCACCGGGCAGCGCGCCGCGGCGCACTCTATCTTACTTTTCTCCGGGCGAACGGACGGCGCATCGCCTTCGACCTTTCGCTGATCCACAACAACAGGCGTTTCATATTGAAGCCGGGATATTTGCAGGAGTATCGCACCTGTTCTCCAGGACAGCAACTGACGGCCATGACGATCCGCGATGCCTTTGCGCGAGGGCTGTCGGAAATCGATTTCCTGGGCGCAGCCGAAGCGTGGAAACTCTCCTGGACCAGCGAACGGCGGAAGAATTACTGGCTGTTTGTGTTTCAAAAGGATCTGCGGGGATCGCTGCTGCACTATACGAAGTTCCGTTTTGTCCCCTGGCTTCGGGAGAAGGCTTTTTACGCGCCCCTTCGCGACGGGATGCTGAACCTGCGAGGGATGTTCGCGCGCGGGGGCGGCGTCACGGATGCGGCCGGAGGCGCGCATCATGACGGCATCCAGGTCGGGTGAGAGGCAATTAGAGGAAACGATCGTGTCCGCAAGGAAAAAATAGTGTGGGCGTCGCGCATCGAAACGCGCCGTCGCGACCGAGTTGCGGGTGGCTCGGGATCGGCCCAGTAGAGAGGTTCCTATATGTACATACCGTCCTGGCCGTGCCTGACTTCGGCTCAGCTTCAATTCGGAGAAGACCGGCGACCACCCTTGCCGTTTCCTCTGGAAGAGGCCTGCCGGAAGTATTTTTATGTGGCGCGCAACGGCATCTATCATCTCTTCCGCGGTCTGGGTCTCGCGAGCCGGGAAAACGTGCTGGTTCCCAACTATCACAGCGGCAATGAAACCAGTGCGATGCGAGCCGCCGGAGTCCCTATCCGCTTTTATCCGATTCTGCGGGACCTGCAACCCGATTTTGAGGCCCTCGAGAGGCTCTGCGGTCCGGAAACACGCGCGCTCTACGTGATTCACTTCATGGGTTGGCCGCAGCCGATGAACCGGCTGGTCGAGTTTTGCCGCGCACGCGGACTGCTGCTCATCGAAGATTGCGCTCTCAGCTTCCTGAGCGAGTTCGAGGGGCGGCCGCTCGGCTCGTTCGGCGATTACGCGGTGCATTGCCTTTACAAAACGTTGCCCATCCCGAATGGTGCGGTTCTGGTCGAAAACCGCGGACATCTCCAGCACCTGGATGATCTCAAAACTGTGGATCCCAAGTGGGTCTCTGTGCTCGGCCGATCCTCCGAGTTGCTGCTGGAGTCGTTCCGAAGCCGCTTTCCTTTTACGGGCGGGATGCTTGCTGGAATCAAAGCAGCAGCAGGCAGCACGCTGACAGCACTCTCCGTAGAGAGGGAACGAGTGGGGAACATTGAATTCGATTTGAACAAGGTCGACACGGGGATGTCGAGGCTGAGTCAGTGGCTGATCGAGCATTTTGACTACGAGCTGATCCGCAACCGGAGACGAGAGAACTTTCAAGGGCTGGCACACCGCTTGTGGGGGAAGATCAATTTGCTCCCCGTGAAGTTGGCGGAAGGCGTTTGTCCGCTGTTTTTCCCGATCCTGGTCGAGGACAAGAAAGCGGTCGCGGCGGACCTGAGGCGGCGCGGGATCGGTGTCGTGGAGTTGTGGAACGAAGGCGATCCGGAGGCGAATGGCCCCGAATCGGAAGACGCCCTGTTTCTGCGCAAACACGTGCTGGAGTTGCCGATTCATCAGAACGTGACCGAAGCGCAGCTCGACTACATCGGGCGGGAAGTGACTCGCCGCGTGCGGCCTAGCGAGCGTCTACTGGTGCCTTTCGCGAAGAAGGTCCAGCCCTCCACGGTTGGGCCGGTGAGCTTGAGCGCTTGAGGTCGGTGGACAATTCTATGTTGCGTGGCCTGCTGAAAACGGGAGTGGCGCTGGCGTTGCATGCAACGAACAGCAACCGGTTGCTGGCAAAGATCAGCGGTTCTAACCGCCTTCCGCTAGTCATCGGCTATCACCGCACGGTAGAAAAGTTTCCCTCCGATGCGCTCAGCACGATCCCGTCGAGCTGCATCAGCACCAGGATGCTGGAGCGGCAACTGGATTGGATCGGCCGCCGATTCCGATTCGTCTCGCTGGATGAGCTGGGTGCGTACATGGAATCGGGCAACAGGCTTCCGGAGCGGATCGCGGCCGTTACGTTCGACGATGGTTACCAAGACGTTTACGAACACGCCTTCCCGCTGCTGAAGAAGAAGGGCATCCCAGCGGCGGTTTTTGTGGTCACGGACCTGATCGGAACGTCACAGCTCCAGATTCACGATCTTCTCTATCTGCTGCTGGGCAGGACTGATTCGAAATTGGACTCGCCTCCGCAGTTCCTGTCGCGCTTTCTTGCCAACCTGGGTATCTCGCTATCACCATCACCGGGGATGGCCACGATCTCCCGTGATCCACATGTCGCGTTGGAGACCCTTTTCGGCATCCTGCCGCAGTCGGCAGTGTTGTCCGTGATCGAGGCGCTCGAGGCTAAGGTGGCATTATCCCAGGACACTCGGAGAGAACACCGCGCGATGAGCTGGGAAGCCGTGATGGAAATGCACGCCGCGGGCATCACGATCGGTTCTCACAGCCGGACACACGCCATGCTGCCGAACGAAAACGCGGAGAAGGTAAAAAGCGAAACAGCGGGTTCCCGTGAGATGCTCGAAAGTCGGCTGGGAGAAAAGATCAGACACTTCGCCTATCCCTGCGGCCAGTACAATGCAACGACGGTCAAAGCGGTCGCCCAGGCCGGGTATCGCTTCGGCTATACGATTTGCAAACACCATGACACCAGCTTTCCGCTTCTGACCATTCCCCGCAAGATGCTCTGGGAAAAATCCTGCCTCAATGCCCTCGGGTCCTTCAGTCCCTCAATCCTGAGCTGCCACGTCCATGGGACGTTAGATTTTGCTGCCGGTTGCAAGTTGAACCACGCACCGGTAGTGCGTGAGGGTGTTGGCAGCTCGTACGTTGACCGCAGGGAAATGGCGCGATCATAACTGGCCTTATAATGAGAACTGATCCGCACCGCAATCGTGGGGGTGCATGTAATCAGAGCCGCGACCGAAAGGGAGCGGTTTCGTAACCACCACCCGCCATGGCGATTTAGGCTGGGCAGCCAGCAAGAGTTAGGCGGATACTCGAAAATGCCGCGGCGGGAGTACAATGTTTCTGTGGCCGCATCGAAGACTCATAAACGCGGACTCTTCAACGCGTTCTCAGCGGCACTTCCGATGCATCGATTCGATTTGACGATCTCTGTGGATTGCTGGAGAATCTCGGTTTTCAAAAGATCGTAAAGGGCAGTCATCACAATTTTCGGAAGGCGGGTGTGGAGGAGAAAGTCAATCTTCAACGCGACGGCAACAATGCGAAACCGTACCAGGTGAAACAAGTTCGCGCCGTTCTTCTGAAATACAAGTTTGGCGAGGGCGAATGAACAAGTACGAAATCATCATTTACTGGAGCGAAGAGGACCAGGCTTTCGTGGCTGAGGTACCAGAGCTTCCCGGGTGTGCCGCACACGGCTCTACACAGGAGACCGCTTTGGCGAGCGCAAAGGAAGCCATCGGCCTTTGGATCGAGGCCGCGGAAAAATTCGGAGATCCAATTCCAGAACCCAAAGGTCGTCGCTTGATCTTCGCCTGACCCTACAAACCGCCTAACAGGGCGCTGCGGCCGACGGCGCGAAAGACGCGGTGCGGGTGAAACCTGGCCGACGCCAGGCTCCCCGACCAGGACCTTTCACCATCCGAAAGGGTGTAAACTGGGGCCGTGCCAGTACTGCTCAGGATTCGCGGTTACAGGTTCTTCTTCTATAGTTTGGAAGATCGGGAGCCACGTCACATTCATGTTGCCCATGCTGGCCGTTATGCGAAGTTTTGGCTAGATCCCGTTACATTGGCATCGAACCGGGGTTTTCGCAGCCACGAATTGACTGTGATTCGAGAACTCGTACTGAAAAATCGAGATTTGTTCTTGGAGAAGTGGAATGCCTACTTTAGTGGACAAGAGTGAAGCGCTCGCCGTCGAAGTGGCTTGTTCTAACGATGCGCTCACGGTTGTGCTGGACGACGGCCGCACCGTGTCGGTTCCTCTGGTGTGGTTTCCAAGGCTTCTGAACGCCACCCCGAAGCAAAGGAAAGCCTGGGAGTTCATTGGCGGCGGAGTCGGTATTCATTGGGAAGCGATCGACGAAGACATCTCTGTGGCAAGTCTGTTAAGACCAGAGAAGTTCATGCGGCTGGCGAACAGTGCGATACAGCCGACGGCGCGAAAGGCGCGGCGAGGCTGAACGCCACGACCTTATAATGAGAACTGATCCACACCGCAGTCGTGGGGGTGCCTGTAATCAGAGCCGCGAGAGTAATGGAGCGGTTTCGTAACCACCGTCCGCCGTGGCGGTTTCGGCTGGCCGGCCAACCCGAGTTAGGCGGATCGAGAGCACCTGTGTGATTCCGCATGAAACAGCGCGTATATACCGACACCTCAGTCATTGGCGGTTGTCTTGACATTGAGTTCCAAGCTCCATCCGTACGACTTGTCGAGAAGTTCCGATCCGGCGAAGCCGTTATCGTTCTGTCTGAGCTGACGCTATTGGAGCTAGCCAACGCACCTGAGAAGGTTCGTGATGTGCTGAAAGCGATTCCTGAAGAGTATCGGGAGTACATCGACCTGACGGCTGAAGCCAAAGAACTGGCCGGGCTTTACCTGGGCGAAGGTGTGATTGGCCCTGGAAAACAGATCGACGCTGAACATATCGCCATTGCCACGATCAGTCGTGTCGATGTCCTGGTCAGTTGGAACTTCAAGCACATTGTGAACCTCGAACGCATCCGGGGTTACAATTCTATCAATGTACGGGAAGGCTACCCTGTTCTCGAGATCCGCAGCCCGTGGGAGGTGTTCGTTGACTAAGAAAGCTGAAAAGGAATTTGACGCCGTCGCTACCATGCGCGAAATCCGCGACCGCCTCAGCCACCAAATCGAAGGCATGACATTCGAGGAAGAGAAGCGCTTCATCCGAGAACGTGTCCCTCAACGAACAGCCCGCCATCCTGGGAAACCGGCTAACAAGACGTTGCCGTCAATGGCGCGAAAGACTTTCCGCGGCTGAACGCTATCGTTAGGCCCGCACGAAGGAAACCTGTGTATGTAGTTGGCATAGACCTAGCTGGCCCCGCTAATCCTCAGAATACTGGCGTGGTCGTTTTCTCGACTGACGGCGCAGTGCTCGATTTCGTTGACCAGCAATGCGACGGCTCCGACGCTTCCTTGCTGGCAACCGTCGAGAAGCTATCCCTTGAAAGGCCGGTTATAGTGGGTTTGGACGCACCCTTGTCGTACCAACCGGGCGGTGGTCAAAGAGAGCGCGATGTGGAGTTAAGGAGGCTAATCGTCGCCCGTGGGATGCATCCAGGTGCAGTGATGGCGCCCATGGCACCGCGAATGGTGTATCTCACTCTGCGAGGAATCGTTCTCGCCCAGGTCTTGACCGCACTTCGAGGCAATCATCAGGTGCGCGTTGTTGAAGTTCATCCCGGAGCGTCATTGTGTTTCCGTGACGCGCCGCTAGCTGCTATTCTGACGTTCAAGAACGATGAAGGATCTCGAGAGGAGTTGCTAAAATGGCTACCCTCTCAAGGGATTCGCAACCTTCGGCCGCCGACGCCATGCTCCAGCCATTTTGTTGCCGCGTGCGCGGGCGCGCTGTCGGCCTGGGATTGGCATGCCGGCAAATCCCGCTGGCTGGCCCATGCCCAACTTCCGTGGCATCCGTATGATTTCGCATCGTGACGTGCGGCCTAACAAGCGCTTGTAGCCGACGGCGCAGGGGATGCGCCGCAGTTTCGAATCCGTTTGGGGCATCGCTGGGGAGGTTCTTCCATGTTGGTTCTAAATGTCGTGGGTGCCCGCCCCAACTTCATGAAAATCGCTCCCGTCGTGGAAGCCATGCGGCAGGCCGGTTTGCCTCAATACCTGGTGCACACGGGGCAGCACTATGATGAGAAAATGTCGAGACTGTTCTTCGAAGAGCTCGGCATTCCGGCGCCGGATCTCAACCTGGAGGTTGGCTCCGGCAGCCAGGCGGTGCAGACTGCCGAGATTCTCCGCCGCTTCGAGCCCGTGGTATTGGAGACGAAGCCGGACTTGGTGGTTGTGGTGGGGGACGTGAACTCGACCATGGCTTGCACGCTGGTTGCCGTGAAGCTTGGAATTCCGGTGGCGCACATTGAGGCGGGTCTGCGCAGCTTCGACCGCTCGATGCCGGAGGAAATCAATCGTCTGGTGACGGACGCGCTCGCCGATCTGCTGTTTGTGAGTGAGCCGAGCGGGATGGTAAACCTCCGTTCCGAAGGCGTGCCGGATGAGAAGGTACACTTCGTGGGCAACGTCATGATCGACACGCTGCTGCGGCATCGGGAGTCCGCGAAGAGAAGCGACATTCGCGCGCGGCTCGGTGTGGATTCCGGTCCTTATATACTGGTCACGCTTCACCGACCCTCGAACGTAGACGATCCCCTGAAGCTCGGCGGCCTTCTTCGCGCGCTCGACGATCTGGCGCGCGAGTTGCCGGTGGTCTTCCCGATTCACCCGCGGACGCGAAAGAATGCGATCGATGCCGGACTCGCGCCCGAGCTGGGCCGTCTGGTGACATCAGACCCGCTGGGTTATCTCGATTTTCTGAATCTGATGAGCAATGCCAAGGTGGTCGTCACGGACTCGGGCGGCGTGCAGGAAGAGACCACGGTCCTCGGCGTGCCCTGCCTGACGGTACGGGAAAACACGGAGCGTCCGGTGACGATTTCATGCGGCACCAACCGGTTGGTGGGGACCGACCCCGATGCGATGCTGCGCGCGGCTCGTGAATCGCTGCATGGGCCGCGGCCTGAATTGAGGTTACCGGAGTTGTGGGACGGGAAAGCGGCGGGGAGAATCGTAGAGGTTCTGAAGCGCACGCTGTACACCGGCCACACGCATGCCGCCACTCGTTAGTGTACTAATTCTGTGCCGCTACTTCTTCGAAAGCTTGTCCAGCTTGTCTTCGAAAGCTCGGCTTCGAAACGATTTTCAACTTCTTTGCGCGTGAGTGGGGTTTTAACTTTGGTCAATAGAATGGAATAGGCGACTTCATTCCCCGCAACCTGTGCCATGAGAAACGCGCTGTCCTCCGCCACTTCCTGGTTCGTGAATTTCACCATTCTGCCGTCTGCAAGTGTTTTGATCCAATCTTGACATTGCATTTTGGTTCCTCCTTGGGGAATCCAACGTATTGAATTGGTTCCGCAATATGGCCGGGAAGACCCGCACCTCGCCGATTCGCTCCGGCTGCTACTGAATAGCGATGGTCACGGTGTTGGAAGATACGCCACCGCTTGCGAGCACCAAAGGTACGACGACTCCCGTAGGCGCGCCCTTCGGCACCTGGACGTTGACCTGATACAGGCCGACGAAGCCCGGCGCAAGGCCGGAGAACGTTACGTTTGCCAGGATATTTCCCACCCGCACTTCGGTTGCAAGAACGGTTTCCGGCGGGGGATTGGGAGCGGCCGTGCCTTCGGCCACAAAACTCTTTAACTGCCCCAGGCCAGTACAGAAGACCGAGACAAACTCGCCCGGTTTAACCGGGGCGCTTTCGGTGACTGGACTGAAATCGGCGGCGTGAAGAATTACTCCCGGGCCGGTTTCCTTTTGGTTGGTGGTGAAAATTCCGGGGGCGGCGGGCGCGATGGTGATCGCCTGCCGAACTGCTGACGCAGTGGGTGACTTCACATCCACGATCACGTTTCCCGGCGGCAGGTCAAAGGGAACCTGAGCATTGATCTGGTTTGGTGAAACGTAGAACAGCGGGGCAGGAACGTTGTTGAAAGAAACCACCGTATCCAGCAGAACCTTGGGCACTGGTGCGCTCGCGGCCAATTGTGTTGCGCCCGCCAAGCCGGTTCCGAAGATGGAAACAATCGATCCCGGCGCGACTGCGGGAGCGGCATCGGTCGCGGACCGGAAGCTGGCGCTGTTGACAACGGAAACGCCGGTGACAGGGGAGTTAGCCGGAGCACTCACGATCATGTACTCGTCCGAGTAGTCCTTCGGATACCCTAAAGTCGACTGCAGGCCGAAATTGCTGGCATAAACCAAATGCGTGCCGTCACGGCTGACCGTCAGCTTCGGCTGGTAGTTGTAACTGTTCAGCGGGCGGCTGCGGTGATGCGCCAGACGGCGGACTTCGCTGCCGTCGAGCTTGATTTGCAGCAGCTCATTCGTGTACGGGAGCCAGCCGCTGGGGGGAATCACATCGCTCGGGTTGTAGGTTTCCACAAACGCCCAAGTGTCGTCCGCGGCGGAAATGTGCACCGCCAGACTCCAATCGAGCGATAGGAGGCAGGTCTGGGCGCCATCGGCCAGGCGGATCTTCACGATTGCGTTCTGGCCGCAAGCGGGCTGCGCGTCGTTCGAGTTGGTCCAGACCAGCACTTCATCGCCATTCAGGTCGCGGGACATGTGCATGTGTCCGCCGATGTGCGCCACTTGCCGCAGGAAGTTCATGTTGGTGTCGAACAGCTCGACGCCCGTGTATCGGGTCTGAATCCCATACTGCAGCCAGGTGATCGTTACGTTGTTGTCCGGCGTAATGTATATGCTATCGAAGCCATGGCCAGCGGTATCGAATGCCGCCAGCTTGCGATCGGTGCTGATGGTATAGACGAACACGTAGCGGCCGTTGCCCACAAAGACGAGATGATCGCCATCCTGGGAGATGTCCATTTCGCCGTTGCCGCCGATTAAGGAATACTCGCTGAAGGTGTGCACTACGTTTGTGAGGCCCGTGGATACGTTATAGGACTTGAGCTGGTTTCCGCGATGGTAATAGAGCGTGCTGTTGTCCTTGCGCGACCAGCGGGGCTCGCTCAAAGTGTTGACGTCCAGTGGAAGGTTGCCGAGGGAATTGCCGTCGCCGTCATAGAGGCCGAAGTAGCTCTGGTGAGCGAGTATCAGCCGGGTATTGTCATTGTTGAATGGCGACGCCGTGGAGTACTCGTCCTCGATCCACGTGAGCTTTCCGCCGGTATCGGCATTGTTCGTACTCAACGCATTGGTAATGCGCTTGATGCTCGTTCCGAAGACCGGGTCGGTATAAGTGGAACCGCTCGCGGGCGGTTGCATTGTCCCGTAGGACTGCGGAAGGCGAACGCTAGTATCATTGTTGGCTGCGCGCGCCTGGCCTGCCGCCATTAGCAGAAAGACCGACACTACTATTAACCAACCCGTTAAAGAGCGTTTCATAATTGCTTTCCCTACAGATCACTTTTCCTATTTAGGAAGGCGTCAGAGCGCGGGCCAGGGAGCCAGGTGGGGATGTCCCCAAAGGTATTTCGCCTACAAGGACCTAGGGTATTTCTCCTACAACGGCCTAAGGTATTTCGCCTACAGCAATCACTATAGCAAGGATGAGCAATATTGACCACACTTATGTTCACTATTAAGCAGATGGGTGAGCAATATTGTACAAATCTGAATATTTCTTAAGAGGGAATTGGCATGGCAGTGGTCTTTCGAGTGATGCGAACACCTATGGAATCAGTACTTTGCTGAGTTCGTCGGATTAAATATTTTTGACCCTTTGTATCCTTTAGGGACAACCTCACGCAAGGCTGGCGTCAGAAATGGTACCTGGGTTCCGCGTTTAGGCGAATTTGATTACACTCACGTCCTGCCTGAATGGTGTAACCCAATGGCTTTCATGGATAAAGGAAAATGGGCACTAAATTGCCGATTCGGATATGTAAGGTGGTCATAAGTGAACAGACACCTCGTCTTCGCAATTGCTAACATGCTTCGTGACGGAAGAGATCACCTTATCGTCTTGGTTCCAAGCCGGACATTCCAGGCGCAATCAATCCCAAGGCGCAAGAGGCGATATAATTCCGCAACAAGGATGACCCATGAAAAACCGTGTTCTGCGTAATTTTCTTCTTCTGTCTGCCGTGCTTGTGGTATGTGCTTCGTTCAGCTTAGCCCAATCGGGATCGACTACGCGCGTGGAACAGAACGACCCGAGCATCAAATATAGTGGCGACTGGTACTCAAACGACAGCTCCAACCACAGCGGCGGCACTTCCGCGTTGACCAATGCGAAGGGGGCCCAGGCGGCGATTACCTTCAACGGGACGGGCATCAACTGGATCGGCCTGAGCGATCCTTATGCCGGCATTGCATGGGTGTACCTCGATGGGACGCTCAACACGGTAGACACCTACACCGCCGAAGCACACTATCAGGCGGTGCTCTTCTCGGTCAGAGGTCTGGCTCCCGGCTCACATACCCTCACGATTGAAGTACCGCATATCAGGGACGGCAGCACCAGCGGATCGTGGGTCTGGCTCGATGGATTCGACATCGAGAACGGTTCCGGCCTGCCAGGCGGTATTACCGCCTCGAACGGCCGCACCGAACAGGACAATGCGGCATTGAACTATACCGGCACTTGGAATCCCAACACCAACCCACAGCACAGTGGCGGCAACGCGTTGCTTGCGGTTGACGCCGGCTCGCGCGCCAGCATAAATTTCACTGGCACCGGTATCACCTGGAACGCATATCGTGACGAGTATTCGGGGATCGCCAAAGTTTATCTGGACGGCGTCCTCCAACCCCTGGTCGATACTTATCTTTCGCCGTCGCAGGCGCAATCACCGGCCTTCGCGATCAATGGCCTGGCTTCCGGCACGCATTCGCTGACCATCGAAGTAACCGGAACGCATAACGACCGCTCCGGCGGCTCCTGGATCTGGGTTGATGCGTTCGACGTGCCTGGCAACGGGGCGGCAAGCGTCATTAGCAGCGGCGTGCCGCTCCCCACGGGCGGTCCAGCACCGCTCCCCGGAGGCGTGACACGCATGGAACAGGACAACAGCGCCATCGTTTACGCTGGCAACTGGTTCAAGAACGGCAACCCCGCCAACAGCGGCAGCAGCGCCATGCTAGCCGTGGATCCAGAAGCGAAACTCACAGTGACGTTCACCGGGACGGGCATCAAATGGATCGGACTGCGCGACGAGTGGTCGGGCATCGCGAAGGTCTCCGTGGATGGAGTGTTCCAGCAAAACGCAGACGCTTTCCTGAAGCCCGGAGCGGGACAGCAGGTGATCTACCAAAGTGGCGGCCTGGTTCCCGGCACGCACACTTTGACCCTCGAGATTACCGGCACGGCCAACCCGGCCTCGGGCGGCGCCTGGATCTGGGTCGACGCCTTCGATATTACGCCGTAATGTTCGTGTGACGTTTTCGAGAACCCGGGGGCTCCAGAACCACTATGGATTTTGACCGGTGTTGTAGGTTCCAAGAGACCAAGGAAAAAAGACACCAAGGAAAAAAATGAAGGCCAACGCTCTAACTTACGCCGTAGAAACTGTTCCTGGGATTCCCAATATTTCCCTGGAATTACAAGAAAAAATCAGATCGCGGAAGGCAAACGTCGGCATTGTCGGCTTGGGATATGTGGGGCTGCCGCTGGCTGCCGAATTTGCCAGCCAGGGGTTTCACGTCACCGGAATTGATCTGGATACCTCCAAAATAGACCAGATCAACGGCGGGAAGTCCTACATAGGAGATGTTCCCTCGGAGAAAATCGCCCGATTGACGGAGCAGGGTCTTCTGCGCGCCGCGTCAAACTACAACGTGCTGGACGAATTGGACACCATCAATATCTGCGTCCCGACTCCATTGCGCAAAACGAAGGACCCGGATCTTTCCTACATTCTGGCCGCCGTCGAGCATATCCAGAAACATCTCCATCCGGGAATGCTCGTGATTCTGGAAAGCACCACCTATCCGGGAACGACCGAGGAATTCATCCTGCCCCGCCTGGCGGAGACGGGCCTGGAAGTGGGACGTGACTTTTTCCTGTGTTTTTCTCCGGAAAGAGTGGACCCCGGGAACAGCCAATTCAACACCTGCAACATTCCCAAAGTCGTCGGCGGGGTGACCCCGGCCTGCACCGAGGTGGGCACGCTCTTTTACCAGCAGGTGATGGAGAAGGTGGTCCCCGTTTCTTCCACCCAAGTGGCCGAGATGGTGAAGTTGCTGGAAAATACCTTCCGCTCCATCAATATCGGGCTGGCCAACGAGATGGCGTTGATGTGCGACCGCATGAAAATTGATGTCTGGGAAGTGATCGACGCTGCCGCCACCAAGCCATTCGGGTTCATGCCGTTTTATCCGGGGCCGGGCCTGGGAGGGCACTGCATTCCCATCGATCCGTTCTATCTCTCCTGGAAGGCAAAAATGAGCGGGTTTGAGGCGCGCTTCATCGAGCTGGCGGGACAGATCAATGGTTCCATGCCGCGCTTCGTCGTGGACAAGATTCAGGCTGCCTTGAACGACCGATCAAAGAGTGTGAAGAATTCCCGTGTCCACCTTTTGGGAATGGCTTACAAGAAAGACATCGCCGACGTGCGAGAGTCGCCCGCGATCGACGTCCTGCGATTGCTCGACAAGCTCGGTGCCCGTCTCTCCTACAGTGATCCTCATGTTTCGCGGGTGAAGCTGGGCGGATTGGAACTGGATTCCCAGCCAGTGCCGGCCAGTTGCCGTGAAGCCGACTGCGTGGTCTTGCTGACGGATCACTCCTCCTTCGACTATGAAGCGATCGTCAACCAATCCAATCTCATTGTGGATACTCGCAACGCTTTTGGCTCTTGGCGCATGGAGAAAATCGTCCGGTTGTAAAAAGAGTACTCGCCGGCTGGGAATTCCATAACCGCGGTTCGGATCGCCTTTGTGATAGGGCCCCTATTCGCCCTAGCCTTTCTTCGGTTTTTCCGGCTGGTAATCGAACGGGCTCCAGCCCTCGTGCCAGTGGATTTTCTTCATCATGTTCCGCCGCCGCTCTTCCTCTTCCCAGGTCAGCGGCCCGAAGAAGCCCGTCTGATCCCATCCCGTTACCAATTGCTTGGTGTTCGGGTTGGTGATCTGGTGCAGGTCTCCCGGCTTCAGGATCCGCAATTGGAATGTAAGAAATCAGAGTGCTCGCTTTGGAATCGTACTTGCACCCCTTCTCGGCGCAATGTCCACACTGAAGACAGTTCAGTACCGCCATGGGATGCTGTGACACCTGGTAGCCCATCTTGGTAGCCACATCGCGGAACTTGATCGAGCCGGGGACCAACAGCTCTTCCGGCTGCGGTTTGACGTGGAACATCTCGACGAACTCCTTCCGGGCGTCCGTCAATCGGTCATACGTCCAGTCGACTCCGGTCTCATTGACCCAATCCTGGTGATCCTCCTCGGTCGGCACCGCCCATACCGGCCCCCACCACGATCACATCATATTGTTGCGGCATCTCTCTCTTTCTTATTAATGGTGGATGCGTGCGTAGTTATTTTCGGCGATAGAAATGCGGATTACCAGAGAAATTTCAAGCCGAACTGAAGTTGCCGGTTATCGGTCGTGGTGCTGGTAATCACGCCGGCAGCCCCGCGCGGTTGAGCGGTAGCCACAACCCACAAAGGATCAGCGACAGGAGAATCAAAAGCAGTTGTTTTCGTTTACTCGTCTTCTTCCACGGCACGTTCTTTTGGCTTTGCATTGTTCGGCTCCCATTATTATTAAAGTCAATTTCCTATTAGAGGCGGTCTCAAAAATGCGCGAAATAACACTTTGGTAGGGGTAAAGGACACAACTGCCGACACAAGCCGGTGGCCTTCTAAAGGTCAGAGAATTCAGACCCTTCGCGATCTTTGATCGTGCAAACTTTTTCGCGTTCAGTCTGTTGCGGGCATTTTTGAGACCGGCTCTAATTTGTCCGGAATTAATTCTTGGGGTCTTCCGGAGGTTGAAAGCATAGACACATTTGCGTCTCCGAGAGGGTCATCTGCTCCGGACCATCCTTCCAGAATGACGCCTCGTGGCAACGAAGTTCCTGTTCGCCAAGTATCCCTATCCACTCCGAAAATCTTCATTGGTGAATTGGCCGTTTGCGTGCGGGTCGTTACTCGATCCGTGATATCACACTCGTTTCCCTTTGGCGAAGGTCACTGGGCCTTTGGGCTAACGATATTGCGTCAACACCAAGCAAACCGGGGGCAGGTAGAAGCGTTCGAGTCTTGCCGGAAGATCCTGCTCAAGATGGGAGCCAAGAGAACCACCGACGTGAGCAAGCCGTTCGAGGTAGGAACCACTCCTTCGGCTGGCAGCAGCGGCAGTTGCCGGGCGGGATCGAACCGGAGCAATTCCGTGGTGAATTCGGACTTCGAGTGCCATGACATTGAGAATCTCTTCATCTGCGACCAAAGCGTGGTTCCCTACATCGATGCGGGAGGAGCGGTGACTGCTTACATCTCCTGCCACGCCTGGAGACGAATCGTTGCGACGCATTTCTCCCGCGCCTAGGAAACATCGAATGCTTTCTCCACGACCGATTCAGAATTGGAATCTTTGGTTTCTCGTCTCCCATCACGTTTTTGGTGGGCACAAGCAGCAAAACGGGACCGATCGACTCCACAATCGCTTGTATTGATGTGGCGAGCGGCGTATTCTTTTCGCCTGGTGGAAGCTGAGCGCCAGAAATTCTGAACTACCAGCGAGGCCCCCGAAATCCCTTGCCGGCTACGCAGGGGAAACAAGGAGAGAGGACAATGCTCCAAGGTTGTACGCCGTATCCCGAGGAATTTGTGCGCGAGTATATTTCCCGGGGCTACTGGAAGGACCAGACTCTCGGCGATCTGTTGGAACAGTCCGCGGTGGCGTTTTCTGAACGCCCGGCTGTCACCGACCGGTCCCGCACGCTCACTTACTCGGAGTGGAATCTCCTCTCCAACCGTTTGGCTCTGCATCTGTTGGATCGCGGTTTCAGGCCCGGCGATATCGTCCTGTTACAGCTTCCGAACATCTGGGAATTCAATGTTCTTCTATTCGCCTTGTTAAAGATTGGCGTGCTGCCCGTGATGTGCCTCTGGCAGCACCGCCACACGGAATTGTCTTATTTCGCCATGCTGACAGAGGCCCGAGGTTTTTTTTTCGCCCCGGAGTTCCGAAAATTCGATTACCTGACGATGGCGAAAGAACTACAAGCCGAGATTCCGACTCTAAAGTACTTGGTGGCGGTCGGCGATGGGAGCGCAACCGGCGTTTCGTATGTCACTCCGTGGCTGAACGAACCAATTGAAGAACTCTACCGCGCCGACTACCTAGCCCGGTTTCGTCCCAATGCGTTCGACGTGGCATTTTTCCTGGTCTCCGGCGGGACGACGGGGCTTCCCAAACTGATACCGCGCACGCATACGGATTACATCTATGATGCCCGGCAAAACGTGAAAGTGCTGGGGTGGGATTCCAATATCGTTTGTGTAGTCGTGCTGCCGGCGGCGCACAACGCCCCGCTGGGAGCGCCGGGTCTCATCGGCACGATCGCTGTCGGGGGGCTGACCGTAATGTGCACCGGGACGGACCCGGAAACGTTTTTCGAGGCTGTTCAAAGGGGCAAAGCCACCTACGTTACGATGAGCCCCGCATTGCTGATCAACTTGCTCAATTCGCCGGCGAGAAACAAGTATGACCTGAGCTCGCTGCGTTATATCTATGTGGCGGGACAGAAATTGTTGCCGGATACCGTGGACCGGACGTGGGCCGAGTGGCCTGGTGTCATTTTGGGTCAGGCTTTCGGCATGGCTGAGGGACTCAGCAACAAGACCCTGCCGGATGACCCCAAGGAGGTGATTCGCGATACGCAAGGGAGGCCCATCTCGCCCGCCGATGAAATCCGCATCGTCGATGACGACGGTCGGGAAGTTCCTCCAGGAGAAATCGGCGAATTGCTTACGCGAGGTCCATATACCATCCGCGGATATTACAAAGCCGAAGAGCATAACCGCGTGGCATTTACGCCCGATGGTTTCTATTGCACGGGCGATTTAGTCCGCCTTCACCCGACGGGCAACCTGGTGGTGGAGGGACGTCGGAAGGACATGATCAATCGGGGTGGCGAGAAGATCAGCGCCGAAGAAGTCGAAAATTTGATTCTGGGGCACGAAAGTGTTTACATGACTGCGGTGGTGGCAATGCCGGATCCTATTATGGGAGAAAAGACTTGCGCTTTCGTCGTGTCTAAGCCGGGTCACAACTTGACGCTGGAAGCATTGAATCAATTCCTAATGGAGAAGCGGATCGCCAAGTTCAAATTGCCGGAACGTCTGGAGGTTGTGCCATCGTTTCCGTTGACCGGCGTGGGAAAGATATCGAAGAAGGATCTTCGGGAGACAATTGCGAATAAATTGAGAGCGGAAGGGAAGCTGGGTGGATGATGTTGGTAGTCAACGTAGTTTAGGTTGGTATCGTCGAGGGACGACTTTGAGAACAAAACGGAAGAGTATAATCGCACGGCATTTACACACGATGGCTTCTACCGCGAGGGAGATACGGTCCAGCTGCACCCGACAGGCAACTTGGCCGCTGTCTCGGCAAGCGGGGAGGATTGGGAAAGGTGGTCAGAGCGATGGAACGAACTATTAGGGAACAAGCTCCGGCTCCACAAGCGCGCGGGGAATTTGCTAAGGACGTGCGGAGCTTTATCGAACTGCTCCAGCGCACCGGCGACGCGGTCGTCGTAGATAAGGAGGTTCGCTGGGATTTACAACTGGGAGCCATCAGCCGGCGGGCGGTGGAAATAGACGGTCCGGCAATTCTGTTCCGCAACATCCGGGACTATCCCGGCCAAGGCATGTTTGTGGACCCGATTGCAACGTGGCGCCGGGCCGCGATCACGCTTGGCTTGCCGCCGCACGCGCGTATCCCGGAAATCTATCAGGCATACTTGCGGGGAGATTCCAACCCCATTCCTCCCGTGGAAGTAAAAGATGCAGTTTGTCGCGAGGTGATTCGGCGGGGCAAGGACGTCGATGTAACGGATCTCGCGGTGCCCATGATCCATGAGGGAGACGGCGGACGATACCTGGGGACTTGGGACATCGTGGTAACGAAAGATCCCGAGACCGGCTGGATGAATTGGGGCACCTATCGTTTCATGGTCCACAACACGCAGTACTTGGCGGGGTGGCCCATCCCGGCCAGCCATTTGGGAACCATGCTGCGCGAAAAATATCTTCCCCGGAAAAAGCCGATGCCGATTGCAATCGCTATCGGTGCGGACCCATGCAGCCATTTGGCGGCGACTTCCACCACCCGGATCGGTCGCGATGAAGCGTCGCTGGCCGGGGGATTGGCTGGCCGGCCCATCGAAATCGCCCGCTGCCTCGATAGCGATCTCACCTTCCCCGCTTGCGCCGAAGTGGTCCTGGAAGGAGAAATTCTCCCCGACCAGATCGGCATGGAGGGCCCTTATGCGGAATTCCCCGGATATCGCTCCGGAGAAATGGGCGCGGGCATTCTGATGAAAGTGAATACCATCTGTCATCGCAAAGATCCCATCCTGACCATGGACTGCACGGGATTCAAAGATTGCAGTTCGATCGTTGCCGCACTCGGCGGCGGAGTGGCCATACAGCGGAGGCTGGAGCGGGAGGGCATTCCGGTGACCGGCGTCTATGTTCCGTCCGAGGGGGCGGTTCATCTCTGCATCGTAGGAGTCAGTAGAGGAGGCCCCGAAGTCACACAAAAAGTTCTGCACGCGCTGACTGGCCGGCGTTCTTATATGACCAAGATTTTGGTGGTCGAGGACGATATCGATATTTTCAATTTGAGTGAAGTCATCCATGCCTGGGCGACGCGCTGCCACTCGGAACGCGGTACATTCATTAAGCACGTCGAGGGAAGCGCCCTTGCCATCACCCCTTGCTACAGCCAGGAGGAACGTGCCCGGCACGCCGGAGCGAGCGCGGCATTTGATGTGAGCTTTCCACCGGAATGGGATCGCTGGGAGACACCGGTCCGAGCAACGTTTGACAAGATGTACCCCGACGAGGTCAAGAAGGAGGTGCTGGACAATTGGAAGGCATACGGACTATAGGCCGATTTACCCTGGCGCGATTCCGCTCCTAGCTTCATTGTAGTAACCGCGACTTGATCTGAATCGTTTGCATTGCGGGACTCCGTTTTCTTCATTGATCGAACTCCTACGAGAAACTCGCCCGAACCAAGAATCTAGGTAGTGGTGCAGTTTCCGGGTAGGGACAGGCATTCCTGCCTGTCCCCCTGAGCAGGTACAGGCTGGAAAGCCCGTACCTGCGCCGAAGCCGTCGTTTTCGCTCAAACTGCACCACCGCAAGCTTCTAGTTTTGGCTAACGTTGATGCCAGATTGTGTTATTATCTCCGCAAACGGCGTGGTAAGAAAAACGTAGTTTAATTGACTGGCTTGCTGTCCGTCGAGCAAACCTCTAAATGGGAGACGCCAACGATATGAAAGCAGCGACTCTGGCCTGGATGGGAATCCTGTTGACGGGGGTCAGTTACCTTCACGCTGCTACACAGTCCTCAAGTCCATCCACGGAGCTTCCCTCCCCATACCGTGCCGTGCTGGATCGCTATTGCGTGACCTGCCACAATGAAAAACTACGTACAGCGGAACTGATACTGACAAAGGACAAGATCGACCCGGCAAAGGTCACTAAAAGCGCGGCGGTGTGGGAGAAGGTGGTTTGGAAACTTCGGACGGGGACGATGCCTCCGGCCGGAATGCCACGACCGGATCAGGCCACCTACGACTCCTTCGCCACGTACCTGGAGACAGAACTCGACCGTGCGGCCGCTCTCAGTCCCAATCCGGGCAGGACAGGCGTTCATCGCCTGAACCGTGCCGAATACACGAATGCGATTCGGGACTTGCTTGCATTGGAAGTTGATGGCGGGACGCTTCTTCCCCCGGACGAATCGGCTTACGGTTTCGACAACATTGCCGATGTTCTCTCGGTATCCTCGATGCTGCTAGAAAGGTACATGGCGGCGGCAAGAAAGATCAGCCGTCGCGCGATTGGAGATGCCGATGTGCGTCCGGGGTTTGACACATACGAAGTCCACAAGTTTCTCCGGCAAGATGACCGCATGAACGAGGATCTCCCGTTCGGTTCCCGGGGCGGAATCGCGATTCGGCATTACTTCCCGCTCGATGGCGAGTACGTCATCAAGATCCGGTTGCAGAGAGAAGCTCGGGAGCGTATCCGCGGCCTCCATGAGCCTCATCAGATCGACGTCCGCGTGGATGGCGTGAGAGTGAAGCTGTTCACGGTTGGTGGCGAGGCGCATGGCCGGCCGGCGCCGATTTTTTCCCTTGGCACTGAGGTGGGGGCCCCCGAACAAGAGCAATATGAGCGCTTCGCGGATGAAGCGTTAGAAGCCCGCTTTCCGGCGAAGATGGGTACGCGAGTGATTGCGGTCTCTTTCGTTAACCAGTCCGCGATTCCGGAAGGTCCACTTTACTATATCAATGGCAGGCCCGATTTCATTCCGCGTCTGGCTCTGTCGGATTTGATTGAAAATAGGGGTGGTACCCCGGATGTGCAAACTGTGTCGATCGGTGGTCCCTACGACGCCAAAGGGCTGGGTGAGACACCCAGCCGCTGGAAGATTTTTGTTTGCCGCCCAGCCAACAATAACCCAGCTAACAATAACGATGACGCGGCCTGCGCCAAGAAAATCGTCTCCACGCTGGCGCGCCGGGCATATCGCCGCCCGGTCGCAGAGGAAGATCTCCAGCCGCTGCTCAAGTTCTACAAGGCCGGCCGGAGCGATGGAGGCTTCGAAGCAGGAATCAGCCGGGCGCTGGAAGCCATATTGGTCAGTCCCGAGTTTCTGTTCCGCATCGAACACGAACCAGTCCCCCAGAGCGGGATGGCGCCGGGCGCGGTCTATCGCGTGAGCGACATCGATCTGGCCTCCCGGCTGTCATTTTTTCTTTGGAGCAGTATCCCTGACGACGAACTTCTACGTGTGGCCGAACAAGGTAAGCTGCAAGATCCCGCGGTGCTGGAACAACAGGTCCAGCGAATGCTTCGCGATCCCCGCTCGCACGCGTTAGGGAGCAGTTTTGCCGCGGAGTGGCTGGGCCTGCGCTCGCTGGCTGCGGCGAAGCCGGATCAGAATGTATTCAGCGATTTCGACGAGAACCTTCGGGACGCATTCCGCCAGGAGACGGAGCTTTTCTTCGAAAACATCGTGGGCGAGGATCGCAGCGTGCTGGAGTTCTTGGACGCAGACTATACCTTTGTCAACAATCGATTGGCCGAGCACTATCGGATTCCAGGAATTTACGGCAGCCATTTTCGTCGCGTGAAGTTGAGCGATGGGAGGCGCGGAGGCTTGCTGGGCCAGGGTGCTATCCTGACGGCGACGTCCTATGGCAATAGGACCTCCCCGGTTTCGCGGGGCAAATGGGTGATGGAAAACCTGCTCGGGACGCCGCCTCCCCCGCCGCCGCCGAATGTTCCTTCCCTCAAGGATCAAGGCGAGGACGGCAGGGTTCTGACGATTCGCCAGAGGATGGAACAGCACCGTGCGAATCCCGTCTGCGCGAGCTGCCACAAACTGATGGACCCGCTTGGTTTCGCACTCGAAAACTTTGATGGAATCGGCCGGTGGCGGACCAGCGATTCCGATAGCCCCATCGATTCTTCGGGGATACTTCCGGACGGTACCAAGTTTGACGGTCCCGCTGAGCTTCGAGCATTGCTTCTGAGGAAGCCGGAACAATTTGTCAATACGGTGACGGGAAAGCTTCTCACTTACGCCTTAGGCCGGGGGTTGGAGTATTACGATGCCCCGGTTGTGAGGACAATCATTCGGGGGAGCGCGGCCAGCAACTACCGCTGGTCTTCGTTGGTTATGGGGATAGCCAAGAGCACGCCATTTCAGATGAGAGTGAGGACACAAGAGCCATGATGATTTTTAAAAAGGCCATTCCCCGCCGGACGTTTCTCCGCGGGCTTGGAGCGACAGTGGCATTGCCGATGCTGGAGGCGATGATCCCGGCGTTTGCAGCCAAGAGCCAGGCGGCGATCCTGTCACCGGTTCGTCTCTCCGTCTGCTATGTTCCGAACGGGATCATACCGAAGGCATGGAAGCCGACGAAGGTGGGTTCCGATTTTGAGATTACTCCGGTTCTGGAACCACTTGCGAAATTTCGGGATCGCTTTCTCGTTCTAAGCGGGCTCAGCAGCAAACCCGCTGAGACTACGGCGGGCGATGGCGGCCAAACCGCGCCGCACGAGCGCGCCTGCGGCGCGTTCCTGACGGGTGCTCACCCCTATAAGGAAGGCAGGGTGGGAGTTTCGATGGACCAGGTTCTGGCGCAGAGCCTCGGTCGGCAGACTCAACTGGCGTCGCTCGAGCTCGGCATAGAGGACTCCGGCATTACAGGCCAATGCGCACTGGGCTGGAGCTGCGCCTACATCCACACACTCTCCTGGCGTACCTCTACGACGCCCGTACCCGTTGAGAATCAGCCGCGCGTGGTATTTGAGCGCCTATTCGGCGACAGCAACACAACCGATCCGGCAGAGCGGCTTGCAAGAATCTCGCAGAATCGCAGCATTCTCGACTGGATGTCCGAATCGGTCAGTCGAATCATGAAGAGGCTCGATCAAAAAGACCGCGCGAAGCTCGTCGAGTATTTCGATTCCATTCGCGATGTCGAGCGGCGCATCTCGAGGGCGGAGGAACAATCTTCCAGGGAAATGCCGGTGTTGGATAAGCCCGCTGGGATTCCTGCGAGGTATGATGAGCATGCCAAGATCATGTTTGACCTGATGACGTGTGCCCTGCAAAGCGATATGACCCGCGTCCTCACGTTCATGATGGGCCGCGAGCAAAGCGACTACACCTACCGCGAGATCGGCATTCCCGATGCGCACCATCCCACAACGCACCATCAGAACGATCCCGTTAAGATCGCGAAGGTAACTAAGATCAATGTTTTTCATACCACGCTGCTCTCGTATTACCTGGAGAAGTTGGCATCCACGCCCGACGGCGATGGCTCTCTGCTGGACCATTCGATGGTCCTTTACGGCAGCGGCCTGGGCGACGGCAGCGGACATCAGCCCCACGATCTGCCCATCCTCTTGGCGGGTGGAGCAGCGGGACAAATCAAGGGCGGCTGTCACATACAATATCCCATGTTTACGCCGATATCGAACCTGTTCCTGACCATCATGGACAAGATGGAGGTTCACCAGGATAGCCTCGGCGACAGCACCGGAAGGCTCGACCTCGGCCATCCTTCTTAAACAGAGCATGAACTGCCAGGCGAAGACTTGCCCAGACCCGCCCTAGGTTGATGCGCTGGGCAGTGATGTAAAAAAGCGGTTTAAGCGAACGGAGAAAAAAGATGAGCCTTAAAGCTAAAGGCTTGGTGAATACGTGGACGATGCTTCTGCTGTCTGCCGCAATCCTTGCCCCGGCAAGCTGGGGCGAACTTCGGCTGGCGGATGCGGCGAAGGGGAAAGATAAGGAAGCCGTGCGTTCACTCGTGCAGCAACACGTGGACGTGAATGCGCCCCAGGGGGATGGGACGACGGCTCTGATGTGGGCGACTCACTGGGATGATCTTGAAACGACGGACCTACTAATTCATGCCGGCGCAAACGTGAACGCAGCGAACGACAATGGCGTCACTCCTCTCTGGCTGGCCTGCACCAATGGGAACGCAGCGATCGTCGAAAAGCTATTGAAGGGCGGCGCGAATCCAAATGCTTCCTTGTCGCGAACAGGTGAGTCGGTGCTGATGACGTGTGCGCGCACGGGCAATGTGGATGCGGTGAAATCACTGTTGGCCGGCAAAGCGGAGGTCAATGCAAAAGACAATTGGAGCGGCCAGACGGCATTGATGTGGGCGGTGGCGGAAAAACATCCGGAGGTGGTCCGAGTGTTGGTCGGGCACGGAGCGGACGCGCGGGCCCGCTCGAAGGTTCAAACCGATACCTATGGCCGTACGCGGGGCGGTTTCACGCCGCTGCTGTTTGGTGCTCGGGTGGGTGATTTGGAAAGTGTCCGGATTTTGCTCGCTGCGGGAGCGGACGTAAACGAGGCAACGCCCGAGGCGGGTAATACCTTGGTGGTGGCCAGCGCCAGCAATCGCGAGGAGCTTGCAATATTTTTGCTGGAGAAGGGCGCGAACCCGAATTCGGCCGACGAGTATGGATTTACGGCTTTGCACCACGCGGTTCAGAAAGGAATCTCAGACCTCAGCGCCATAGAATACACGCCGGCCCTTTTGCCCCCGCGCAACCAGCCGGAATTGGTAAAGGCACTCTTGGCACATGGAGCCGACCCGAACTCTCGAATCAAGAAAGACTACCCGGCCTCGGTCGCACCATACCGGCACACAACTCCCGCGAGCATTCTCGGCGCGACACCATTTTTCCTGGCCGCCGCAGCCGGCGATGCGAATATCATGCGCCTCCTGCTGGCTGCCGGAGCCGATCCGCTGCTGACGGCCGGAGAATTAATGCGGCCTCTCATGGCGGCGGCGGGAATGACCCGGCTCGTGGACTTCCTGCCGGGGGAGGAGAGCAGCCATCTGGAAGCCGTCAAATTAGCAGTCGAATTGGGTTCCGACGTCAATGAGACTGCCAAAGACGGCGAAACCGCTCTGCACGCGGCATCATTCACTGGAGCGGACACAATCGTTAAATTCCTGGTGGACAAAGGCGCCAACGTGGACGCCAAGGACAAGCTGGGACGGACGCCTTGGAGCATGGCGGCGGCGGTCTATCCATCCTATGGGAGCGCTAGCTCAAACAGGCTCGCTGGGGTACGTCTTCACCAGAGTACGGCCGATCTGCTTCTCAAATTGGGCGCCACCCGAATGACCGAGAAAGACTTTCCGAGCCCCTCCAGTATTCGGCGTGGGGAGTACGCGGAGGGTAAGGCAGGAGCGGAAAGGGAAAAGATTCCCGACCGACAAAAAACCAGTTCAGTCCCGGCGCGATGAGACGTGTCGCGCTGAGGTTTTCAATATTTTAAACCGCACGAACTTTAGCGACCCCAATGTGACGATCTTCGCGGCGCGAGCGGATACAGAAGCTCCGCTAGCGAATGCCGGAAGAATCAGCAGCACGTCCAGTTCCTCGCGGCAGATTCAACTCGCACTGAAGATGCTTTTTTAAATGAGTTGACCCGATTTCGCTCCGGCGCGAAGATGAATTGATTGCAAGCCGGAGATCGAAACAAACGCGGCTTATTTGGAAAGGAACTCTTATGCAGGGGCAGTCCGGAACGATTGACGACAACTACGACGTAATCGTGGTGGGAGCCGGTATCGGTGGCTGCATCATGGCGGCGCGTCTAGCGCAGGTTGGTGTAAATCCCCAAAACGGAGAGAAGCTGAAGATCGCCCTCTTCGAGTGGGGACCGTACCACAAGGGAGATCCGAAGAGGGGCTACGGGATTCCCAGCCGCCGTGCGTCGTTTGATGGAATGCCCTACGAACTGGCACGACGCTTTATGACGCCTTGGGGAGAGCTGGGCATGGTGGGAGGCTCCACCCAGTGGGCGGGCATGATTGCGATAATGCCGGAGCCGATTGACTTTCTGACCTGGCAGGCCGAGACCGGGGTTGACTGGACCATGGAAAATTTCACATATCCCTTAACGGAGACACGGGAGATGTGGCATCCGGAGCCGGAGCCGGAAGAGGTGCGCAGCCCCGGCCAGCAAAAGTTTCGCGACACGGCGTTGAGCTTGGGATATCGGGTCACGGAGGTGGGCCAGGCTAAGCTGAACTGCCCACGCTGCGGCGACTGCAACGGAAGGATCTGTCGTTACGACGCCAAGAGCACCGGACTCGTTACCTACGCACCGATCGCGGACCACGAAGGCGTTCATATTCTGCCGCAAACGCCTGTCGAGAAGGTCATCATCGAGAAAAAGGGAAGCCGTCCGGTTGCCACGGGTGTCGTCTATCGCAAAGACGGCAAACCATTCCGGGCCAGGGCGGACAAGGTGATTCTGAGCTGTGGTTGGAATGCGACGCCGGTTCTGCTCTATCAATCGGGGTACGGTCCCAGGGACAAGGTGCGAGGCGAGTTGATCGCGGAAAATCGTCACGTGGGCGCCCACGTGCGTGCTGGGGTTGCGGGACTCGGCGTCCAAGCGTTGTTCGACGAAGCGGTGAAGCGTCCGGATATCGGGGTGCACGGGGTTTATACAATTTGGAAAGCTCTGGATCCGCGCGGTTATAACACGTTAATTATCCGCGAAGACTTCGGATCAAGAGAAGGCACCGGCCGCTATCCGAGTGAATTGGCTGCCTCGCGGCTGGCTCCCGCGATGGGCCGCGACCTCAAGGAATACATGGCGAAGTGCCTCACTCATGTTGGATCGATGAACATGCAGGTTACCAAGAATCGCGTGGAAGGCGAAATCAACCTCCAGGGCGGAATTGTGATCAAGAGCCGCGAGACAGCGGGCGAGCGCTCCGCCACAGACGACCGTCCCGGTACGGAGGACGAGGTTCCGCGCAGCCTTCTGGAAAAAGATTGTCCGGAAGTGATTGAATTGTTGCGCGAAGGGCAAGCGATCGCCAAGAAAATCGTGTCCCAGATGGGCGCAAGAAAGATTGCAACGGACGACGAGCTGCCGGATCGCTTCGGATTTTCGCTTCCCACGTCTTCGTGCCGAGCGGGAGCGAGCCGAGACAATTCCGTGGTCAATTCCGACCTGGAGTCGCACGACGTGGACAATCTGTTTATCTGCGATTCGAGCGTACTTCCGTGTCAGGGCGGAGGAAACCTCAGCATGCCTACGGCCGCCATCTGCTGTTACGCCTGGCGCAGGATGGTAATCAACCACTTCTCACGAGCGTAGCAGGGATACCGCGACCCGTTCCGCTCCTGGAATTACTCTCCGGGGGGAACGCTCTCGCCTACGCCCACGAGAAGTGGTTGGCCACGAAGTCCGCGTGGCAGGTCCCCCCAAGAATTGCGTCCCATCAAATCCCAGCGCAAACAGGATCATGAGCCATCGATATCTTCTCCGCCTTCTTGTCAGGATTTCCGCCTCACTCAGTCTGTGGCAGGATCATACGCCGAGGGACCGAGGGATTCAAGCTGAAATGGTCTCCCGCCCATAAGGTCTCCATTCCTTCTTGACAAGCGGGAAGGTGTTGCGCAGAATGACCGCATTCCCGGATTGGAGTTATTTCCCGATAGCGCCGCGGTTCGTGAATACGGCTGGAACCGGACGCCGAGGAGGTTTTCTATGACGATTCCGCGAAGCTTGCTCACCGTTGTTCTCGCCGCGACATTTTTTTCCGCGGCACATGCCGAGGACGTTCTGCAAATCGGCGGATTCAACCGCGATGCCGTCAGCTTCGTCGCCGAGCACAAGGGATTCCTCCAGCAGGAAGGAATCCGTATGGAATACACGCACGTGCGCGCCTCGGTCGAGTTGATGCGGAACCTCGTGAGCGGGAAGTTCGACCTGATCCAAAACACCGCGGACAACGTCATCGCCTGGGCCGAGGGACAGGGCGCCGACCCGCAGAAAAACGACTTCATCATCTTCAGCGGCGGACGCAAGAGTGTGACGCTCCAACTCGTCGGCGCGCCCTCTATTACCCGCATCACCGATTTCAAAACGGAAGTGCTTGCCGTTGACGCCGTCAATACCGGCTACGCTCCGGTCCTGGTCTACATGCTGAAAAAGCACAGCCTCTCGCTCGGGCATGATTACACCCTGAAGCCTTTCGGCGGCGGTGGAGCGCGCCTGGAGGCCCTGTTGAAGGGAGAGGCCGCCGGAGGATTCGTGACCTTCGATAAGAATCTGGAATCCAAGGGATTTCGCCTGTTGGCCGAATCGCAGGACTACCTCCCGAATTACGCCGACGGGATCGGCGCAACGCGTCGCGACTGGGCCGCCCAGAATGAAGAGCTGCTGGTGCGCTACATTCGTGCGCTCGTGCGTTCCACGGCATGGCTGCTCGATCCCAAGAACAAGGCCGAAGCGATCCAAATTTTCCGCGCCGGACTGGACGACTCCGACGTGAGGGCACGCCAGCTATATGATGAATCGCTCGACCCTAAAGTCGGCGTGATCCCCCGCGCCAAGCTGGATCGCAAGGGCATCCAGACGATCCTGGAACTGCGCGCGCTGATGGGCGAGATGAAACCGCCGCTTCCTTCGCCCGACAAGTACATCGACGAGCGTTACTACAACAAGGCGATCGCTACGTTGGCCGCCGGCTCAAAAAAGTAGGAATTGTCCACAAAACTGGGAATTTCGATAGTGGCTCAGGGTCCGACATGGGCGTTACGCGGCACAGTGGACGAAGCGACGTTGCATAAACGGTAAGTTTTGCACCGTGCCCAGTCTTTCACAGGGCAAGCTCGCTATGCGAGCCAAGGCGCACAAGTTCGAGGCTTTCGTCATCCGGCTTGCGGTAGATCAGGACGAGATCTGGCCGGATGTGGCAGTCGCGGTGATCGGTCCATTCGCCGGACAGTGGATGATCGAAATTCCGGCGGGGGAGCGGCGTGTCGGCGGCGAGTAAGTTCACGACCTCCATGAGTAGAGCGTCCAGCTTCTTGCTGTGCCGACCGGATTTTTCTCGCTTGTAGTCGCGCTGAAAGCGGGTGGTGTATTTAACTTCCCGCATTCAGGCTCCGCAGCAGTTTATCCGGCTTGCCGACCTTGACGAGTTCGCCCCGGCGCGCGGCTTTCATCGCTGCTACGGTTTCGGCGTTGGGGTTAAGCGGCTCGAACGGCAGGGCCTTTTCCGCCGCGACGCGCACCAACAGCAGACGAAAGGCATCGGACACGGTAAGGCCGATTTTCTTCAGCGCCGCCGCGGCTTCCCTCTTGGTGCGTTCATCGATGCGGGCGCGAACGACGGAATTGTCAGTCATGGCGTTAATCTCCTCTTGAGCTACATTGTAGCTCAAACGCCGAAAAATGTCCGGCTTCCCGACGTTGCAAGTAGGGTATTTTTTGACTCATTCGCGGAACCCGCGCCAATCGCGGGGTTGGGTTGGCTTGCGCGAAGCTTTTCGGTAATTTGAAGCAGAAAAGCCCACGCCGAGAAAAGCGCTCGGCGTGGCTACCAGCTAATTTGTTCTGTGCGATAATCGAGATGGCGATGACTCAGCAGGGGAAGAAACGCGATTGGTTCGATCTCGGCGCTAGTGCATTTGCTCAGGCGTGTCCCGGCACCTACGCTCTGCCGACGTACGTGTGCCCAATCTGCCGCAGCCCGTTCACGGTCGAGGCGCTCGACGACGGTCGGCTTTCTGTGGAGCACGTGCCTCCGCACAACGTTGGCGGTCGCGAACTCCTCCTAACATGCACCGCGTGCAACAACACAGCAGGTACGAAGTTGGACGCGTCAGCGAAGACGAAGGAGGACGTACGCCTAGCGATGGCAGGCAGGGCCGCCCGCCCGCACCGCGTTAGAGCCACCATCGGCGAAATCACGGTGAACGGTCAGCTCCATACGAAGGACGGATCGTACTCGCTCACCATCCCCAAGGAGGTCAACAAGCCAGGAACGAGCAAGGTAGTGCAGCAGCTTGCACGCGTCGGCGCGTCAGTTACCGTGGAGCACGAACGCTACTCGGAACTTGGTGCCAACATTAGCTGGTTGCGTGCGGGATATCTCGCTCTCGTCGCGATGCAAGGCTACAACATTGTCCTCGACCCCGCGATGGACATCGTGCGGACACAGATCCGGGAGTGCGATGAGCGACAATTGCTGACCTTCGTTGCGGACACGCAAGAAGACTTTCCGCTCACGATACGACAAATTCTACGCGTCCTTAAACCAGCATGGCACAACGGCTGGACTGTCCAGTTCGGTCGCTACCTCGTCAACCTCCCATCCCTGGGTGACATGACCTTTTATGAACGCCTTGCGAAGAACGGCTTGAGCCCCACGGTGCAACACACGACATACGAGTACGTCGGCTGGCCCACCACACCCAACTTCGGCCTACCACAACATGAAGTCGCATGAGATCGTGTTCTGTGCGGGAGGGTGATGCTGTGGCTTCGCTCTTGGAGATCTTGGCCTGTATGACTCCCGAGAAAGGCGTTTCCTGCCGCTTAACGGATGGATTGTCGGCAAATCGAAAACTGACCCACCACCAGAATTTGCCCTGAAATTGGGCAGTCGATTCGAGAGGATAAATCCACCAAGCGGCCATCACTCCAGCGGCTGAATGTGAACGATCCATCCATCGTGGTCCACCATCCAGGCGCTCGGCGGAGTGGTCGAATTATCCATCCAGGACTCGCGGTCGTGGCCATACGGCTCGGGCAGCACGTATTCGGTCCACTCTTCGGTCTTGGGACGGAACCGGAAGTAACGGCCGCCTTGCAACTCGCCCGCCCACACGTCGCCATTCTTATCCGCGTTGGCGGTGTAAAGAGACGCGTACGGCGTTGGCACGGTGAATTCGCGGACGCGCTTCTTGGCCAGCTCGAATTCCACCAGGACGCCGCCGCGGCCGCCCGACCAGTAGTTGCCCGCCGGATCGAACTCGCCTCGCGCCGGACCGGAATTGGGGCTGCTGTCGGGCTCGAATATCTCTCCGGTCCTGCTGTCCACGATCACCACGCCATCCTGCGGCCAGGCGCCTCCTCCAAAATATCTGCCGTCCTTGCTGACCGCGCTTCCGTAGGTGCCATTGAATTTCTTCAGATCGTATTTCTTAATCAGATTGTTATTTTTCGGATCCACCTTGGAAACGGCTTTGGCGCGGCATTTCCAGATGAAGCCTTCCGGATCGATGGCGTAATTGCCTCCCATGGGAGAATTAAACGGCTGCTCGACCTTCCATGCGAATTTCGTAAACTGCTCCGTCTTAGGGTCCAGCCGGACAATGTTGTGCGCCCAGTTTTCCGAGCCCCATACGATATCGTTGTGATCCACCCAGAGCCAGTGAATCCCGGGGCTCGCTTGCGTATCGAGCGGAACGTGAAACTCCTTCACGATTCCCGTCTTGGGATCCAGGCGTCCGATGTAGGAGCTCCTGTGCGGGCTGTACCAAAGATTCCCTTTCGAATCGCCCGCTACGTCGTGCGTGGCGAGTTCCAGGCGCGGCAGCTCGTATTCGGTGATGATGGCCCGCGTGGCGCGCCCGCTCGGCCGCGGCATGACACGGAACGCCGGGTCCTTCGATTCCGGCCCCCGCACCGTTGCCAGCCACTTGACCATCTGCGCTTCCTGTTCCTTCGGCAGCCGGCCCTGAGGGCTGGTGTTGATCAGCGGCGAGCCGGCTCCGTGCGTCATCCGATATACAATTCTTCCCCAGCCCTGCTCGTCGTAGCGGCCCCGGAAAATCTGCTGGTAGGAGTGACACCAGTTGCAGTAGACTCGCAATGTGTTTTTTTCCTCCGCCGTGCCGGAAAGATTCATCATCCACTCGCCGCCCGTGAGTTGCGCCGCGATCTCGGGAAACGGCGGCAGTAGCTCCTGGTCGGTGATTCGCTCCAGGACGATGTCTTCGAGCTTATTCGCGCCGTTGATCGCGACCGAGTCCTTGACCCAGGGATAAAACTCCAAGGGCTTCGCGATCCGCAGCGTGTACGAGCCGGCTTCGAGTTTCGGAAATTCGTAGCGGCCCTCGTCGTTGCTGTAGACCGTGGTCCGGACGGCGCTTTTTTGCGAGATCAACTGGACCATGATCCCTTCCAGCGGCACGCCCTTCGAAGATCGCACCGCGCCCTTGGGACCTCCCAGGAGCTTGCTGGCGCCAGGGGCCTGCGCCCAGAGCAGTGATGCCGTTGCCGATAAGGCCAGTATAAGAAGCCCGCGCGCGGCGGACCGCTTCAACTCGATTCGTATTGCCATCGCTCCTCCCTCTTTTTGAAACGACAAGTGACCGCCGGACGCCGGGGCCGGGCCGTCGAATTTATTTATTATGATTATTTCGCGCGATACCGTGGATTCGCCGGAGGCGCTTCCGAGTTCCAGCAGCAATGATCTTTCAGATAGCTCGACAAATCCGCGAGATCGTCTTCGCTCAGCGCATATTTGTAGGCCGCCATTCCCGGGCCTCCATTGCGGATCTTGTCCTTCACCGTGTCTTCACTGACGGGCTGGCCGGACATCAGCTTGGGACGTTTGTACAAGCCCGTAAGCTGCGGCGCTCCCTTAATGAACTCGTTGTGGCAGTACCAGCATTTGTAATAGTAGATTTCCTCACCGCGCTGCCAGCCGCTTTTGGCGGCCTTGCGGAATTCATAAATTTCAAGCGACCGCTGGTTATAGTCCTTGGCGGGTTCTTTGGGCTCCTTCTTGGCGGCTCCCTGTTGTGACGAACCTTCTTGCGCCTCAACAGGCTGTACCCATGGGCCTGTCTCCGCGAACGTCAAGATTAATACCAAAATAAATACGAAGTTAAATACGAAGATGAATACCGGGCCGGCCGTCCTCCGATTCGCTTTGCTCCAATTCATATCGCCCCCTAAATCCTGAACTTCGCAAGCCCGCCAACCCCGCATCATACGTAATTTCAACGACTGCATCGTACGTCTGCCCGTGGGAGTTGTCAAGGGATAGCGCCATTCGGGTCAACGGTCTTTAGAAATGTCCCCCTGTAGCGTTCAATAGAAGTGTCCCCTTTTGTTTTCGTGTTAGTTCCGTTGCTTTCCGTGGCCTCGGCCGGAGCGGAGCCCTGCGAGCCGAAGGCGAGCGTTTAGGGCGGAGCGGAGGCCGAGGCCATGGAAAGGCGTCCTTCATAGGGAACGGTGCGAGGTGGTCCCAGCGGTTGCATATTCTGATAGCTTCTTCGCCACGGGTGATTCGGCATCGGGGCCACCGGTGGTGTGCCGGTCTGGTGCCGTTGCCGCTCAATCCTTTTCGGCTTTGCCGGCCTCTCCGGCAGCTCATGCCATCGCAGCTTCTGGCCGCGATAGTGGATCTCCATGGCGCCGTCCTCCCATTCACACACCACCACGGTACGGTTGGCCGGGGCGTGATGCCGGCTTTGCCGCTCCACTTGATAGAAACGGTTGTGGTGGCGCACCACCCAATCGTTGCCCAAGGTCCGCTCGGTCTCCAGCCGGAATATCTCGCGGCATTGTTTAACTCCCGGCATCGGTAAGTGATCATCCACTTCGGAAACCGGCTCGACGGCGAAACGTTGGTTGTGTTCGTCGCAATACTCTCGCTCCAGATACCGGTTCACTTGCTCGTGCGTGGCGATGCGCTTGCGCCGCAGTTTCTTCACCAGCCGGTCCTGATGCGTGCCGTGATTGCGTTCCAC
>Ga0209726_10001847_pt1 | contig 32760 bp, 25 predicted proteins | sample Subgrocontami54m_FD_187453 | JGI IMG/M metagenome (GOLD analysis project Ga0209726, IMG submission 187453) | Subsurface groundwater microbial communities from S. Glens Falls, New York, USA - GMW46 contaminated, 5.4 m (SPAdes) (version 3) | ecosystem: Environmental > Aquatic > Deep subsurface >... | reverse complement strand
GATGCTGCCGCCCCGGCTCACGATTCCCGTCACGCGTTTGGTGGTGAGCGGTACGTATTGAATAAGCACGCCGGCGTGGATCGTCATGTAGTCCACCCCCTGCTCGGCCTGCTCCTCAATCACCTCCAGCATCACGTTCTTGTTCAAATCCTCCACACGCCGCACGCGCGAGAGCGCTTCATAGATCGGAACGGTGCCGATCGGCACGGGTGAATGCGCCAGGATCGCCTTCCGTATCTCCGGGATGTCGCCGCCGGTGGAAAGGTCCATCACGGTATCGGCGCCGTACTTCACCGAATAGCGCAGCTTTTCCAGCTCCTCTTCGATGTTCGATGTCGTCGACGAGTTTCCGATGTTGGAATTGATCTTGCATTTGGACGCCACGCCGATCGCCATCGGCTCCAGGGCCGCATGGTTCCAGTTGGCCGGAATGATCATCCGTCCGCGCGCCACTTCAGACCGGACCAGTTCCGCCGGGATACTTTCGCGCTGGGCTACATACTCCATCTCCTCGGTGACCAGGCCCTGCCGGGCATAGTGCAGCTGCGTGCGGACGGGATGCGATTGGCGCTTGAAAACGTAGTCAGGTCTGTTCATGTCGGCTGTCTCCTAAACTCTCAAGTCTACAACGTAGCGCGGACCATGGTAGTCTGCCATCCATGAGCCCTCTGTTTTGTCTGGCCACTCTCCAGGTGGCGGGTGGGTTGAGTGGTATGCTCGACGCCTGGCTCACCCGTATCGCCGAGCGTCAATGGACCGCACGCGCCGCCGAAGTCGCGTCCATCCAAACCCCCGATGATGTGGCGCGCCGCCAGAAGTATATCCGCGAAAAGTTCCTCGCCTCCCTCGGCGGCCTGCCGGAAAAAACACCCTTGCACGCCGTCCTCACCGGAACTCTGGTTCGCGATGGCTATCGCGTCGAAAAATTGATCTACGAAAGCGTGCCCGGATTCAAGGTGACCGCGAACGTGTATGTGCCCCTGCGTCAAACTCCGCCGTTTCCGGCCGTGATCGGTGTGGCCGGGCACAGCAATACCGGCAAAGCCGAGCCCGCCTATCAGTCCGCCTGGATCTCCATGGCCCGCCGCGGATTTCTCGTGCTCGCCCTCGATCCTCCCGGGCAAGGCGAGCGGTCTGAATACTGGGACGCCGGGGCGGGGAAGTCGAGCATTGGTATCGGCACGCGCGAACACACGATGGCTGGTCTCCAATGCCTGCTCACCGGAACCAACATCGCCCGCTATGAAGTGTGGGACGGGATTCGCGCCTTCGACTATCTGCTGACACGCAAGGATGTCGATGGCGCCAGAATCGCCGTCGCCGGCAACTCCGGCGGCGGCACCCAGAGCGCCTACCTTGCCGTGGCCGAGCCGAGGCTCGCCGCCGGTCTCGCTGGTGTTGCGATCGATGCCCGAATCAGCGATGACGTCATCGATCTCACCGGATCGTCGCACACGGCACGCCTCGGGCATGTGGAACTCGGGGCCCGAATTTCGCCGGCGCCGGGCGCGGCGCCCGGCGTGATCTCCGCTTTGTCGCAGCTCTCCGGCACGCTGGGCGCGCAGGCACCGTCGCTCGCGTTCCTGCAGCCATTCATCGGCAGCGCCGCCGTGCTCGATGGGCGCGTCATGGCGAAGCTGAGTTTCGCCGGAACGCTTGGGGCGCCCGTGCTGACGGGCACGCTCGCCCTCGACGCGGTTCGCATCGACATGCCGCAGCACGCGCTGGCGTTGCGCGACGGTCGTGCGCGAATCGTGCTCGACGAGCGCTCGCTCACGGTGCAATCGCTCGCGATACGCGGCGGCGAAGGGCAATTCGAGGCCTCGGGCGGGATGCGCCTTGGCGATCACGCCGCGACGCTCGACTGGCGCGCCGAGCGGCTGCGGCTGTTCAATCGCCCGGACCGCCAGCTCGTCGTGAGCGGCGCGGGCAAGGCGAGCCTGATCGAAAAGCGGCTCTCGCTGCAGGGCGAGCTGAAAGCCGATCTCGGTGTGATCGAAATCGACGAGGGCGCCGCCGAGCGGCTCGGCGACGACGTCGTGGTCACCGGGCGCGCGAACAAGCCCGTGGCGCAGGCGAAGCGCGCGCTGCCGCTCGATCTGGATATGGCGATCGACGCCGGCGAACGGTTTCGCGTGCGCGCCAAGGGCCTCGCTGCCGAGTTGTGCGGCCGCGTTCGCCTGCGCACGCGCGAGGATGCCGAAATCGTCGCCCAGGGCAGCCTCGAGACGCGCAACGGAACCTACCGCGCGTTCGGGCAGGAACTCGTGATCGAGCGTGGACGGCTGCTGTTCGATGGTCCGGTCGGCAACCCGGGTCTCGACGTTCGCGCGTTGCGCAAGAACCAGGAGGTCGAGGCCGGCGTCGAGGCGCGCGGCACCGTGCGCTCGCCCGTGATCCGGCTGGTTTCTGAGCCGGCCGTCTCCGACCAGGAAAAAATCGCCTGGCTCGTGCTCGGGCACGGCGCGGCGAGCACGCAGGGCGCGGAAATCGCGCTGCTGCGGGCCGCGGTCAGCACGCTCTCGGGCTCGGACTCTGGGCTTTCGGTCGGCCAGAACCTCGCGCGCGGCCTCGGCCTGGACGAGGTCGGCATCCGCGGCGGGCTTGGCGGACACGTGGTCGCGTTCGGCAAGCGCCTCTCGGACCGGGTCTATCTCGAGTACGAGCAGGGATTGACCGTCGCGGCGACGCTGGTGCGGCTGAAACTCGCGCTGACGCGTACGCTCAGCGCACGCGCCGAGGCGAGCCCGCAGGGCGGGCGGGTCGGCTTCGGTTACGACATCTCCTACGATTGAGAATCACGCCGCACCCGCAAGCGCATCGCGCGCCTCGTCCTGGATCAGGCGCAGGTGTTCGGTGCTGACGAAACTCTCGGCGTACAGCTTGATCACGTCCTCGGTGCCCGAGGGCCGCGCCGCGAACCAGCCATTCTCGGTGATCACCTTGATGCCGCCGATCGGCGCGCCGTTGCCCGGGGCTGCATCGAGCACCGCGCGCACCGGATCGCCTGCGAGCAGCGTCAGATCGAGTTCGCGCGCAGCAATGCGCCCGAGCGCGGTCTTCTGCTCGCGAGTCGCGGGCGTATCGACGCGCTCGTAGTGCGGTTCGCCCAGTTCGTGCGCCAGCGCGCGATAGTGCTCGCCGGGGTCGCGCCCGGTGCGCGCCGTGATTTCCGCTGCGAGCAATCCGAGGATGATGCCGTCCTTGTCGGTGGTCCAGACCGAGCCGTCGCGCCGCAGGAAGGTCGCGCCGGCGCTCTCTTCGCCCGCGAACGCGAGGCGCGCCTCGTGCAACGCCTCGACGAACCACTTGAAGCCCACCGGGGTCTCGACGACCTTGCGGCCGCGGCGCGCGGCGACGCGATCGATGAGCGCGCTGCTCACGAGGGTCTTGCCGATCGCAGCCGAGCGCGGCCAGTCGCGGTGCGCCAGGAGGTAATCGATCGCCACCGCGAGATAGGCGTTGGGCGACATCAACCCGGCGCTCCGCGTGACGATGCCGTGGCGGTCGGTATCGGTGTCGTTTGCGAAGGCGATGTCGTAGCGGTCCTTGAGCGCGATCAATCCGGCCATCGCGTGCGCCGAGGAGCAGTCCATGCGGATGCGGCCGTCCCAGTCCGCGCTCACGAAGCGGAACGTCGGGTCGGGCGCGGCGTTCGCCACCGAAACCTTCAGGCCGTAGCGCTGCGCCAGCGGCGCCCAGTACGCGAGTGCCGCGCCGCCGAGCGCGTCGATACCGAGGTGCAGGCCCGCGCCGCGGATCGCCTCCAGATCCACCACCGCAGGCAGGTCCTGGAGATAGCGCCCGAGAAAATCGTGCCGGTGCGTGCTCGATGCGGCGAGCGCTCGCGCGTACGGCACGCGCGGAATGCGCTTCAGCCCCTTGGCGAGCAGCGCATTGGCGCGTTCCTCGATCCAGCCGGTGATCTGCGTTTGCGCGGGACCGCCATGCGGCGGGTTGTACTTGATGCCACCGTCCTCGGGCGGGTTGTGCGACGGCGTGATGACGATGCCATCGGCGAGCGCCGCCTGTCCGGGACGGTTGTGGCGCAGGATGGCGTGCGAGACGACGGGCGTCGGCGTGTACCCGAGGTCGCGGTCGATCATCGTCTCGATGCCGTTCGCCGCCAGCACTTCGAGGACCGAGGCGAACGCGGGTTCCGAAAGCGCATGGGTGTCCATGCCGAGGTAGAGCGGACCCGCGATGAGTTGCTCGACGCGGTAGTCGCAGACAGCCTGCGCCACCGCGAGCACGTGCGCCTCGTTGAAGCTGCGTTGCAGCGATGAACCGCGATGGCCCGAGGTGCCGAAGGCGACGCGTTCGGCGGCAACCGCGGCGTCGGGGTGCTCGGCGAAGTATGCGGTCACGAGGCGCGGCACGTTGGCGAGGCAGGCCGCCGGAACGGGCTCGCCCGGATGCGGCCGCAATCCTGCCGGGTCGTCCTGGCGCTCAGCGTCCCGCATCGGCAGACCGCATTTCAGACTGGATCGGAAACCGCATTTGGAGATTGTCGCACTCGAGGGTTGCGAGATCGCCCGGCACGGTGCTCGCCGCTTGTCCCGATGATGGCTCGCGCCGCGCGGTTCGGGTTGACGATCGTCAATGGCGCTCGCGCCGGCCGCATTTGTATCGGGCGCGCATTCCCGGTAGTCTCGCCCGCGATGGTGCGCAGGACCAAGCCGGACCGAGGGGATGCGCCGCGGCGGGAACGCGGCGAACGCGCGCGTCGCCGCAAGCCCCGCCTGCGGCGAGTGGTTCGTCGCGCGGCGAAACTCGGCGCGGAACTTCGCCGGGAGCGCGATTTCGCCGCCACCGTGCTCGGCGTGGTGCAGACGCTCGTCGCGGTGCTCGATCGCGACGGGCGCATCGTGCGCTGGAACAGCGCCTGCGAGTCGACGCTCGGCTACACGTTCGAGGAAGTTCAGGCTCGCGTGTGGTCGGCGTTTCTGGTTCCCGAGGAGGACATTGCCGCCGCGCAGCGCAATTTCGACGCGCTCTGCGCCGGCCGCTACCCGATGCAGTACGAAAACCAGTGGCGCGGGCGTGACGGCACGCTGCACCAGATCGAGTGGCGCAACACCGTGCTGCTCGATGCGCGCGGCGAGGTCGAATTCGTGGTGCGGGCGGGCACCGACGTCACCGAGCAGCGGCGCCTCGAGCGCGAGCTGCGGCAGCGTCTCGAAGACGTCGCGCAGATGCACCGCCTGCACGCGGTCGGCGAGATCGCGGGCACGCTCGCGCACCAGTTGAACCAGCCGCTCGCGGCGATCCGCAGTTTCGGCGAAGCGGCGCTCGCGCGACTGCGTCGCAACGAGGTGGATCCGGAGCGCCTGCGCCGAATGCTGACCGACATCGTCGCGCAATCCGAGCGCGGCGCGCAGGCGATCCGCGATCTGCGCGGTTTTCTCGTGCGGCAGCCGCAGGAACTGGCGGAATGCGATTTCAACGCCGTCGTGCGCGCGGCCTGCGCGCTGGTGGAGGCGATCGCGCGCGACGCGAAGGTCCGGCTGGAGATGGATCTCGGCGAGCGACTGCCGCCGGTGCGGCTGCGGCCCGCGCAGATCGAGCAGGTGATCATCAACCTCGTCGACAACGCGATCGACGCGATTCTGGAGGCGAGCGCGCCCGGCGGCCGGATCACGGTGAGCACCTCGCTCGAGAAATCGGAATCGGCGGTCACCGTCACCATGCGCGACAGCGGCCCCGGGCTCGATGCGGAGAGCGCCCGCAAGGTGTTCGAGCCGCTGTATACGACGAAGCAGCACGGAATCGGGTTGGGACTGTCGATCGCGCGATCGATCATCGAGGACCACGGCGGGCGCATCTGGGCGCAAGCCGGCGACGGCGGATTCTTCGCATTCACGCTGCCGGCGGCGCAATGAACGCGACCGTCTATCTGGTCGACGACGATGCGGCCGTGGCCCGCGCGATCGGCGAGATTCTCGAGGGCGAGGGGCTCCAGGTGCGCAGCTTCGACAGCGCCGAAGCGTTTCTGGAAGCCTGCGACGCGGAGGCGCGCGGCTGCGTGCTGCTCGACGTGCGCCTGCCGGGGCTCGACGGCCTGCAGGCGCAGGCGGCGCTCGAGGCGCGCGGCGTCGAAATGCCGGTGATCTTCCTCACCGGCCACGGCGACGTGCCGATGTCGGTTCGCGCCATGAAGGCCGGCGCGTTCGACTTCCTGCAAAAACCGGTCGCCGCCGACACGTTGATGGCGCGCGTGTATGCGGCATTGCGCCTGGACGACGGACGGCGCGCGGACCGCGCGCAGGTGGAACAGGCGCGGTTGCGCCTGGAACGGCTCACCGGGCGCGAGCGCGAGGTGTTGACGCTGCTGCTTCGCGGCCGCAGCAACAAGCAGGTCGCGAAGGAACTGCGCGTGAGCCCCCGCACCGCCGAAGTCCACCGCCGCAACATCCTGCTCAAGACCCAGACCGTCAATCTGCTCGAGCTCGACAAGCTTCGCCGGCTTGCGCGACGCGACGCGAAGAAGGCGTAGTTCCGGCCCCGACTGCGCGCGAAGGCCGCAGGCCGGGAGTACGCAGAACTGCGTACGCCGTTTCAGTAAGCATTCGGACGAATTTCCGGCCCCGCAGCATTGGTGGATAGTTCGGCGCATCCAAAACGAACCGGAGATGCGCGAATGCAGGCGACCCTGAGTCTTGCTGAACTGGCCCAACTGATGCAGGTCGAGCCGCCGCAGGAAGGTCCGATGGGCCTGTGGCGCTTCGCGCTGCGCGGAGTGGGTGCGGGCGAGACGCTGTTCCGCCAAGGCGACCGGTTTCGCAGCATGTACGTCGTTCGTACGGGATTTTTCCGCAGTTCGTTCATCCGCGGAACCACCGAACACATGGTCGCGTTTCCGATGACGGGCGACGCGCTCGGCATGGACGGCATCGGCCCGGGGGTGCATCCGGTCGAAACGGCAGCGCTCAGCGATGCGCAGGTCGCCGTGGTGCCGTACGCGCTGCTCGAGCAGATGGAGTGCCTGCACGGCGCGCCCGGCGAAATCCTCCTGCGGCTGCTGTGCCGCGAGAACGCCTGCAAATCGGAACTGGTGTCGCTCCTCGGTCGGCGCAATTCGGCCTCGCGTGCCGCGGCGTTCCTGCTGCGCCAGGGCAAGCGTTTCGGCGCGCTGGGCTATTCGCACTCGGATTTTCCGATGCCGATGCGCCATGCCGACGTCGGCAGCTACCTCGGGCTGAGGCCCGAGACGCTGAGCCGGGCGTTCGCCGCGCTGAGCGCCGCGCGGCTCGCGCGAATCTCGCTGAAAGCCGTGGAGATCCTGGACGTCGAGGGATTGCGCGCCGTCGCCGACGGCGCAAAGGCCGAGCCGGTCGCAAGGACGAAGGCGCCAGCGGCGCGTGGAACCGCGCGGGCACTGCGCCCGGCGGCGGAAGCAAGGGTTCAATGAACGGCCTGCGGATCCTTGCGTTCGTGATGGCGGGTGGACAGGGCGTTCGCCTGCGCCCGTTCACGCGCGACTACGCCAAGCCCGCGCTGCCCTTCGGCGGCGGTTATCGGATCATCGATTTCGTCCTCAGCAACCTGTACAACTCGGGCGTGCCGCAGGCCCGGGTGCTGCTGCAGTACCGGCCTTCGCTGCTCGCGCAGCACATCGCCCGGCACTGGAGCGGCGTGAGCGGAGCGAACGGACGGTTCGTGCAGGCGCTGCTGCCGAGCACCGCAGGAGTCGAACTGTTCGAGGGCACCGCGAACGCAGTGGCCTGCGGCCTGCGCGCGATCGACTGTGCGCAGCCAGACGTGATCGCGGTGTTTGCCGCGGATCACGTCTATCGCATGGATGTTCGCCAGATGCTCGCCTTCCATCGCGAGCGCGATGCCGAGGTGACGGTGGCCGCGGTCTCGGTTTCGCTCGCGCGCGCAAGCGCTTTCGGTGTGATCTGCGCCGATACCGACGGCCGGATTCTCGGCTTCCAGGAAAAGCCCGAGCGTCCGCAACCCAGGCCCGACGACGCGCGGCGCGCCTTCGCCTCGATGGGCAACTACCTCTTCGAGCCGGAGGCTTTGCGCGCCGCGCTCGCCGAGGCGCAGGCACGGGGCGAGCACGATTTCGGGCGGCATGTGCTGCCGCGGATGGTCGATGCGCATCGCGTATTCGCCTACGACTTCGCGCGAAACCTCGTGCCGGGGGCGCGGCCGGAGGAGGAGGCCGCGTACTGGCGCGACGTCGGCACGGTCGACGCCTACGTGGAGGCGCAGTGGGACCTGCTCGGGCCCGAGCCGCGATTCCGGCTCGACAACCAGGAGTGGCCGATTCGCTGCGGCGATTCACCGCGCGTGCTCGGCTCGCTCGACGGCGGCGCACTGCAGCACAGCATCGTCGGTCCGGGCGTGCAGTTTCAGGGCGCGGCGGTGCGGCATTCGGTGCTGCAACGTGGCGCGCATGTCGAACCGGGCGCCGAGATCGAGCGCTGCATCCTGATGGAGGGCGTTCGCGTCGCGAACGGCGTGCGGTTGAGCCGCGCGATCGTCGGCCGCGGCAACCTGCTCACCGCGGAGGCGCGCGGGAGCAGGCTCGCGCGATCGAGCCGCTGGCCGCGTTCGCCGGCCGGAATGACCATCGTGCCCCCACGCGCAAATCGCGTCGCGCACGCGGCGTGGGGTGTCTGAGCGGTGAGGTCGTCGCCAGGCACGGCGATGAAACGCGGACGCGCCGCGTTCGACGTCACCGGACGGATCGACACTACCGATGCGGCACAGGTCGAGACGGAAGTCACGCGCATCTACCGCACGCTGTACACGCGCGAACCCGCCGCGGCGCTCGGCTGCGCGTTCGGCGATGCCGCGCGCCTGTACCGGGGTGATGTTTCCGGGTACGCGGCCTGCGACACGGGATATCACGACCTGCAGCATGCGCTCGAAGTCACGCTCGCGACGGCGCGCCTGCTCGATGGCTACGAGCGCTGGCGCGGCGCCGATCCGGTGATCGGCGGGCGGTTGTTCCAGTTCGGCGTGCTGTGCGCCCTGTTTCACGACTCAGGCTACATCCGCCGCGAACGCGATTCGGGTCGCGGCAATGGCGCGAGCCATGCGGACCGGCACATCGATCGCGGCGCGCGTTTTCTGCGCGCCTACCTGCGGGCCTCGGGGATGCCGGATTTGGCGGACGCTGGCGGTCGGCTGCTGCGCTTTACCGAATGCGGCCGGCGCGTGGCGTCGATCCAGATGTCATCGCCGATGCTCGTTCGCGTAGGACGTCTTCTCGGCTCCGCGGATCTCGTCGCGCAGCTGGCCGATCCCTGCTGGCTCGAGAAATGGCGCGAGCGCCTGTATCCGGAAATCCTCACGAGCGGCATCGCGCGTCGCAGCTCGCCCGACGGCGAGCGCCTGAGCGTCTCCTCGCAGGAGGAACTTCTGGGTCACGCGCCGCGCATCTTCCGCTCGGGGCTGCACCGCCTGGAAATCGAGTTCGGCGGCGCCTACGAATACGCCCGCGGACATTTCGGCGGCGAAGATCCGTACGGAGACGCCATCCGGCGCAACTTCGGGATCGCAGACCGCGTGGCGGCCGAACTCGAGCAATCGGCGCCGGTTGCGGCCGTTGATAACGGTCAATCGCACTCACCGCAGCGCGCGTAGATTGATGGCGCCGCGTTGCGAAAGGCGACATGTCCGAACTGCGTCAGGATCCCGTCACGCGCGACTGGGTGATCGTGAGCCCGGAGCGCTCCGCGCGACCGCAGGGGGCCGCAGTCGAGAATGCGCCTTGTCCGTTCTGCGCCGGCAGCGAGAACCTGACGCCGGAAACGGTGGACCGCATCGACGCCCCCGACGGGCGCTGGCTGGTGCGCGCGATGCCGAATCGTTTTCCGGTGCTCTCGCGCGACAGCACGGGCGTCGCGAACGAGGAGATGCCCGGCGGCTGGCGGCGCTTGCCCGGCTACGGACGCCACGAAGTGATCGTCGAGACGCCGGAGCACGATGCGCCGCCGGGCGTGATGCCGGTCGCGCAGGCGCGGCGCGTGCTCGAGATGTATCTTCGGCGCTACCGCGCGCTCGCCGCGGAGGACGGCCGGTTGCGCCAGATCGTGCTGTTCCGCAACCACGGCCTGCGCGCCGGCACCAGCCTCGCGCACCCGCATTCGCAGATCGTTGCCACGCCGTCGGTTGCGCCCGGGACGCGCCGCCGCGTGGTCGACGAGATCGCCTTTTTCGACGAAGCGGGCCGCTGCGGGCTGTGCCACGTGCTCGGCCGGGAGCGCGCTGCCGGCGAGCGCATGGTGCTGGAAAGCGCACACTTCGCCAGCATCGCGCCGTACGCCTCGCGCAATCCCTGGCAACTGCAGATCGTGCCATTGCGGCACACGCCCACTTTCGGCGAGGCAACGGACGAGGAACTGGACGATCTCGCGCCGCACCTCACGCGCGTGCTCGCTGCGCTCAGGCGCCGGCTCGGAAACCCCGACTACAACCTCGTCGTTTCGACGCCGCCGCTCGACCTGGTGCACCGCGGGGCGAGCCACTGGTTCATCGAGGTGCTGCCGCGGGTGACGACGCCGGCGGGGTTCGAACTGGGCTCGGGCATCGTGGTCAACGTACAGGCTCCGGAACCCGCCGCCGAGGCGCTTCGAGAAGAACTGAAGGAGGCGCTGCCGGCAGGACGCGCATGAGCTGGAATTCCGCGCCCCATCGATGTTCTCGCGCTGCCGTGGCGAATCATCGCCTTCGACGGCGCGAGCGGCGAGCGCTTCGCGCACCCGTCTCGGTTGGCCATGAACCCGAAAACGGGTCAAACTAGAGTGCAAATCAACGACCCATCGACAGGAGATCCCATTGACGCACTCGAAAATGCTGGCGACCCGGCGACGCAAACAAAGAGGCAAGAAGCAACTCGCGAGGATTGCCAAGGGCGCGAAGAAACTCGGTAAACAGAAGGCGGGGCCGGCCGGCGCGGACAGTCGGAAAAAACCGCCCGCATAATCGATCGGCGGCGCGGCTGACGGCCATGCGAGCCGAGCAGGGCAAGTCCGAGCATTTCGAAGCGGTCCTGGCGATGCTGCGCGAACGCGTGGCGCGCGAGAGCCGGGATTCGGCGGAGCGCTTCGTCCGCGAGTACTACCGGCGCCTCGACCCGGAGGATTTCGCCGAGCGTTCGCCGGCGGACCTGTACGGCGCGGCGCTATCGCACTGGAACTTCGCTCGCGGGCGCGAGCCGGGCCGGGCGCGGCTGCGCGCATTCAACCCCGCGGTCGAGGAACACGGCTGGCAGTCGCCGCACACCATCATCGAGATCGTCAACGACGACATGCCGTTCCTGGTCGACTCGGTGACCATGGAGGTGAACCGGCACGGCTTGACGCTGCACCTCATCCTCCATCCGATCATGGCGGGCGAGTCGATCATGCACGTCGAAGTGGATCGGATCACCGAGGCCGCGAAACTGGGCGAACTGCAGGGCGACCTTGAGCGCATTCTCGGCGACGTGCGGGTCGCGGTCGAGGACTGGGGCCGCATGAAGGCGCGGGCGCGCGAACTCGCGGCCGGATTCGAGCGTGCGCCGCCCCCTCTGAGCGCAGACGAACTGGCAGAGGGCAGGGCATTTCTCGAGTGGCTCGCCGAAGACCACTTCACCTTCCTCGGCTACCGCTGCCACGACCTCGTCACCCGGGACGGTCACGACGCGCTGCAGGTCGTGCGCGGTTCGGGTTTGGGCGTTCTGCGCGAAACCGAGTCGCGGCGCCTGTCGTCGAGCTTCGCTGCGCTGCCGTCGCAGACGCGTGCCTACGCGCGCATGAAGGATCTCCTGATCATCACCAAGTCGAACTCGCGCTCTACGGTCCACCGGCCCGGCTATCTCGACTACATCGGCGTCAAGCGCTACGACGAGCGCGGCGAAGTGTGCGGCGAGCACCGCTTCATCGGCCTGTATACGCACACCGCCTACAGCGTGAGCCCGGAGCAGATTCCGCTGCTGCGAAGAAAAGCGGCGAACGTCGTCGCGCGCGCCGGCGTCGAGCCCGGCGGGCACGCCGCCAAGTCGCTCGCGAACATCCTCGAGACCTACCCGCGCGACGAGCTGTTCATGGTCGACGAGGAGCAGCTCACCGAGATCGCGATGGGCATCCTGCATCTGGGCGAGCGGCAGCGTTTTCGCCTGTTCGTGCGGCGCGACCCGTTCGAGCGGTTCATCTCGTGCCTGATCTACGCGCCGCGCGAACACTACACCACCGAGCTGCGCCGCAAGTGGCAGGCGATACTCACCGACGCGTTCAACGGCCAGAGTTCGGACTTCAGCGTCCATCTGTCGGAATCGCCGCTCGCGCGCGTCCTCATGACGGTGCGCACCAGCCCGGGAAAGATTCCGGCGTATGAGGCGCACGCGCTCGAGCAGCGGCTCGCGGCGGCTGCGCGGCGCTGGGAGGACGAGCTCAAGCAGGCGCTCATCGAGCAGTTGGGCGAAGCGCGCGGCAACGGGCTTTTCCGCCGGTTCGGCGCGGTCTTCCCGGCGGCCTACCGCGAGGACTTTCCGGCGCGCAACGCGGTGCCCGATCTCGAGATGATGGAGCGCGTCGCGGCGGACGGGGCGCTCGGCATGAGCCTGTACCGGCCGCCGGAGGCGCCGCCCGGAACGATGCGCTTCAAGCTGTTCCGCAGGGGCGCGCCGATCGCGCTTTCGGACAGCCTGCCGATGCTCGAGCGCATGGGCCTGCGCGTGCTCGAGGAGCGACCGTACCGCATCGAGACCCCGGACGCGGACCTGACGATCGACGATTTCAGCCTGGTTGCGCCGGCCGGCGTCGTGATCGAGATCGACGCCCTGCACCGGATCTTCGAGGACGCGTTCGGGCGCGTGTTCGCCGGAGAAATCGAAAACGACCTGTTCAACCGCCTGGTGCTCGCGGCGCGCCTTCCGGCGGACGAGATCGTCGTGCTGCGCGCCTATGCGAGGTACCTGCGGCAGATGGGCTTTGCGCTCTCACAGAGCTTCGTGCAGGCGACGATGGCGAATCATCCGGACCTCGCGCGCATGCTGGTGAACCTCTTCCGGCTGCGCTTCGATCCGGAAGGCGCGGACGACGAGGCGGCAACGCGCCAGGTCGGCGCGATCGAACAGGCGCTAGACAAGGTCGAGAACCTGAGCGAAGACCGCGTGCTCAGGCAATACCTCGCGCTCGTCCTCGCCACCACGCGCACCAATTTCTGGCGGCGCGACGCGGCCGGCAGGCGCCGCCCGTTTCTCTCGTTCAAGTTCGATCCGGCGAAGGTGCCGGGATTGCCCGAACCCAGGCCGATGTTCGAAATCTTCGTGTACTCGGCGCGCTTCGAGGGCGTGCACCTGCGCGGCGGCCGGGTCGCGCGCGGCGGACTGCGCTGGTCGGACCGGCCGGAGGATTTCCGCACCGAGGTGCTCGGCCTCATGAAGGCGCAGATGGTGAAGAACGCGGTGATCGTGCCGGTGGGTTCCAAAGGCGGGTTCGTGCTCAAGCGCGCGCCCGGCGTCGCCGAACGCGAGGCTTATCTGAAGGAAGGCGTCGCGTGCTACCAGGACTACCTGCGGGGGTTGCTCGACCTGACCGACAATCGCGTAGGCAACCGCGCGGTGCCGCCGCCGCAGGTGCGACGCATTGACGGGGACGATCCCTATCTCGTGGTCGCCGCCGACAAGGGCACGGCCAGCTTCTCCGATTACGCCAATGCGATCAGCCGGGAGTACGGCTTCTGGCTCGACGACGCGTTTGCTTCGGGCGGGTCGGCCGGCTACGACCATAAGGCGATGGGAATTACCGCGCGGGGCGCCTGGGAATCGATCAAGCGCCACTTCCGCGAACTGGGACTGGACACCCAGGCGACCGACTTCACCGTGGTCGGGATCGGCGACATGCAGGGCGACGTCTTCGGCAACGGGATGCTCCTGTCGGAACACATCCGGCTCGTAGCGGCCTTCGACCACCGCCACGTGTTCCTCGATCCGGACCCGGACCCGGCGGCGAGCCACGCCGAGCGCAGGCGCCTGTTCGGGCTGGCGCGTTCCTCCTGGGCCGATTACGACGCGACGCTCCTTTCGAAGGGCGGCGGCGTATGGCCGGGCGCCGCGAAATCGATTCCGCTGTCGCCCGAAGCGCGCCGCGCGCTCGGCGTCGAAGCGGCGAGCCTCGCCCCGAACGAGCTGATCGCCGCGATCCTCAAGGCGCCGGTGGATCTGCTCTACAACGGCGGCATCGGCACCTACGTGAAGGCGGCGAGCGAATCGCACGCCGATGTGGGCGATCGCGCCAACGACGCCGTTCGCGTCAATGGCCGCGAGCTGCGCTGCAAGGTCGTCGCCGAGGGCGGCAACCTCGGCCTGACCCAGCTCGGCCGGATCGAATACGCGCTCGCCGGCGGGCGCGTCAACAGCGACGCGATCGACAACTCGGCGGGCGTGGACACTTCCGATCACGAGGTGAACATCAAGATCCTGCTCGGCCTCGCGGTGGCCGACGGCGAACTCACGGGCAAGCAGCGCAACGCGCTCCTTGCGAAGATGACCGACGAGGTGGGCAGGCTCGTGCTGCGCGACAACTACTTCCAGACCCAGTCGCTGTCGGTGAACGGGCGCCTGGGCGTGCGGCTGCTGGATGCGCAGCAGCGCTTCATCCAGTTTCTCGAGAAAGCCGGACGCCTGAAGCGCGCGCTCGAGTTCCTGCCCTCGGACGAGGAAATCGCCGAGCGCCGCGCCGCGGGCGTCGGGCTCGCCAGCCCGGAGCGCGCGGTGCTGCTCGCCTACGGCAAGATCTGGCTCTACGACGAAATGCTCGCCTCGCCGCTCCCCGACGACCCCTGGGTGTCGACCGCGCTCGGCCGCTACTTCCCGAGCGCACTGCGCAAGGCCCACGCGCGCTTCATGCCGCTGCATCCGCTGAGGCGCGAAATCATCGCCACCTACGTCGTCAACAGCATGGTGAATCGCGTCGGCAGCACCTTCGTGCACCGGCTGACCGAGACCACGGGCGCGCGGCCGCAGGAAATCGTGCGCGCCTACCTCCTCACGCGCGAGGTGTTCGCATTCGTTCCGCTGTGGAAGTCGATCGAGGCGCTCGACAACCGGATCACCGACGCGGTGCAGGCGCAGATGCTGATCGACCTCGGGCGGCTCATCACGCGCGCGACGACCTGGTTCCTGCGCTCGAAGCATCTCGGCGAGGACATGGCGGCGACGATCGGGCATTTCGTCCCCGGCGTCGAGGCGCTCTACGCGCACCTGGATTCGCTGCTCGACGAGCCTGCGAAGGCGCAACTCGCCGCCCAGTGCTCGCGCTACGCGGATTCCGCGGTGCCTGCAGCGATCGCGCGGCGCGTCGCGGCTTCGGACACGCTCTACGCGGCGCTCGACATCGTCGAGGTCGCGGGCGTCACCGGGCGCCCGGCGGAAATCGTCGCGGGCGTGTTCTTCGATCTTTCGGTGCGGCTCGGGCTCGGGTGGCTGCGCGAGAAAATCGGCGCGCTTCCCGGCGAGAGCTACTGGCAGACGCTCGCCAAGGTCGCGATGCGCGACGATCTTTCGGGACTCCAGCGCAGCCTCGCCGCGAACGTGCTGGCCGGGGGCGAGGGCGGCGATGCGGCGCAGTTGGTTGCTGGCTGGCAGGAACGCAACCGCGCCGCCCTCGAGCGCGCTACGAAACTGCTCGGCGAGTTGCGCGCGAGCCCGGCCCCCGACCTGTCGATGCTTTCGGTTGCCCTGCGCGAGCTGCGAATCCTCGCCTGATGGTTTCCCGAGACGCGCCGCCAGGCGAAACCTCGCTTGAGCTTGGCCCGCGTCAACAACGGCCAATCCGACCCTCTTAAGGACCGGATTAGAATGGCCTTTACGCTGACGCGCCGCGTTTCCCCGCGGATCTGGGGTCGGTGAGGGGAGTCGTTGAATCTGGAGTTCATTCACGCACTGGAGGGTTCCATGTACAGGACAACATCGAGTAACCGCTTGTCGCTGACCGCCGCCGCGGTCGCCGCCGTGTTCGCCGTTTCGGCGATCGGCTCCGCGTCTGCCCAGGAGCGGAAATCGATCCGCTGGGCGACCTCCAGCGTCGATTCCTACGGCTACAAGGTCGCCGCCGCGATGGTGAAAATCGGCGAAGAAGCGCTCGGCGGGCAATACACCATCACCGTCAACCCCTATCCCTCGACCACCGGCGCGATGAAGGCGGCGATGGATGGCGATGCCGAGATCGGCTACACGGCGGACGTCGGCATGACGCAGGTCTACGAGGGCGACGGCGGTTTCAAGAATTACACGCCCTCGAAGGGCAGGCTGGTGCACACGTGGTACTCCTATCCGATGGAGTCGTTCATGGCGACCTCGGCCAAGGACGCCGGCAAGTACAAGTGCTGGGGCGATTTCAGCGGCAAGCCGGTGTTCTTCACCACGGCGGGCTTCATGAACTGGCTGAATTTCCAGCGCATCTACAAGGTGCTCGGCTACCAGTTCAAGCATGTTCAGATCGACGCCAAGACCAATAGCGACGCGCTGCAAGGCGGCACCATCGCCGGGTCGGTGGCCTACACGACGGCGGGACGCTCCCTGGCGAGCTACTGGAAGGAAACCGACGTGCGCATGGACGTGAAAATCATCAATCCGTGCCCCGAAGAGGTTGCCAAGCTGAAGGCGGCCGGCCTTGCCGTCGTGGACGTCGATCCGAAGGAAGCGTTCAGCAAGGACGTGGGCGTGCGCACCATCCACGGCGTGCCCATCCTGTTCGGCTACAACATGCGTGCGGACACGCCGGAAGACGTCGTCTACAAGATGGTGAGCGCGTTCTACAAGAACCGCGCGGAACTCGCCAAGGCCGACCCGGGCTTCACGCCCATGGCCAAGGACTTCGTCGGCATGCAGGTCCAGGGGATCAGCGCCAATCCGGAGATTCCCGTGCATGCGGGCCTCGCCAGGTTCCTGAAGGAACAGAAGGCCTGGAACGACAAGTGGAAGATTGCAAAATAAGAACTCGCTAGACGGCTGAATACGAGGACCTGCCGATCCGGCAGGCCCTCGTCACGGCCCGCAAGACGCGGTTCGCCTCATACCTGCAGGGGGAGCGTCCATGCCGATCGACTGGCTGAAGCGTCATGCCACTCTCAGGAACCTGACCTTCGTGCTGTCGGTGGTCATGTTCGTCTGGGTCATCTGGTACTGCTACACCGGCTTCGGCGGCGCGCAGGAACTGGTGTCCCGGCTATTGCCGATCGCGCTGGTCCTGCAGATCCTGTTCATGATCCAGAAGGAGCCCCTGTACCCGCGGCTAGCCACGGCCGCCAATTATTCCCTGGTCGCGTTCTACATCGGCGTTTGCGTCTATGCCTTCGTCTACTTCCTGTTCGAATACGAAGACATCGCGATCTACCGGCAGGGTTCGTACACGAAGCAGGATTTCGTCGTCGGCCTGCTGATGTTCCTGCTGGTGATGGAACTGTCGCGGATCGCCCACGCCACGCTGTTCTGGGTGAATTTCGTGCTGGTGCTCTACACCATGTTCGGCTACCTGAGTCCGCTCGACTTCTTCTGGCATCCGGGCACGAGTTTCTATCGCGTGGTCACCTCCAGCACGGTCGAGATGTCGAACGGGATCTACGGGATCTACGGCCAGATCGCGCTGACCCTGATCGCGGCGTTCCTGCTGCTGGCCGCCGTCGCGAACGGATTCGGGGCGCAGAGCGCGATGATCCACGTCATGCAGCGGCTCGCCGGGCGGTCAAGGCAGATGGTGCCGCAGGCGGCGGTGCTCGGGTCGCTGTCGATCGGCATGGTGAGCGGCAGCGGCTCGGCCAATGCCGTCGTGGTCGGCAGCATCACGATTCCGCTGATGAAGCGTTACGGCGTGCCGGGCGTGTTCGCCGCCGCGACGGAGACCGCGGCATCGATGGGCGGGCTGCTGATGCCGCCGATGATGGGCGTGGGCGCTTTCCTGATGTCGGAATTTCTCGGCGTGCCGTACTGGGACGTGGTGGCCCGGGGCTTTGCGCTCGCGTTCGTCTACTACATGTCGCTCGCCTTCGCGGTCTACCTCATCTGCGTGCGGCTGCTGCCGCGCGAGCCGATCGTGGCGCCCAGCGCATCGGGCTACGAGCAGATCAAGACCTCGATCTTCTTCATGGCGGTCGTGTTTCTCCTCGCCATGATGGGCTGGATCGGCATGGGAGAACTGCTCGCCGCGCTGTATACCGCCTCGTTCCTGTTCGTGCTCCTGCTCGTCAACTTCCTCTACTTCAAGTACGTGCTGAAGGATCCGGAGGTCGCCCACGAAACGTTCCTCGGCAACGTACGCCTGTCGATCGAGACGCACGCGGACATGACCTCGTACCTGACTCTGCTGCTCGCGACGCTGGGAATCATGATCGGGCTGTTCACCGTCACCGGGTTCATCAACCGCATGGGGGGAATGCTGCTCGACCTGGGTTCCTGGAACATCATGGCGATGATTTTCATGTGCTTCGTGTTCGGGTGGCTGGTCGGCATGGGCCTGCCGCCGACGGCGACCTACATCATCGGCGCGGTCGTGATCGTCGGGCCCCTGACCAAACTCGGAGTCAACCCCTGGGTCGCGCATTTCTTCGTCTTCCTGCTCTCGGTCTGGGGCGAGTTGTCGCCGCCAACCTCGCTCACGGCCGCCATCTCGGCGCGCATCGCCGAGGCTTCCTTCATGCAGACGATGTGGGAAGCGCTGAGAATCTGCCTGCCGATCACGCTCCTGACGTTTGCGCTATTCTCGCGCGCCGAAATGGTGATTCAGCCCGGCTGGACGCAGGTCGGCAGCTCGCTGATCGTGGTGGTCGGCACCTGCGGGACTGCGCTCGCGATGTTCGGGCGGCTGATGCCCAGTCCGGTCCCGGACCTGGCGCTAAGAGGGGTGCTCATGCTCGCGGCCTTCGTGCCGCTGTTCTATCCGGACGACCGGGTCGCCGCGGCCGCAGCCGTGGTCGTGCTGCTCGCGACGATCGCGGGGGTGTGGCGCCATCGGCAGGTCGCACCGCCCAAGGCGTTGCAGGCGCAGGCGGCGGGCTAAGTTCGGAAAGACATCGAAGGTTTGCGGCCGGCGCGCGACGCGCGGACCGCGTGCATCACGCCGTGCTCGACCGACTGGCCGGGTTCCGCCGCGAGGCGACCGGTCGTCGGGATGCGACTGCAAGAAGTCGACCGAGCTTCCGTGCGACAATGCTCAGCATGAACGAGCGCCAGCAGACGCTGGGTGAGGAGATCGTCAACTGCGTGAGTCATGGCCTCGCATTGCTGGCGGTCCTCGTCGGCATTCCGTTTCTGATTGCCGGTGCCTGGCCCCACGGCGCCGCCAGCCTGATCGGCGCCTGCGTGTTCGCGGCAACGATGGTGCTGCTCTATCTCGCCTCGACGCTTTATCACGCGCTGCCGGCCGGTCGCGCCAAGCGCGTCTTTCAAAAGCTCGATCACGGCGCGATCTATCTGTTCATCGCGGGCAGCTATACGCCGTTCGCACTCGGCGCCCTCGGCGGCGCATGGGGCTGGACGCTTTTCGGGCTGGCGTGGTCGCTCGCGGGCCTTGGCGTCGTGCTGAAGGTGTTCAACCGTCTGGCACATCCCTGGCATTCGACGGGCCTGTATCTGCTGATGGGCTGGCTGGTACTGATCGCCGTCGTGCCGCTGGTCGAGCGAGTCCCTGCGACCGGCGTCATGTTGCTTTTGGCCGGCGGAATTGCCTACACGCTGGGCGTCATCTTCTACATGCTCGACTCCCGGTGGCGCTACAGCCATGCGGTCTGGCACGGATTCGTCGTGGCCGGCACCGGATTTCATTTTTTTGCGGTGCTCGGCTACGCAGCTTAGCCCCTGAGGTCCGTTGGCCGTCGGTGACGGCGCCCGTTTGTCAGCGCTTCCGTGCAGGCGTCTTGACAACTCTCAATCGCCCTGAAAATCGCTGCCGCAGAATGGTGTGACCCAGCCCCCGGGAGCCTTGCCATGTCCATCCCGCATACCGTCCAGATGTATCTCACCGAGCGCCAGCTTCCATTTGAAATCGTCGAACACGAACCCACCGTTTCGAGCCTGCGCACTGCCAGCAAGGCACATATCGGCGCGAGTTGCCTCGCCAAGGCCGTGCTGCTCGAGGACGATCTCGCGCACAGCCATTTCCTGATCGCGGTGGTGCCGGCGAGCCGCCGCGTCGACCTGGGCCGGCTGTCGCGGCAGACCGGCCGCCCGGTTCACCTCGCGACCGAAGAGGATGCAGCAAGCGTGTTCTCGGACTGCCACGCTGGCGCGATGCCGCCGCTTGGCCCTGCCTATGGTCTCGAAACGATCTGGGACGACGCCCTGATGCAGCAGCAGGAACTCTACTTCGAAGCCGGTGACCACGAACATCTCGTGCGAATGACGTCCGGCAATTTCGCCCGCCTGCTGCAGGGCTGCGCGCACGGGCAATTCAGCCAGGCAATGTAGTTCGGCGCGCCCAGGGGTCTGCGCCGACGCCCTCGGTCACTGCGGCGCGTGCCGCGGCGTCGCACCCGATGGCGGTCGCGTAAGCCTTCCGAGCTGAAACAAACCGCCGTCGCGAAAGCGTTGCTATCATCATCGTCATGGCTTTCGAGCCCGGCAGTTCTCTTCGTTTGGCGCGAGCGGACGGGTTTCTCGACTGGGCCGCGCTGGCGCGCGATGAAACTCCGGAGGAGGAATGAGCGAGTACCCCCCGCTTCGTCTGCACGTACCGGAGCCGCACGGGCGACCGGGACACAAAACCGATTTCTCGTACCTCAACCTCTCTCCTGCGGGCACGGTGCGACGCCCGCCCGTGGACACCAAGCCGACCGAAACCGGCGATATCGCAGATGCGCTTGTCCGCGTGCTCGACGACGACGGCCGTGCCGTGGGTCCCTGGGACCCGAAGGCCGAGCCGCAACTGCTTCGCTCCGGGATGCGCGCGATGCTGAAGACCCGCGCGTTCGACGCGCGCATGCTGATCGCCCAGCGGCAGAAGAAGATGTCGTTCTACATGCAGTGCCTGGGCGAGGAGGCCATCGGCGTCGGTCAGGCGCTCGCCATCGAGCCGGGCGACATGTGCTTCCCGACCTATCGCCAGCAGGGGATCCTCATCGCGCGCGGCTACGGCCTCGTAGACATGATGTGCCAGCTGTTCTCGAACGACCGCGATCCGGTCAAGGGACGACAACTGCCGGTCATGTACACCTCCCGCGAGCACGGATTCTTCTCCATTTCCGGCAATCTCGGCACGCAGTACATTCAGGCCGTGGGCTGGGCCATGGCCTCGGCGATCAAGGGCGACACGCGCATCGCCTCGGCATGGATCGGCGACGGCGCGACCGCGGAATCCGACTTCCACGGCGCGCTCACGTTTGCCGCGGTGTATCGCGCGCCGGTGATCCTGAACATCGTCAACAATCAGTGGGCAATTTCCTCGTTCCAGGGCATCGCGGGTGGCGAGGCAGTCACCTTCGCCGCGCGCGGCATCGGCAGCGGCATCGCTGCGCTTCGCGTGGACGGCAACGACTTCCTCGCCGTGCTCGCGGCGTCGCGCTGGGCGGCCGAGCGGGCGCGCCGTGGCCTGGGGCCAGCCCTGATCGAATGGGTCACCTACCGCGCCGGGGCGCACTCCACGTCCGACGACCCATCGAAGTACCGCCCCGCAGACGATTGGGCGCGATTCCCGCTGGGCGATCCGGTGGAAAGGCTTCGCAAGCACCTGGTCGCGATCGGCGCGTGGTCCGACGAGGAACACGCGCGTACGCTGAAAGAGCTGGAGGAGGAAGTGGTCGCGGCGCAGAAGGAAGCGGAAAGCCATGGCACGCTCGCCTCGGGTCACGTGCACGACGCCTCCACGATGTTCGAAGACATCTACAAGGACATGCCGGAACACCTCGTCCGGCAGCGCCGCCAGATGGAAACCTGAGCCATGGCCTCCATGACGATGGTGCAGGCGATCCGTTCGGCGATGGACGTGATGCTCGGGCGCGACGGCAACGTCGTCGTGTTCGGCGAGGACGTGGGCTATTTTGGCGGCGTGTTCCGCTGCACGGACGGGTTGCAGGCGAAATACGGCAATTCGCGCGTGTTCGATACGCCGATTGCCGAAGGCGGCCTCGTCGGCGTCGCGATCGGCATGGGCGCCTACGGCCTGCGGCCGGTCGCCGAGATTCAATTCGCGGATTATTTCTATCCTGCCTACGACCAGATCGTGTCCGAGGCGGCGCGCCTGCGCTACCGCTCCGCCGGCGACTTCACCGCGCCCATCACCATCCGCATGCCTTGCGGCGGCGGCATCTACGGCGGGCAAACGCACAGCCAGAGTCCGGAGGCGCTGTTCACGCACGTGTGCGGGCTTCGCACGGTCATGCCGTCCAATCCGTACGACGCCAAAGGGCTGCTCGTCGCAGCGATCGAGTGCGACGATCCGGTGATCTTCCTCGAGCCCAAGCGCCTCTACAACGGCCCTTTCGATGGCCACCACGACCGGCCGATCGTGCCGTGGTCCGGGCACCCGCTCGCCGAAGTGCCCGAAGGCCATTACACGGTGCCGATCGACTCGGCCGCTGTAGTTCGTCCCGGCAGTGCGCTCACGGTGCTCGCTTACGGCACGATGGTGTGGGTGTCCGAGGCAGCGGCGCGCGAAACCGGGATCGACGCCGAGATCATCGACCTGCGTTGTCTTTGGCCGCTGCACCTGGACAGCATCGTGAATTCGGTGAAGAAGACCGGCCGCTGCGTGATCGTGCACGAGGCCACGCGCACCAGCGGCTTCGGCGCGGAACTCGCGGCACTGGTGCAGGAGCATTGCTTCTTCCATCTGGAGGCGCCGATCGAGCGCGTGACCGGATGGGACACGCCCTATCCGCACGCGCAGGAATGGGCCTACTTCCCGGGTCCGGCCCGCGTCGGCGCGGCGTTTCAACGCGTGATGCGCGAATGACATGACCGGGAAACGAGCCGAAGGCAAAACGATCCACGTGGTCAAGGTGCCGGACGTCGGCGAAGGCATCGCCGAGGTCGAACTGGTGGTGTGGCACGTGCAGCCTGGCGATGCGGTCGCTGCCGACCAGGTGATCGCCGACCTGATGACCGACAAGGCGACCGTCGAGATTCCCTCGCCCGTGTCGGGACGCGTGATTGCGCTGGGCGGCAAGGTCGGCGAGAAGCTCGCAGTGGGCGGCGAGCTGCTACGGATCGAAGGGGAGGGCGATGGCGGCGTCGATGCCGGCGCGCCCCCGGTTGCGGCACCGACGACCGTTGCGCCCGTGGAAATTGCGTCCGCGACCAAGCCGCTCGCCTCGCCTTCGGTCCGCCGCCAGTCACGCGAGCTGGGAATCGACCTCAAAACCGTGCCGGGGAGCGGGCCGCAGGGACGAATCCTGCGCCGGGATCTCGAGCGTCACGCCGTGCCAGGCCGAGCCGTGCCCGCCGCGCGCCAGCAATACGCCGAGCGCAGCGGTGAGCAGGCCATTCCCGTGATCGGGCTGCGCCGCCGGATTGCGCAGCGAATGCAGGAATCCAAGCGCCGCATCCCGCACTTCACCTACGTCGAGGAAGTCGACGTCACCGAGCTGGAGGCGCTTCGCGCTCGACTGAACGAGGAACGGGGCGAGGCGCGCGGGCGACTCACCATTCTCCCGTTCCTGATGCGCGCCATCGTGCTTGCCGTGCCCTCCTTCCCCCAGATGAACGCGCGCTACGACGACGAAAACGGCGTCGTGACGCGCTACGGCGCCGTGCACATCGGCATCGCCACGCAGACCGAGGGCGGCCTGATGGTACCGGTGGTGCGGCACGCCGAAGCGCGCGACCTTTGGTCGAGCGCGGCGGAAGTCGCGCGGCTGGCCGAAGCCGCGCGCGCGGGCAAGGCGACGCGGGAGGAGCTTTCGGGTTCCACGATCACCATCACGAGTCTGGGTCCGTTGGGGGGCATCGTGACTACGCCCATCATCAACGCGCCGGAGGTCGCGGTCATCGGCGTCAACCGCATCGTCGAACGGCCCGTCATCCACTCCGGCACGATCGCGCCGCGGCGCATCATGAACCTGTCGTCGTCCTTCGATCACCGCGTCGTCGACGGGCAGCACGCCGCAGAGTTCGTGCAGGCGCTGCGAGGCTACCTCGATTGCCCCGCTACGCTGTTCGTGGGCTAGGGTCCTGAGTCACGAGTTCGCCTACGAATAGTCCGCGTTTTTGTCCGATCTCGTGATTCCCCGCGCTTCTCGCCGTTACGGGGAATCACGAGACACCGAAGCAACCGTCGGGCACGAACCTGGCCCACCGCGCACCGCCGTGGTTGCCGTGTCCGGGGACTTCGGCAACCACGGCCGAAGTCCCGGGATCGGAGAAAACCATCACGGAATTCGGACTCGGCACGCCAGGGGCGCCGGTGTTTCGGCAAGTCGCCGATGCAGACGTTCCTGGACGCACGCCCGATTTCAGAGGCGAAACGGATGGCGGCCTGCCGGCAGAGACCTCAAACACGGAGACACTGACTGTCAGACGAAATTCTGGTTAATACAGTTCCGGGTCGGTCGCCACGCTGCGGGAGCGGCCACTCGCGGTTCGGCCCTATTCGATCACCCGGTCAGCCTGAAGCAGCAGTTGCTGCGGGATCTTCAGGCCGAGCGCCCTGGCGGTCTTCAAGTTGATCGCCATCGCGAACTTGGTCGGCTGTTCGACGGGGACGTCCCCGGGGCGCGCGCCCCGCAGGATCCGGTCGGCGTAGACCGCGACGCGCTCCCTCAGGTACTGATTGTCGGTCCCGTACGAGATCAGGCCGCCGGCGTCCACGAATTGCCTGGTGTCATACAGCCCGATGAGCCGGTTGCGGGCGACGAAGTCCAGGATCCGCCGCAGCTCCAGATAAGACAGCCACGTCGTCGCCGCGATGAGCGCTTGCGCGCGAAATGCGAGCATGTCGTTGAAGGCGTGTTCGAAGTCTTCGCGCTTCGAGATCGGGTAGGCGCGCGCTTCCATTCCCAGGCTCGTGGCCGCATTGACCATCACCCGGTCGAGCGCATCGGTCTCACCTCCCGTCACGATCCGGAGCGCCGTCGGATAAGTGAAATACGCAACCCGGGAAGCGTCGGGAGACAGTTGCCTGATGATTTCAAAGAGCTTTGCGAACATCGAGGCGCCAGCGTTCCACGCCGGCCCGGTGAGGTTGCGCCCGGGCCGCGCGTAGGAATCAACGAGCCCCTGTTCGACCGGAAAAGTGACGCCCCAGAAGACGATCGGGATCGTCGTGCTTGCACGCGCCGCCGTCACGGCGGCCTCCGGGCCAAAGGCGCAAATGAGATCCACGCCCTTGCGGACGAGGTCCGCGGCCAGCGCCGGCAGGCGGTCGTAGACGCCATCGTCGTAGGCAAACTCGACGGCGAGGTTCCTTCCCTGCGTCCAACCGAGTTCGCTCAACTTGATCGCGAAGCGGGATTTTTTCCATTGCTCGAGCGTTTCGGTCGGCCCGCTGCTGAGCACCCCAAGTCTCGGACTCCTTGCCGTTGTCTGTGACAACGTGAGACAGGGGTAGCCGGAAGCCCCCAGAGCGGCAAGCGCTGCCAAAAGATCTCGTCGATTCATCGGCGCCCCGCAATCGTTACGAGCGCATCCGTGTTAGATGGAACCCGATACCGGGCGAAGACTACAGTCGTGCCTTGCGGACCGCTTTGACGTGGGTCACCAATGGAATGCAGTCCTTGCGGAATCGATCCACACCAGATCGTCAGGCGTTCACGTGGAAAATTGGGCGCTCGGCTGGTCGGGCTCAGGCCGGCCAGGAGCGGACGCGCCTCAGCGGTGGGTTCGAGCCCTCGGCGGGTCCCCGACTGAGGCTCGAACGACCGTGCTGGGTTCGCGTCCGTTCAGAGCTTGACATGCACTGGTCGCTGATCCGCAAAGCGGCCAATTGCGGGGCACTTTCCGGCCGGTCCAGGCAAGCCCCGATCAGGTCCCGCGTGCGCGACCGCGGCGACTCATTCGTCGAACAAGAAAGTGGATTCCTGGTAGTAACGGACGGACTTGGACGCGACGTGGCGCTTCAGCCAGTCCACCAGCCAGGCGTTCTTCTCGGGCAGGCTTCGATCACCGTTGAGCGCCGCCAGAGGCAGGTTGACGCGTAGCGCGCGCCTCGGGATCAGGTGGCGCGTGATGCCGGCGGGAAGGAAGGCTCCCACGCGCGCCACGTCGATGATCTCCGCCGGCGCAAAGCGCGGAAACACGACCAGCGCGGTGACCTCGTCGTGAAAGGCCAGCAGCGAGGGCAGGTGATCGGTGTTGGCGCGAAAGATCCGCCCCTGCACTTTGTAGCGATCGACGATTTCGTTGAGGCATCGGGTGCGCTGGTGCAAGTCACCCGAGGCATGCAGGGTCCAGACTTCACCGTCCACATATTCCAAATAGGCCAGAATCTCGCGGCGGGCAAGCCGAGCGCGCGCGTGCACCGCGTCCGCGCGTTCGATCTCGACTCCTCGTACCGCCTGGAGCATGTCTTTGAAGTGCTCGACGTCGATTCCCTTCACCAGGTGATGCCATGTATCCAGGACCAACTCCGCGTCTTCATAGTCCACGACCTGCACGGCGATGTGGGCGAATCCCAGCATCTGCAGGGCAGTCACGCGGTTGGCGCCATCGAGCACCACGTAGCGCTGCTCGCCGTGGACCGGGGCCACGATGGGCGGGTTCTTCAACACCCCGTCGACTCGCAGACGCGCCAACAACGATTCGCTGCGCTGCGCGTCATGCTGCTCGTGCAAAATCAGCTCGGCCACCGGTACCACGCGCAGGTCGGGCATTTCAGGTTGGCGTTGATGCATGTTCATGCGAACTCCTCGGGCGCCTGGGATCCAGCAGGCACGGGACTGGCGCGCATGCAGCCTGCCGACGACTCTACGCCGCGGCTGCGAGCTGGAAAGAGACTGCGTTGACGCCGGTCAGAAATTCACCGGCGAAAGGCGACTCTGCAGCGAGTTTCGACCCGCGATCGGCGGGCTCGAGTCGGCCGGGAGCGATCGATCGCCCCGTCCCGCCCTGACCGCGCTCCCGTGGCTCATTTCCGGCGGCTGCGCTCCGCTCGCGCTTTCTTTACGGCTGCTTTTTCCGCCTCTCTGTCCTTGGCAAGTTCGGTGACTCTTTTCAACTCGGCATCTCTCGCCTCTCTCCGCGACTTCACCTCCAGCGCCTTTTCTTCCTCCGTCGGCGGTTTCCAGTCGAGGAATTTCGGCCTCAGATTCCGGAAAAAATCGCTCGACGATTGCTTGTCTTTCCTGGGATTTGCCTTTTTGCCTTTCATTTCGGCTTCTTCCGGCCACTAACGCCCGTTCGCGAGCCCGCCAATCACTTACAGGGGCGACCGCATCAGGCGGACCGCGGCGTTCCCGGTTTCTTCTTCTTTTCCCTATCGGCCTTCATCTTCTCGTAGCACTCTGCGCACACGGCACGGGTGCCTGTCATCCCGGGCAACCTCCGGAAAGTCGCCCGCGGTTTTGCATGTTTCCCGTAAAAACAGTACTTCAGGGGATTCAGATTGCTCATCGGAGCCCATTACGGTGCACTGACGGATACAGTCTCCGCTTTTCGATGCTTTTGCGCCAGTTGCATTTCGGTCACTGCACCGGGAGGGTCACAAGACAATCCAAGGCGACAACGAGAACTCCGGCCAAACGACGCGCGCAGGCATACGCGCAAAGCGAAAAGCGACGGTTTACGCCGCCGGATCGACTCTAGAGTTGGCCGTGCCGCCTTCGCGCGAGTTCCGCTACGTACTCCGCGCAGGACTTGCCGTTGATGGACAGTCTCTTCTCGTTACACCAGGACATGAGCGACTCGACCTCAACGTGCACCATTTCGATCGTATGTCCCTGGTGCTCGATCGACTGCAAAGCGTCCCGGGCACGCTGTTGCCATATTTCGTACGTGTCGTCGAACTCGCGTCGGTCCTCGACCGCGTCGGTCAGGCGCAGCCACTGCTTGCGGTCAAACCACGCAATGCCAACAATCGGGGGACGATCGCGCAGATGATTGAGCATGGTCGCATGTCGCCGGGCGCAAGGAGAGGTGGTCAGTCTACGCCCCTAAGTGATAAGAGCCTAACGCACTTCACGAATTGCAGCGATCGGGATGGCCGAGTCCGTCCGCCATCCGACCCAGTGCGGCCACGAGCCGACAGTTGACCCAGAAGCAAACCAGCTTTGCAGGTCACCGCAGGGGTTCAAGATCGGTCGGTGTATTCTCCGCGTCGGTTGATTGTCCAGTTCCGGCGAGGTAGCCATGCTTTTTGAACCGGCGCGGCACGAGCCATTGCGCGACGCCGCATGGGATGCTGCGCGCGCGAGCGAGGCGATCCGCAGCATTGTCCGAGATTTGGAGGAGACCGTCGGCGCCGACGGAGTATGGCCGGCACACCCCCTCGATGAAGTTGACGGCCCTCTTTCGGGGCAGAAATCGCTTTATCTGGGCGCTTCGGGCGCGCTGTGGGCGATGTGGTATCTGGAGCAGAAAGGGGCGGTAACGCTTCGCGTCAGGCCATCAGACTTCATCAATCGCGTGTACCAGTCCTACCTTTCGGAGCCGGATACCGGGGAGGTCGTACCGTCGTACTACGTTGGTGAGGTGGGTATCCTGCTGGTGCTGTCGCGCCTGGCCCGGTCACGGGAGTCGGATGACCGGTTGTTTGCGTCGATCGAACGGAACATCGCAAACCCGACTAACGAGGCGCTTTGGGCAGCGCCCGGCACGATGGTCGGCGCGTGGCACATGCTCGGGTGGACCGGCGAACGTCGTTGGCGCGATCTGTACTTGAAGAACGTCGAGCAACTCTGGAAGACCTGGTTGCCGAGCGAATACGCGCCGTGCCATCTGTGGACCCAGGATCTCTATGGCAGCATCGTGCAGCATCTTGGCGCAGGGCATGGATTTGCCGGAAATGTCTATCCGCTTTTGCGCGGAGCGGCACTTCTCTCCGGCGAGCGGCGCGAACTGCTCTATGACCGCTGTCTGGAGACACTCAGCGCCACTGCCGCATACGAAGGTGATGGAGCGAACTGGCCCCCGAGCGTTGGAGTCCCGCGTCCTGGTCGCACGAAGATGCTCGTCCAATGGTGCCATGGGGCACCCGGCATCATCACGGGACTCGCAGATTTTCCGTCTGGAAGATCCGCTGACATGGATGCCTTGCTGATCAAGGCGGGCAACACCGTGTGGAACGCCGGGCCGTTGGCGAAAGGTCACGGGCTTTGCCACGGAACTGCGGGTAACGGCTCTGCACTGCTCAAGCTCTATCGTCGCACCGGCGACCCGGTCTGGCTCGATCGGGCACGGTCCTTCGCCATGCACGCCATTGCGCAATGCGAACTCGCGCGGCAGCAGTACGAGTGTGGTCGCTACACGCTATGGACCGGTGATCCCGGACTCGCGGTGTATTTGTGGCACTGCCTGACTGGAATGGCCGATATGCCGGGACTGGACGTGCTCGACTAGTTTGCCGAGTCCGAACTCCGTGATGGTTTTCTCCGATCTCGGGACTTCGGCCGTTGTTGCCGAAGTCCCGAGACACGGCAACGATGGCAGTGCGCGGCGGGCCATGTTCGTGCCCGAGGGCTGCTTCGGTGTCTCATGATTCCCCGCAACGGCGAGAAGCGCGGGGAATCACGAGATCGGACAAAAACGCGGGATATTCGTAGGCGAACTCGAGATTCAGGATCCAAGGGTGCCGAGTCCGAACTCCGTGATGGTTTTCTCCGATCTCGGGACTTCGGCCGTTGTTGCCGAAGTCCCGAGACACGTCAACAACGGCGATCCGCGTAAGGCCATGTCCGTGCCCGAGGGCTGCTTCGGTGTCTCATGATTCCCCGCAACGGCGAGAAGCGCGGGGAATCACGAGATCGGACAAAAACGCGGGATATTCGTAGGCGAACTTGTAACTCAGGACGCTGGAGCCGGTCAGCCGCAATTGTGCCGTTCACGAGCAACCCGTTCAGGGACTGCCGCCTCACTCTGTCAGTGGAAGCTATCGGTTAGCGGAGCCTGACGGGCAGTTGGCTGGTTGCGACCATTCATTCGGCCGTACGCGAGGGACTCCAAAGCTGCAGGCAGTGTCGGTCTCACCAGATCGCCAACCCAAATCTGGCATACTTTTGGCGTACCAATTGAACGATCGAAAACCACAATTGCAGGTCAGGTAAGCGCCTTCGATGCACTCTGGTAGGTGCAGGTGCGTCGAATCGCGTCACACATCAACAAGGGGGAGACCATGGGAAATCTGTTTCTGCGTCTGGCAGTCGTTTATGCCGTGCTTGGTGTGACCCTGGGGATTGTCATGGCGGCAAGCCACGACTACACCTTCAGGCCGGTTCATGCCCATCTGAATCTGTTGGGTTGGGCCAGCATGGCGCTGTTCGGACTCTGGTACCGCAGCGCCCCAGCCGCGGGCGAGACCCGCCTCGCCAAGGCGCATTTCTGGTTGCACAACATTGCGTTCCCCATTCAGATGATCACGCTGACCATGTTTGTCGATGGCAACACGTCGGTAGAGCCGGTACTCGCGCTGGCTTCGGTGGTGATCGGCATCGGCTTCGTGTGCTTCGCGATCAACCTTTGGAAACACACCGGGCGCTGACGGTGCGTGGCATGGGGAACGTCATGTGAGGGCGCACATGGCAGAGTTGACCGAGCGTGATCCTACCCAAGTTCCGTGGACACGGTGTTAGGCGATTTGCATCGCCTCGGCCCGGTTGCCCGCCCGGCGGGTGTTGGTGCATCCGGAAAACCGGACGGACAGTTGGGTCGGCATGGACCGGGCAGCTTCGGTCGTCGGACGTATCCGCCTGCGGCAGCGAGACCGCCAAGCTAGAATGAGCGCCGCTTTTGGGGTGTAGTCGACCGCTGGTGAGTGCCGAGCGGGGCTCGCGTCAACTTACTTGCCCCGCCTTGGCCATGGCGCTAGCGGCAAGAGGTCCGGCGAAATCAATGGCTGCGCGACCGCTACCTGGCTGGGCAAGGACGCGCGGTCATTCGGTTTCTGTCCCGGCTCTGGATCGTTTCATGGAAGCCCTGCTCGTCTCGATCGCCATCGTCGCCCTCGCGGAAGTCGGCGACAAGACGCAATTGCTCACTCTGATCCTGGCAACACGCTACAGGAGGCCTTGGCCCATCATTGCGGGCATCTTCGTGGCGACGCTCGTGAACCACGCCATCGCCGGGGCCCTGGGTGCCTGGCTCACGAACGTGATCGGACCGGAGGCCATGCGCTGGATCCTCGGCGCCTCATTCATTGCCATGGCGGCGTGGATGCTCCTGCCGGACAAACTGGACGACGCCGCCGGCGCATCGCGCAAGCTAGGTGGCATTTTTGTCACCACGACGATTCTTTTCTTTCTGGTCGAAATCGGCGACAAGACGCAGATCGCCACGGTCGCGCTTGCGGCACGATTCGACTCGCTCGTCGCCGTCGTCATGGGCACGACGGCCGGCATGATCCTGGCCAACGCCCCAGTGGCGTTCTTCGGCGACGCGCTCGCGAAGCGGCTGCCGGTGCGGATGGTTCACATCGTTGCCGCGCTCGTCTTTGCAGCGTTGGGCATCGGGGTCATGGTCCTGGGATAGTACTCGACCGGCCACGGTCTGCTCGGAGGTCGAGTCGTTCGTGCTTCCCGAAAGCGGACAGGGCGAGCGCCTACTCGATCAAATGATCCGCCTGCACGAGAACGGACTGCGGGATGGCCAGGCCGAAGGTCTTGGCGGTTGCCAGGTTGACGGCCAGCTCGAACTTGGTCGGCTGGTCGACGGGAAGGTCGCCGGGTTGCGCGCCGCGCAGGATCCGATCGACAAATCTGGCTGCCCGTTCGTACATGTACGCACGGTCGGGTCCGTACGAAACAAGCCCGCCGGCGTCGGCAAATTGCCTGGTGTCAAAAATGCTCAGGAGACGATTCCCGTTGGCGAACTCGATGATCCGTTGCCGTTCCAGGAACGAGAACCAAGTCGTCAGGGTGACGAGAGCCTGCGCACGAAATTCGAGAATCGCGTTGAAGGCCGCATCGAAGTCCTCCCGCTTGGCGATCGGATTAGTCCGCAAATCGAAAACCCAGCGCTTTTCCTGCGATCTCCATCATCTCCCGGTCGAGCACTGATGAGGCGCCTCCTCCCACCGTGCGGAGCGCGGTCAAAAACGAGAAGTACGCCGCGCGGTCCGCGGCGGGCGATAGCTGCCTGACGATATGCAACAGCTTCGGGAAGATCTCCAGGTCGGCGTTATAGGCCACGCCCGTGACATTGCGCCCGGGCCGGGCGTACGATGCGATTAGCCCCTGTTCGACGGGCGCGCTAACGCCTCAGAACACAATTGGAATCGTCCTGGTTGTTCGCACTGCGTCCACCGCGGCTTCCGGGCCGACGGCAAAGATGACATCGGCGCGCTTGCGAACGAGTTCCGCCGCCAACGCTGGCAGTCGCTCCGGTTTTCCTTCGCCGTAGACGCGCTCGACGATGAGGTTTTTGCCATTGACCCAGCCAAGTTCCTTGAGCTTGAGCGCGAATCGAGTCTTGTCCCATTGCTCCGGCGTAGAGGGCTGGCCCTCGCTCAGTAAGCCAAGTATTCGCACCTTGGAAGGCGCTTGCGCCAAGCTGAAGCGCGACTCTGTACAAGCACCAAAGGCGACGAGCGCGGCGAGCGCGTCACGCCGGTCCATAGGATTCCTCCTGCTGGTCAAACAGCGCACTTGGGGTGCAGATGACCCCACGATTGGCGAACGCTACGCCTGCGGCCCGCACATCGGGTTGATATGCATCACCAATGCAGCACCGGGGCGATCGGCTCGAAC
>Ga0209726_10001838_pt1 | contig 32868 bp, 33 predicted proteins | sample Subgrocontami54m_FD_187453 | JGI IMG/M metagenome (GOLD analysis project Ga0209726, IMG submission 187453) | Subsurface groundwater microbial communities from S. Glens Falls, New York, USA - GMW46 contaminated, 5.4 m (SPAdes) (version 3) | ecosystem: Environmental > Aquatic > Deep subsurface >... | reverse complement strand
GCGCGGGCTGCGCCTGGCGCGCATGATCGGCCACATCACCTATCTGTCCGACGACGCGATGATGGAGAAGTTCGGCCGCAGCCTGCGCTCGGGCGCGTTCAATTTCCATTTCGAGGTCGACTTCGAGATCGAGTCCTACCTGCGCCACCAGGGCGACAAGTTCGCCGAGTATTTCGACGCCAACACCTACCTGCTCATCACCCGAGCGCTCGACTATTTCGACCCGGCGCAGGACTACGGCGGCGACCTCGCCCGCGCGTTCGCCCATGCGCAGGCCCGCTTCCTGGTGATCTCGTTCCCCTCGGACTGGCGCTTCTCCGCTTCGCGCTCGCGCGAGATCGTCAAGGCCCTGCTCGACGACCGGCGCGACGTCTCCTACGCCGAGATCGACGCCCCGCACGGTCACGACGCCTTCCTGCTCGAGGACCCGCGCTACCACGCGCTCGTGCGGGCGTGGTTCGACAGCGTCCACAGGGAAGCGGCGCCGTGACCGAGCACGAACTGGAGAAGCTCGCGCTCTCGGGACGGCCCGATTTCGAGGCGATCGCGGGCTGGGTGCGTCCGGACTCGACCGTGCTCGACCTGGGCTGCGGCGACGGGCTGCTGCTGAAGTACCTGACGCATACGCGCGGCGTCCGCGGCTACGGCATCGAGATCGCCGACGAGAACATCCTCGCCTGCGTGAAGAACGGCGTCAACGTGATCCAGAGCGACCTCGAGCGCGGGCTCGCAGGGTTCGACGCGGGTTCCTTCGACCACGTGATCCTGTCGCAGACGCTGCAGGCGATGCGGCACACCGAGGAAATCGTGCTCGAAATGCTGCGCGTCGGACGCGAGGGCATCGTGTCGTTTCCGAATTTCGGCCGCTGGGACCAGCGGCTTCAGGTGCTGGGAGGACACATGCCCGTGTCCGACGCCCTGCCCTACCAGTGGTACAACACGCCCAACGTGCACCTGTTCACGATCGAGGACTTCGAATCCTTCTGCGCGAGCCACGCGATCCGGGTGCTCGAGCGGGTTGTCATGGACGGGAAGCGCCGTGTCACCCTGCTGCCGAACCTGAGGGGCAGCCTCGCGGTGTTCCGCTTCGAGAAGCTGCGCTGAGCGGGCACGGCCGGAGCCCAACAGCTTGCCGTGTTTTGCCATCCAAAATCTTCGCCAATTCTGTCAACATCCGAGTGATAAGAGATCAATCTCGCGCCGTCTCGACCGAATCGATCTGCGCGCGCATGCGCCACACCAGCCACAGCCCGGGCAGCGCGGCGACGAAGGTGACGACGAAGAACTCCGCCCACCCGATCCACGCGACCAGGGCCCCGGTCACCGGCCCGAACAGCACCCGGCCGAGCGACGCCAGCGCGGACAGCAGCGCGTACTGAGTGGCCGAGAAACTCACATTGCAGAGCGCCATCGCGAAGGCCACGAAGGCCGCGGTCCCCATGCCGCTCGCGAGGTTCTCGAAGGCGACCGCGAACACGAGCAGCGGGTAGCTCTTCCCGGCCCAGGCGAGCCAGGCGAACGAAAGATTCGAGACCGCCTGCAGAACACCGAACAGGAGCAGCGCGCGGTACAGGCTCATCCGCGCGAGCACCACGCCGCCTGCGAGCGCCCCCAGGAGCAGCGAGGCAAATCCGAGGAACTTGTTCACCACGCCCACGTCGGTCGGCGAGAAGCCCACGCCGCGGATCAGGAACGCGGTGGTCAGCGTGCCCGCGAGGGCATCGCCGAACTTGTACAGCATGACCAGCGCGAGCAGGCTCAGTGCGCCGGGGCGCGAGAACAGGTCCCTGATCGGCTGGACCACGGCAGCGGCGAGGCTGGACGGCGGCGCGGCGGCCGCCTCGGGCTCCGGCGCCAGCAGGGAGGTGACGAAGCCCACGGCCATCAGCGCCGCCATGAAAAGGTAGGCCGTCCGCCAGCCGACCTGGTCGGCAAGGATCAACGCCAGGCCCCCCGAGATGAGCATGGCGACGCGGTAGCCGAATACCCCGACGGCCGCGCCCATGCCGCGCTCGCGCGGGTGGAGCACGTCGGTGCGGTAGGCGTCGATGACGATGTCCTGCGACGCGGAGGCGAACGCCACCCACAGGGCGAGGACTCCCAGCAGCGCGAGCGATTCCGCCGGCGGCGCGAGCGCCATGGCGGCGATTCCCGCCAGCAGCGCGAGTTGCGTCAGCGCCATCCAGCCGCGCCTCCGGCCGAGGAACGGCGGCACGTAACGGTCCATCAGCGGAGACCAGGCGAACTTGAGCAGGTAGGGCACGCCGATCCACGAGAACCACGCGATGGTGCGGATGTCGACCCCCGACACCGTCAGCCAGGCCTGCAGCGTGCTCCCCGTGAGGGCGAGCGGCAGCCCCGAGGAAAAGCCGAGGACGAGGATCGCCGCGACGCGCGGGCTCCGGAAGACCTCGAGATAGGGGGAACTGGGCAGGGGGCGGGAAGACATCAGGCGCATTCTAGCGGCAGAACGCGCCCGATACCGGTTACACTTGCCGGACTTGCGGCTCTTAGCTGGGACGCGCCGTTCAGGCCGACCATGAGGGTTGACCGACGCGGTTGATTTTGCTCTGAAGAAGCGGTAGCTTTGAACGCAGTACCAGGATTGATGCAGACCGTCTGTTCCCTCTGAGAGGCTCCCATGGAAACCACCGATGTCAACACAGACAAGCTTGTCGCCGACATGAAAGTCGTCATCGCCGATGCCGAAGAGTTGCTGCGGGCCACGGCGGGCCAGGCGGGCGAAAAGGTCGCTGCGGCCCGCGCCCGGATCCAGGACAACCTGGAGACCGCGAAGCTCAAGCTCTCGCAGCTCGGCGAAGCGAGCGCGGAAAGGGCGAAGGCCGCCGCGCGCGTCACCGACGATTACGTGCACGATAATCCCTGGCACGCGGTGGGCGTCGCCGCCCTGGTGGGTCTGGTGCTCGGCACGCTGATCAGCCGGCGCTAGGGCGCGCTGCCCGACATGCCCGAAGCCGCCGGGGAGGCGGGCAGCCAGACAGGCGGCCTGCTCGATTCGCTGAAGGCGCTGTTGCGCTCGGCGATCGCGCAAGTGCAGACCCGGCTGCAGATCCTCGGAACCGAACTCGAGGAGCAGCGCGCGTTCCTGCTGCGCGAAGTTCTGCTCGCGGTGATGGCGGCGTTTTGCCTGGGACTGGGCGCCGTCTTCACGGCGATGTTCTTCGTCATCTACTACTGGGACAGCCACCGGCTGATCGCAGTCGCCCTGTGCGCAATGTTCTTCTTCCTCGCCTTCGCCGTCCTGCTCGCCGTCCTGCGTGCCCTCGCCCGCGACCGGCCGCGCAGCTTCTTGACGACGATCGACGAACTCGGCAAGGACAGAGACTCCCTGCAATGAGCCAGGCGGCCGACCTGCGCGACAAGCGCGCGCGCCTCGTGGTGCGCGCGGCGCTCGAACGCGAGCGGCTTTCGGCGCAGCTCGACGCGTTGCGCGCGCCGGTCGCGCTGCTCGACAAGAGCATCGCCGCGGCGCGCTATGTGCGCCGCCATCCGGAGTGGCTGGTCGCCGTCGCCGTGGTCATCGCCCTGATCCGGCCGCGGCGCGTACTGGCCTGGGCCCGCCGCGGCTTCGTCCTGTGGCGCACCTGGCGCTGGATCTCGGACGCGGCGCGCGGCCCCGCACAGCGAAAGTCCGCATGAAGCGGCAGCGGGTGTTTCAGCGGTTCTACGAAACGATGGACCGCGAGCGGAAGCATATGCTCGCCGAGATCATGGAGGTCAGGGGCCTGATGCCGCTGCTGATGAAGCCGCGCAACCGGCAGAAATGGACGCCGCAGGAAAAGCAGGAGCTCAGGGAACATCTCAGGCACCTTACCAAGGTCAGCCCCTACATCGCGATCATCATGCTGCCCGGCGGCTTCGCCCTTCTGCCCGCGCTTGCCTGGTGGCTGGACCGGCGCCGGGGGCGTCGCGCGGCGCTTGTCGCCAAACGCCTGGAGTGATATTCGGGCCAGGTGCCTGCGGCGTGACCTGATGGTCCGCGAGGCCCCCCCAAGGCTTGCATATGCTCAGGGTCATTACAGCCAACCTCAACGGCATTCGGTCGGCGGCAGGCAAGGGGTTCCTGCGCTGGTTGGAGGGACAGAAGGCCGATTTCATCTGCGTGCAGGAACTCAAGGCGCAGGCCGGGAATATGACCGCCGAGATGCTCAATCCAGCCGGGTACTACGGTTACTTCCACTACGCGGAAAAGAAGGGCTACAGCGGCGTGGGCGTCTATGCCCGGCGCCAGCCGGACAGGGTCATCGAAGGCCTGGGCATCAAGAGCATCGACGCCGAAGGGCGTTACATCGAGCTGGTGACCGGAAATCTGTCTGTCGTATCGGTCTACCTGCCCTCGGGTTCCAGCGGTGAGCACCGTCAAGCGGCGAAGTTCAGCTTCATGAGGCGGTTCTTTCCGCACCTCAAGAAGCTGGCGCAGTCAGGCCGGGAGGTGGTCCTGTGCGGCGACTGGAACATTGCCCACAAGGAGATCGATCTCAAGAACTGGAAATCCAACCAGAAGAACTCGGGCTTCCTTCCCGAGGAGCGCGCCTGGCTGACGCGCGTGTTCGACGAGCTGGGTTGGGTGGACGTATACCGGCGTCTCCATCCGGATGCGACGGGTGAGGGCTATACCTGGTGGTCGAGCAGAGGGCAGGCATGGGCCAAGAACGTCGGCTGGCGCATTGATTGTCAAGTATCGAACGGGCGCATGGCCGGGAAAGCCGTTTCGGCAAGCGTCTACAAAGCGCAGCGCTTCAGCGATCACGCGCCCTTGATCGTGGATTACGACTGGAAGCAGCCGCCCAGGCGCAGCTAGACGACGCCGAGCCCGCGCAAGCCGCACCCGATCGAATCGCAGTCACTTCGGCAGCACGGTGTCGACGTTCTTGGCGTCGACCAGCACGTGCTTGATGAATACCTGCTGCTTGTACTTCTCACCTTTCAGATACCCGGCAAGCACGTCGACGCCGAGCCGTCCCCAGGTGACCGGATTCAATTCGACGGTGAGGCCGATCGCTCCGTCCTTGACCCCGCGCAGTCCGGGCGGTACCCCGTTCATTCCGGTGATCACGACTTTGCCCTTCTTGCCCGCTGACGCGACCGCCTGCGATGCGCCGAGTGCTATGTCATCGTTGGCGGCGTAGATCGCGACCAGGTCGGGATTGGCGACCAGCGCGTCCTCGGCCTGTTTCAGTCCCCGCTCGCGGCTGAGCGCCCCGAACTGGTTGAACACGACGGACATGCCGCGGTTCTTCGCCATGACTTCGGTGTAGCCGTCCAGCACGTTCTTGAACGTTGGCGACCCGGCGGGTCCGGCGAGCAGCGCGACCTTGCCCTTGCCGCCGACCGCGTTAATTGTCCAGTTGGCGACGTCGCGGCCGATCTGCTTCTCGTCCATGGCCACGTGCAGCGTCTGGTTCGGCGAGGTGGAGGCGCGCGCCACCGAGATGATCGGCAGCTTCGCCGCGGCGGCCGCGTCGTAGGCTGCGTTGACGGCGGTCGCGTCGATGGGCGAGATCAGGATGCCTTTCACCCCGCGCGCGATCATGTCCTGCACCCCATTGATCTGCTTCTGCTTGTCTTCCTGCGAGCTCACGTAAATGACGTCCCAGCCGAGCTCCTTGGCGCGCCCGTCGATACCGCGCCTCAACGCGATGTAGAACGGGTTGTCGTCCTGCGGCAGCGAAACACCGACGGTGATCTTCTGCTGTGCGATGGCCGGCGCGCCCGCGAGCAGCACGACGGCGACCGCGATTAGCGTTGCAATGCGTTTCATGGTTCCTCCTCCCTATGGATGTCGAAAAAAATGATGCGCTTCGGTCTCCGGCTTGTCCAGCCTGTCAGCGCCGGTGGCGCAGCTGATCGGCCGCTGCAGCGGCGATAATCACGAGCCCCACGGCCACCCGCTGCCAGTACGAGCTCACGTTGAGCAGGTTCATTCCGTTGCCCAGCACCACCATGATGAAAACGCCGATCACGGTCTTGTAGAGTTTGCCTTCGCCGCCCTGCAGCGCCGTTCCCCCCAGTACGACCGCAGCGATGGCCGTCAGCTCGTAGAACTCCCCGGCGGTGGGCTGGCCCGACTGGAGTCTCGAGGCGAGCATCACGCCGGCGACTCCGGACAGGGCGCCACACCAGACGTAGGTCGAGGTGATGACCCGATCGACGTGTATGCCGGAGAGAAACGCGGCCTCGCGGCCGCCGCCGGTGGCATAGACGCCGCGCCCGTAAGGCGTCTTTGCCAGCACCCAGGACAGCGCCACGAGCAGCACGGCCGGCAGCCACACCAGGTAGTGCACGCCGAGAAACCGCTCGACGCCGAAGTCGAGGAAGGGCTTCGGCAGCGTGCCGTCGAGGGGGACTTGCTCGCTGCCGGTGAACAGGTAGACGATGCCGCGCACCATGACCATGGAGCCGAGGGTGGCGATGAACGGATTCACCCCGAGCACCGTGACGACCAGGCCGTTGACCAGGCCAACCAGCGCCCCGACACCGACGCCCGCCGCCACGCCCGCCGCTATGCCCGCCTTCATCATCGCGGCCGCGGCGACGCATCCCGATAGCGCCACGGTCGAGCCCACCGAAAGATCGAAGCCCCCGCCCAGGATCACGAACGTCATTCCCATGGCGACCACGGTGATTACCGAAGCCTGCACCAGCACGTTGGTCAGGTTGAGCGGGGTGAGGAAGCGGTCGGTAGCGAGCGCGATCGCGGCACCGAGCGCGAGGAGCGTGATCAGCGGTATCTGCCGGACGAAACTGTCCTTGTTCATCGCTGCCCGTGCATGGCGTCGCGCAAAACGCGCTCGGTAAGGCCGGAGCCGCGGTCGAAGCGCCCCTGGATGGCGTTGTCGCGCAGGGCGAGCACGGCATCGGCAAGCGACAGCATCTCGTGCAGCTCCGAGGAGGCGAACAGCACGCTGTTGCCCCGCGCGGCGAATTCGCGGATCAGGCGGTGGATGTGGGTCTTGGCGGCGATGTCTATCCCCTGCGTCGGTTCGTCCATCAGGAGCACGCTCACGCGTCCCGCAAGCCACTTGGCGAGCACCACCTTCTGCTGATTGCCGCCCGAGAGCGAGCGCACGACAGCATGCGGCACCGCAGGCCGGATGTCGAGCGCCTTGATCAGCCCGCGCACCACGTCGTCGATCGCCCTTTCGTCCATGCGCGCAAAGGCTCCCTTGCCGAAGCGTTTCAGGTTAGGAAGGACGATATTGTCCCGGATCGAATGCGAGAGCACGAGCCCCAGGGCACGCTCGTTCGGCACCATGCCGATGCCTGCGGCGATCGCCTGCGATGGATGCAGCGGCGCGAATTCCTCGCCGCGCAGCGTGTAGCGGGCGCCGCGCTCGGCGCCGAACAGCCGCCGCAGCAGTTGCGAGGTGCCGCTGCCGAGCAGGCCCGCCAGACCGAGGATGTGCCGCTCCCGCAGTGCGAGTCGCTCGTCGGTCACGTCGTGCAGCAGCACCGCTCCCGCAGTCTCGCCGCTGCCCGGGCGCTCGAGATCGATTTCGCGGCCCGTCATCTCCACCACCAGATCGTGGATGCCGAACTCACCGCGCCCATGGCCCGCGACGACGCGGCCGTCGCGCATGACGCTGCATCGATCGGCGATCGCCGCGATTTCCTCGAGGCGGTGCGTAACGTACAGCACCGCGACCCCCTGGGACTTGAGGCGCCTGATCACCTCGAACAGACGCTCCACTTCGCGGTCCTCGAGCGCCGCAGTGGGCTCGTCGAGGATCAGGACGCGAGCGCGGCGCGAAAGCGCCCGCGCGATGGCGACCGACTGCCGCTCGGCAAAATTGAAAGAGCCGACCGGGGCGTCCAGATCGAGCGCAAGGTTCAGCCGCGCCAGCGCCTCCTTCGCGGCCGCGCGGGTGCGCTCCCAGTCGACCGCCCCGTAGCGCGTCGGAAGGTGCCCCAGCATCACGTTCTCGGCGACAGAGAGCGAGGGCACCACGCGCAGTTCCTGCGCGATCACGGCAATGCCGGCCGCGAAGGCGTCCGCAGGAGCGTGAAAGCGCGCCTCGCTGCCATCCAGGAGGATGCGTCCGGAATCGGGACGACAGATGCCTCCCAGGACCTTGATCAGCGTCGATTTGCCGGCGCCGTTTTCGCCGACGAGCGCGTGTACCTCGCCCGGTGCGATCGCAAACGTGACGTGGTCGAGCGCCTGGGTGGCGAAATAGTGCTTGGAGACGTCCTCGGCGACGAGTATCGGAGTCATCGGAGGTCAACGCGATGGATCATGGGCGCGTTCATGGGGCGAATAGCATATCCGGCGAATCCCGGTTGTCAATTGCTAGAGGCCGAGATAGGCGCTGCGCACCGCCGCGTCACCGAGCAGCGCCTTGCCGCTTCCGGACAGCGTGACGCGACCGTTTTCCACCACGTAAGCCAGGTCCGCAAGCTCGAGGGCCCGCCGCGCATCCTGCTCGGCGAGCAGGATGGTAAGCCCCGAGCGCCGCAGGCGCTCGACGGCGGCGAAGACCTGATTGCACATGGCGGGCGCAAGCCCGAGCGTGGGCTCGTCGAGCAGCAGCAGTTCCGGACGCGCCATCAGACCCCGTGCGATCGCGAGCATTTGCTGCTCGCCGCCGGAGAGCGATCCGGCGGCGAGGCGGCGGCGCTCCTGCAAGCGTGGAAATTGTTCGAACATCCGCTCGAGGCGCTCCGCGGCGCCGGCGCGCGCCCGCAACGAGATCGCGCCAAGCCTGAGGTTTTCCTCGACGCTGAGCGTCGGAAAGACGAGCCTGCCCTCGGGCACCAGCACGATCCCCGCCGCCACGCGAGCGCTTCCGGTGTCCCCGGAAATATCGCTGCCGGCGAAACGCAGCGTTCCGCTCTCCACGGGCAGCAAGCCGGCAAGCATGCGCATGATGGTCGTCTTGCCGGCGCCGTTGCCGCCAATGAGCGCCGTGACGGTGCCGGGCGCGACCGTGAAGGAGACGCCGTGGAGTACCCGCACGCCTGCATAGCCGGCCTCGATCTCCCGCAGTTCAAGCAGCATCAGGACTCCGCACCGAAGTAGGCGCGCAGCACGGCGGGGTCCGCGGCGACCCCGGCGGGGGAGCCTTGCGCGATCAGCCTGCCCAGGTGGAGCACCAGGACCTCGTCGCAGAGCTGCATCAGCACGCGCACCACGTGCTCGATGACAAGCAGCGTGAGGCCGCGCTCCCGGCGTATCTCCCGTATAGCTGCCAGAAGCTCCTCGACTTCGGGCGGGGTCAGCCCGGCCATGACTTCATCGAGCATGATGAACCCGGCACCGGTGGCGATGGCGCGCGCGATTTCGAGGCGCTTCTGACCCGAAAGCGTGAGTGATCCGGCCGGCGCGTCGGCGCGGTCGCCGAGCCCGATCTCGCCGAGAACGTGGCGCGCCGCGCCGGCGGCCCTGCCGTGGCTGGCATGCTGGCCGGCGCCGAACAGGGCCGCGATGGTCACGTTTTCCAGCACGCTCAGCCCGGCGAACGGCCTCACGATCTGGAAGGTTCTGGCGACGCCGCGGCGGCAGATTTCGTCGGGGCGCCGCCCCACTATGGAGCGTCCGCGCAGGCGTATATCGCCGGAACTCGGCCGCTCGTTGCCGGCCACCAGCGAGAACAGGGTGGTCTTGCCAGCCCCGTTCGCACCCATGATGCCGACGACCGCCCCTGCGGCGATCCCGAAGCTCACCTCGTGCAGCGCCTGGACGCCGCCGTAGCGCTTGCTGACGCTCTCGACTTCGAGCAGGTTCATCGCGTTGCGGGCCGCGCCGCGAGCAGCCGGCCGCAGATGCCTTCGGGAACGAACAGCACGAATGCGACCAGCAATACGCCGAGGACCATCATGTAGAGTTCAGGCGCGTTCGCCCACAACAGCTCCGACAGCAGCGTCAGGGCTGCGGCGCCGACCACCGGCCCGCGCAGGTCATCGCTGCCGCCGATGATCGACATCGCGATCATCGAGAACGAGACCATTGGATCGAACACCTGCAGAGGTTCGAAGTAGGTCGCCCGCAATGCCATGACCCCGCCGACTGCGCCGGGGACCGCCGCGGAGACCACGAATGCCGTCAGCTTGTAGCGGGCCACGGGGACACCCAGCGTTTCCGCCGCCTCCTCGTCCTCTCTTATGGCGCGCAGGCCGTGGCCCAGGCGGGTGATGCGTGCGCCCCAGGCAATCAGCGTGGCGAGCGCAGCCAGTCCCAGCATCAGGTAATAGATCGTGTTCAGGTCCGGCGTGTCGAGTATCAGGCGGCTGGCATTGCCCTGCCCGGCCTCGACGGCGATCACCACGAATTTCACCAGTTCCGCGACGCCCAGGCTGAGGATCACGAAGTAGGGTCCCCTCACGCGCAGCACCGGCCATCCGGCAAGGAACGCGAACGCCGCCGCGGCGAGCGCGGCAAGCGGCAGCGCTGCGGCGAGCGGCAGCGCGTTCCAGCTGGCCACCACGACGTAGGCGCCGAGGCCATAGAACACGACGTGTCCGAGCGAGACATAGCCCGACAGCGCCGAGAGCACGCTCCAGCTCTGGGTGAGCGCGATCCACATCGCAAGCGAAATCCCGATGCCGACCCAGTATTCGCCGGCCGCGGCCGGCAGCAGCGCCGCAAGGGCCATCACGGCGAGCAGGACGCACAGGTCGCGGTGCGATCTCATCGGACGATCGAGCGCCGTCCGAACAGCCCGTGCGGCCGCGTGACGAGCACCAGCACGAACATGCCGTAGAGCAGGATCGAACGGTAGCTCGCGGAGGTCAGCGCCACACCGTAGGTTTCGAGCGCGCCGAGCACGAACGCGCCCGCGATGCCTCCGCCTATGCTTCCGAGCCCTCCCAGGATGACCACCACGAACGCGGCGACGGTAAAAGGGAAGCCCATGAAGGGCGAGACCTGCTCGGTCATCGACAACAGCGCGCCCGCGACCGCGGCCGAACCGAAGCCCAGGGCGAAGCAGGCGAGCTGCACCCGATCGACATCGACGCCCACAACGGCCGCGGCCTCGCGATGGTCGATCAGCCCCCGCATGGCAAGGCCGAAGACATGCAGCTTGAGGAACGCGACGATGGCCGCGAGCAGCGCCGCTGCGACCAGGAGGGCGGCCAGCCGGTTCCCCGTCAGGGCCACGTCGCCGAAGTGCAACACCTCGGTGAGGGTCTGATAGCCGCGCGGCGTCGCGGTGAAGGCAAGGGCAGCGGCGTTCTGGACGATGATCGAGAGCCCGAAGAACAGCAGCAGCGAGTTCGATTCGAGACGCGCCGCGGCGCGCGAACGGGCCAGCATGCGACGGAACAGGCCGCGGTAGGCGCCCATCCCCAGCAGGGCGCCGACGAGCGCGATACCGGCGAGGGAGGCGAGCGGCGGGATTCCCGCCAGGCTGACGCACCAGTATGCGGCGTAGCCCCCCAGCATGACGATGTCGCCGTGCGCCACGTTGAGCAGCCGCATGGTGGCGTAGACCAGATTGAGCCCGAGCGCCACGAGCGCGTAGCTCGCGCCGGTGGCGAGGGCCGCGAACAGCAGCTGTCCCGAAGCGAGTGTCTCTGTCACTTCGGGTCGGTACGCGCCCGCGCTACCATGAAGTCTTGGGCCGGAACTTTGCGGTGGCCAGCGCCGCCGGCCAGACGAGTTGCGGAACGCCGGCCTGCAGTTGCAGGAACCCGGTTTGGGTGACGACGTTCTCCACGCCCTTGAAGCGCACCGGCCCGTTGATGGTCTCGAAGGAGCCCTTGGAGATGGCCTCGCGAAGCTTGTTCCTGTCCAGGCCCGCGGATTTCACCGCCTGTTCCAGGATTTCGCAGGACAGGTAGGCAAGCGCGGAGTCCAGGTAATCCGGCCTCTCCTTGAACCTGGCGACATAGGCGTCGTGGAAAGCCTTGGCGCGGGCGTTGCGGGCGGGCGACCACTCGCCCACGGTGACGATGTCGTCGGCCGCGGATCCGAGCAGCTTGGGAAAGAAATCGATGGCGGGCCCGATCAGCACGAACTGGAATTTCGCGCCGATTCCAAGCTCCTTGGCCTGACGCACGTAGATAGGCGAGTCGCCGGGATAGGAGAGCGCAATTACGCCGTCGGGCTTGGCTTGCTTCACCTTGGAAAGCAGCGCGGTCATGTCCTTGATGTCCGGCGGGTACTCCTCGTTCACCCTGATCTCGATGCGCGCCTTCTTGAGGGCGGGCTCGAGGAAGGTCTTGATCTCCTTTCCGAACGGCAGGACATTGGTGAGCAGGGCGACTGATTTCACGTCGTTCGCCACCAGCATCGCGGCCAGTTCCTTGCCGATGCGATCGGGGATCGCCGCGGTAGTGAACCAGATATTGCCCGGCTTGAGTTCCCGGAGCTTCACCGACGCCGCCGTATTGCCGACCATGGGGAAGCGGTACCTTTCGAGCACCGGCGCCACCGCGATGTGGGTCGGGGTGCCCCAAGGCGCGAGCAGCAGGTCGACCTTGTCCTGGGAGACGAGCTTCTCGTAGATCTTCGCCGCCTGGGAGGGATTGCTCTGGTCGTCGTACATCACGAATTCGACCTGGCGCCTGTCCTTGCCGATCTCCAGCCCCCCGCGGGCGTTGACCTGCTCGCGCCACAGCTCGTAGGCGTTGAGCTGCGAGGGCGCGGCGGCGGCGAAAATACCGGTCTTGGCGATGGAAAACCCGATCCGCACCGGATTGGCGGCCGGCGCGGCGGCGGTCCATTGCGCCGATGCGATGGCCAGCGCCGAGGCGGCGATGCCACGAACGAACTTGCGCCTGGTGGTCATGAGTCAACTCTCCTCTAGAAAGACTGGCGCCCGCGTTCGGGCGTCTATACGGTGTGATGCTGCGCGCGCGGCAGGTAGTGCAGGACGCGCGCCTCGGCAAACGCGACCACGCCGTAGGCGGCGATCCCGATCAGCGTCAGCAGGATGATGGTGACGAACACTGCGGCGGTATTGCCCTGTCCCTCGCCGTAGGTGAGCAGATAGCCCAGGCCCATGTTGCCGCCGACCAGCTCGCCCACCACCACGCCGATCACCGCGAGCGTGGCGCCGATGCGCAGGCCGGAGAACAAGGGCGCCATGCTGCTCGGGTACTCGATCATGCGGAATATCTGCCAGCGGGTGGCGGAAAACGTGCGTGCCAGGTTCACCATGTCCGGGTCCACGGTGCGCACGGCCGTGAGCACGTTGACCATGATCGGAAAGAACACGATGAGGATCGCCACCAGGATCTTGGGATACACCGTGTAACCCAGCCACATGACGAACAGGGGCGCGAAGGCCACCTTGGGGGCGATCTGCAGCGCAAGTATGTAGGGTGAGAGCACCAGCTCCGCCCTGGGCGCGGCACCGAGGACGAAGCCGATGATCGCGCCCAACAGCGAGCCCAGCACGAAGCCGACCGCCACTTCGGCCGTGGTGATGCCCGTGTGGTGCAGTAACCTGTCGTTTTGCAGCATGCGCAGGAACTCCGACCACACCCGGGACGCCGGCGGCAGGATGAACTCGGGGACCTTGAGCAGATGCGGCAGCGATTCCCATGCGAGCAGGAACGCGATCAGCACGGCGACGCTCGCGGCGAGCGTCGCGCCGCGCAGCCCCTGGGCAGGTTTCGCCATCGGCTCTGCGGCCCTGGAGACTACTGGACGAATTGATTGGTATAGAGATCGGCGAGCGGCGATTCCCTGGTCACGACCCCTTCCTTGACGTAGAACCGCTGCACGGCCGCGAGGCGCTCGGGGTCCATGGCACCGAGCTGCCTCTGCCCGGGATAGACGTAGGTGTTGTACATCCCGAACACCTCCTCGATGTAGGCTTCCCTCCCCTTGTGCTGCGGCATGGCGGCGACGTAGTCGCGCGCCGCCCCCTTGGGATCCTTCATGATGTCCTGCATGCCCTTGAGGGTGGCTCGCACCAGCTTCCTGATCAGCTCGGGGCGCTTCTGGATCATCTCATCGGAGGCGAGTATTGCCTGCGCCATGCTCTTGAAGTAATCGTCGGACGAGAACAGCTTCATCTTGGCCCCGGCTTCCTTGGCCGACGCGACCCACTCCGGCACCGCCACCATGGCATCGGCCTTCCTCGCCGCGAACAGCTGCCATACTCCCGCGGGCCCCGAGGCCTGGGCATCGACGTCGTTCTTGGTGAGGCCCGCGCTCGCGAGCATCCCCTGGAAGGCATAGAAAGTCGTGTCCTGGTAGGCCCATACGCTCACGACGCGGCCCTTCAGATCCTTGGGACCCGTGATGCCCAGGTCCTCGTGCACCGCGAGCTGCGTCAAGGAGCGGCCGCCCAGTACCGCGACCGCCTTGATCGGGACACCGTTGGCGCGGGCTATGATAGGCGTGTCCCCGATGGCCCCGCCGATCGGCGCATTGCCGGCACCGACCTGCTTGGCCACGTCGACGCCGCCCTTGGCGGTGACGAAGCTGACCTTGAGCCCCTCATGGGCGTAATAGCCGCGCGCCTGCGCCAGCATCCAAGGACCGAAGGCCGGCAGGAATGCCGGCGCGGGCAGCAAGTAGGTCACTTCCTCGAGGGGCTGCGCACGAACCGATGTGGCGAGCGTTGCGGCGCCGGCCAATGCCGCAATGACCTTCAGAAACCCGCGTTTGTCCATCATAGGGGTACTCCTTTGAGAGGATTGAACTCACTTTTCGCTCGCAAGCATGCCTCGCAGGATCCGCTCCGCCGTGAACGGCAGCTTGAAATGGCGCACGCGAGTGGCGCGCTTGATCGCATTGCCGATCGCGGCGGCAACCGGGGACAGGCAGACCTCGCCGACGCCTTTGGCGCCGAAGGGGCCGTCCTTGTCGTGGGACTCGACGATGATCGGGTACAGCTCATAGGGAACTTCACGGGTCGTCGGGATCTTGTAATCCATCAGCGTGGGGTTGGCCAGCCGTGCGCCGTCCCAGACCATCTCCTCGAACAGGGCGTAGCCCAGTCCCTGGGCGAAGCCGCCCTCGATCTGGCCCTCGACCAGCATGGGGTTGATGGCGCGCCCGACATCGCAGGCCGACCAGGCGCGTTTCACGCTGGCGGAACCGGTGACCTCATCGACCTCCACGTCGACGACCATCGCGCTGAAGCTGTAGGCCCCGATGCGCGGGAACGGCAGCCCGATCGCCGCAGCGCGCTTGGGATCGAGGGTCGGACGGTCGTACACCCAGGTGTGGCTGCCGATGATGGGGCCGCCTACCATCCAGTGCGAGCGCTTGGCAATCTCGAAGAATCCGATTTTCTTCTCGGGGACGCCCTTGACCGCGACCGCCCCCCCGTCGACGAGCTCGAGATCGTCGGCGGCGCACTCCAGCATTTCTGCCGCATGCTGCTTGAGCTTCTTCTCCACCTCTGCGGCGGCACCGACGACCGAGCGGCCGGTCATGAAGGTCAGCCGGCTCGCGGTGGTCCCCCAGTTGAAAGGCGAGCCGTCGGTGTCCGGACTGACGAACGCGACTTGCTCCACCGGGACCTTCAAGGATGCGGCGCACATCTGGCTGAGGACGGTGTCCGATCCCTGGCCGATGTCGTTGGCCCCGACATTGAGCAATACCGACCCGTCTTCCAGCACGCGGATGATCGCGCCGGTACCGAGCAGGCCGCTTTGCTGCCCGCACAGGGCGAAGCCCAGGGCGCGTTTCTTCCCGGGCCCTGAAGGCTCGGGCGCGCCTGCGGCCCAGGCCGACGCGTCGCGTGCGCGCTCGACGCATTCCTTGAGACCGTTGGAGAGAAGCACCTGGCCGCCAAGCCAGCGGTCGTCGTCGCGAATGATGTTCTTCAAGCGCAGCGCGATCGGATCCATGCCGAGCTGCTCGGCGATTTCGTCGATCTGCGATTCTCCGGCAAAACTCACCTGTGGATTGCCGAAACCCCGGTACGCTCCGAATCGCAGCTTGTTCGTGTACACGAGCTTGCCGTGGCAACGGACATTGGGAATGCGGTAGGGCCCGCGCGCGCACAGCAGGCCGAAGCCCAGCACCCCGGGGCTGTCGTCGGCGTATGCCCCGCAGTCCAGCAGCACCTCGACTTCGCGTGCAACGAAGGTCCCGTCGCGCCTGACGCCGGTCTTGATGCGGATCTTGAACGGATGGCGCGCCCGGACCATCTCGAAGTCCTCCTCGCGCGTGAGGATGATCTTCACCGCTCGCTTCGCCTTGAGCGCCAGCGCCGCGGCGATGGGCTGGACATGCGGCTCCATCTTGTTGCCGAAGGCCCCGCCGATCTTGGGCGTGAGGCAGCGTATGCGCGTCATCGGCAGTCCCAGCGCCTCGGACACGCAGGCCTGCACCCGGAACACCCCCTGGTTGGCCGACCACAGGGTCAGGCGGCCCTGCGCATCGACCTCGGCCAGCGCGCCGCAGGGCTCGAGCGCGACATGGGCCTGGGCCTGGGTTTCGAAACGGTGCTCGAAGACGAGATCCGCCTCCTGGAAGCCCTTGTCGATATCGCCCTCGGAGAACTCGGTGCGCGAGCAGAGGTTGCCGCTGCTGCCCGCATCGAAGATCTTGAAATACTCCTCGACGTGCTCGTGCACGAGCACGTTCGAGGCGAGCGCCTCCTCGGGCGAGAGCAGCGCCGGCAATTCCTCGTAATCGACGCTGATCGCCTGCGCCGCGGCGCGCGCGATGGCCTCCGTCTCGGCGGCCACCGCGGCGACGGGTTCACCGACGTAACGCACCTTGTCCTTGGCGAGCGCATGCTCGTCCTTGATGAAGGCGCCCATGCGGTTCGCCGGCGCGAAATCGTCGCCCGTCACCACGGCATGCACGCCCGGCATGGCAAGCGCCTGGGCGACGTCGTAACTCCGGATGCGCGCGTGCGGGTAGGGACTCGCCAGGATCGCCCCGTGCAGCATGCGCGGCCGGTACAGATCGGCGATGTATTGCGCGCGTCCCTCGACCTTTTCGCGCGCGTCGACGAGGGAGACGCGCCTGCCGACCGGATCGGACACGCCGTTCATGGGTGCAGCCTCTGCGCCGCCTTGCGGATCGCGTCGATGATCTTGTGGTAACCCGTGCATCGGCAAAGATTCCCCGACATTCCCTCCTGCACTTGCTCGATCGTGGGGCGGGCGTTCTGTTCCAGCAGGGCGCGCGCCGCAATCAGCTGGCCCGGGGTGCAGAATCCGCACTGCAGCCCGCCTTCCTCGATGAAGGCCTGCTGGAGCGCCGCGATGGCGGGATCGCCGCCCGCGCCTTCGATGGTCTGCACCGCCTGCCCCTCGCACGCGGCGGTGAGGGAAAGGCAGGCGCGCACGGGCACCCCGTCGATGGTCACGGTGCAGGCGCCGCACACACCCTGGTTGCAGCCGCGCTTGGCGCCGGTGAGCTGCAGCCGGTCGCGAAGCGACGTGAGCAGGGTTTCGGTCAGCGCCACGTCAAGCGTTACGGCACTGCCGTTGACTTCGAGTTGGACGTGAAGGGCATCGCTCATGTCTGGGTCCCGGCGGCGGCGCGCGCCTCGGCGAAAGCACGCGCCAGCATTCTCGGTATCAACATGCGGCGGTATTCGGCCGAGCCGCGAACATCGTCGATGGGATCGGCGGCCGCCTGGAGCAGTTCGCCGGCGCGTCGCACTTCGCCGCTGCCCGGCCTGCCGGAGAGCAGGCGATTCGCCTCGTCCACCAGGATCGGAATCGGCCCGCAGCCGCCGATCGCCGCACGGGTGACGATGCCTTCGCCAACGCGCGCCATGGTCAATGCGACCGACGCGGTCGCATAGTCGCCGGCCACCCGCGCGAACTTGTGGTAGACACCGACTCCGGGCCGGGCAGCCGGCAGGTGGACCGCGGACACCAGCTCGCCCGCCTTGAGCAGGGTGGTATACCAGTCGACGAAGAACTGTCCGGCCGGCACCTGCCGCCGGCCCGCCTTGGAGGCGATTTCCACCCGAGCGTCGGCGGCGACCAGTGCGGGCGGATAGTCGAGGCCGGGGTCGGCGTGGGCCACTGCGCCGCCCATCGTGCCCATGTTGCGCACCGTCGCATTGGCGATCACGGACGCGGCCTGCGGGAGGACTTGGAGGGTTCCGGTGAAACGCGCTTCCGCGGCGACTTCGCGGTGCCGCGTCATGGCACCGATGCGAAAGCCGCCCGCGGGCAGTTCCGCGACGCCCTGCAACTCCCGGATGCCGGCGAGGCTCACCAGCGCCTCGGGTTCGGCGATGCGCGCGTTGATCATGGCAACCAGACTGGCGCCGCCGGAGAGGATCCTCGCATCGGGCAGCCGGACTAGCAGTGCAAGCGCCTCTTCGACCGATGCCGGACGGAACAGGCCGGCGTTCACGAACGGACCCCCGGTGCGGGTCCGGGGTCAGTGGAAGCCGCGGTGTCGGCCTCCGCAGCCGCATTCGCGCGGGGCGCGGTCTGGAGCTGGATGCGCTCGCGCAAGCGCTCGGCGAACTCCTGGCCCATGGCCTGGGCCTTCTTCTTCATCACCCCAAGGGCGAACTTGCCGAGCCTTCCGGTGATCGAGACCTCCGAGACGTAACTCACGCGCGTGGTGTTGGCGTCGACCTCGACCAGGATCACCTCGTTTTCGGCGGCGAGGACGCTGGCGCGCGAACCTTCCTCGCCGCGGGTCCGGGACAGCACCAGGTCCGGGGCCTGCTCGCGGACGACATCGACGACGAGATTGAAACGGGCCTTGATACCGCCGAGGCTGACTGCAACCAGGGCGCGGTAGCTGGTGGGGGACAGGCGTTCTATCGTCTCGCAACCCGGGACGCATAGTGCCATCAGCCCGGGGTCGGTGATATGGCGATAGACGGCGGCGCGCGCCGCGGAAATATCGAAATTGCCTTCGATTCTCACGCTGCCTGTCTCCTCCATTCGGGCCGCACGCGGCTTGGCGCGCCTGGTTTTTGTTCGGCCCGGCCTGCGCCCGGCTCTCCGGCTCAGACGCCGGATCGCGCAAGGGCTGCTGGCGGCGCCGCCGATGCGCCGGCCGTGGGCCGTGGCAGGGGACGCAGCGCAACGGACCCTATACTAAACGTTGTGACTCGCTTGTCAATACCGATTATGATTCGATAATCATGGCGCAAGTGAAGAAGCCCGCGGTACGCGAGGCGATACTGAAATCCGCGTTCCGCTTGTTCAGCCGTCGAGGCTACCAGGGGACGACGTTGTCGCAGATCGCCGCCGGGGCCGGCGTCTCCACCGCCAATGTCTACGTCTATTTCGGCTCGAAGATCGACGTCCTGTACGCCATCTACGACCCGTGGCTGCGCGGCAGGCTGAAGCGCCTGGGCAAGCGGCTGACCCAGGTGCGCGACCGGCGCCGGCGGCTGCGCATGCTTCTGACCGCGCTCTGGCGCGACATTCCATCGGAACGAAACGGCTTTGCAAACAACGTGATGCAGGCCGTATCCTCCTCCACCCCGGAAGAGGGTTACAACCCGACGCTGCTCAAATGGGTGGAGGAGAACGTCGCCGCCATGATCCGCGACGCCCTGCCCGCGGAGCGGCGCGAGGCGCTGGGCAGCGCGCTCTTCACCCATGTGCTCATGATGGCCTTCGACGGTTTCGTCATCAATTACCACCTGCTCCCCGGGAAGCACTGCAGCGAGGAAACCATCGAGCTCATGTGCGAGCTGATACTCGGCACGCCGGCGCGCCCGGATCGCCGTCGCTGAACGCCCGGCCGGGCGATATTGCAGCGCCGCAATTCCACCGCCGCTTCAATTTTCGTTGACAAGGCCGCCGCAAAAGTGAATATTATTCGTTAATGAACGGCCTCCCCGGGCAGGGCCGGGGGGCGGAAGCGTCGCGCAAAAGGAGGGGTTCGGCAATGGCAAGCAAGCGCAGCTGGGTGGTGGGCACCGATATCGGCGGCACCTTCACCGACATCATCGGCGTCAATATGGAGACGGGCGAGCAGCGTCTCGGCAAGGTGCCTTCGACGCCGCCGACATATTTCGACGGCGTCATCAACGGCCTGGAGCGCGCGGGACTGAAGGGCGAGGAGGTGCTCTCGTTCCGGCACGGCGCGACCGTTTCGACCAATGCCATACTCGAGCGCAAGGGCGTGAAGACCGCGCTCATCACCACCGAGGGGTTTCGCGACGTCCTGGGCGGAGGGCGGGCCGAGCGGATCTCCGCATTCGAACTCGATTGGGACCCGCCCGAGCTGATCATTCCCCGGCGCAACGTGCTCACCATACGCGAGCGCATCAGCCCTTACGGCGAGGTCGTGACCAAGCTCGCCGAAGCCGAGGTGCGCCGCGCCGCGCGCATGATCCAGAAGCGCGGCATCGAGTCGGTGGCGGTCGTCTACATGGATTCGTTCATGAACCCGGTGCACGAGAACCGCACTCGCGAGATCCTGCACGAGGAGTTGCCCGGGCTCGACATCACGCTCTCGCACGAGGTGCTGCCGCAGATGCTCGAGTTCGAGCGGACCTGCACCACGGTGCTGAACGCCTATATCTCGCCCATCCTGAAGAACTATCTCGGCGGCCTGTCGCGCCGCCTGAAGAAGGACTGGAACTACTCGGGCTCGATCCTGGTGACGACCTCCGGCGGCGGGGTCATCGGCATGGACGAGGCGGTAAAATTCCCGGCGAAGACGTTTCACTCTTCGCCCGTATCCGGCGCGGTGGGCCTTGCCGGATACATCGGCTCGCTGGCCGGCTTCGAGAACGTGATCGCGTTCGAGACCGGCGGCACCACCAACAACGTCTCCATCATCTACAAGGGCAAGCCCGCGATCACCCACGAGTGGAAGATCCTGTGGAACGTGCCCTGCTGCCTGCCCTCGGTGGACACGATCTATATCGGCGCGGGCGGCGGCTCTATCGGCTGGGTGGACAAGGGCGGCATGCTGAACGTGGGGCCGCAGAGCATGGGGGCGGTGCCCGGGCCGGCCTGCTACGGGGCCGGGGGCACCGAGCCGACCAATACGGACACGCAGATCGTGCTTGGCCGCATCGACCCGGACTACTACCTCGGCGGCGAGATGAAGGTGGACGGGCGGCTGTCGCACAAGGCGCTGAAGGAAAAGATCGGCGACCGCTACGGCTGGGACGCGCAGACCTCGGCGGCCAACATGTACATGGTGGCGATGACCAACTTGATGATGGCGATGCGCCTGCAGACGGTGTCCCGCGGCTGGGACCCGCGCGACTTCGCCATCGTGCCCTACGGCGGGGGCGGGGCCATGTACGGCTGCGATCTTGCGCGCGAGATCGGCGCCACGTCGGTGATCGTGCCGCCGCTGCCGGGCTATGCCTCGGCCTTCGGCGCGATCCGCGTCGACGTCAAGCACGAGTTCACCACGCCCCTGCACAAGATCGAAGCCGAGCTCGATTTCAAGAAGCTCAACCGCGAGTTCGATGTCCTGGTGAAAAAGGGCATCAAGACCGTCGAGCGCGAAGGCATGAAGTCCGACCAGATCACGATCGAGCGCTACGTCGACGTCAAGTACTTCAGCCAGGCCCGCTTCTTCACCGTGGAGATCGCGCCCGGACCCATACACGATCTGGCCACCATCACGGAGAACTTCATGACCGCCATGCAGGCGGCCTACGGCTACACGCTGCCGCCGGGCTATGCGCCGGTGGAACTGGTGAACCTGCGGGTCATCGCGCGCGGACAGCTGGAGAAGCCGAGCCTGCCGGAAATCAAGCGCGATACCACGCTCGAGCAGGCCAAGAAGCCCGCTCGCAAGGTGTGGTTCCGCGACAGCGGGTTCGTCGAGGCCGCGATCTACGAACGCGAGAAATTGCCGGTCGGGGCGAAATTCGACGGCCCGGCGATCATCGAGCAGCCCGATACCACCACCGTGATGCCGCCGCGCACGCACTGCACGGTGGACAAGTACGGCAATCTGATCATTACAGTCGATCGCTAGGAGGGGACATGGCACGAGCACCTGGAAAGATGAAGCGCGGCATGGCCTCGGCACCGGTCGTGGACGTCAAGGAGCGGCTCGCCAAGCCGGCCGACATCGGCATGGACCTGATCACCTTCGAAGTGATGAGGAACGCCTTCGTCGCCGCCTGCTACGAGGCCTCGACCACCATCGAACGGGTGGCCTACCACCCGGTGGTCGGCATGGGGCGCGACCGCTCGAACGCCCTGCTGACGCGCGACGGAAGGCTGGTCGCGCACGGCCATACCGATGCTGCCGCGCACTATGCGTCCTTCGGTCCTTCGGTGAAGGAACTGATCAAGGACATGCCGCTGCATACGATGAAGCCCGGCGACACCTTCCTGTTCTCCGATCCCTACCGTACCGGCTCGCATGTCAACGACACGCGCCTCATCCGCCCGATCTTCCACAAGGGCGAGATCGTCGCCTTTGCCTGTACGGTGATTCATTGGGCCGACATGGGGGGCCCGATGCCGGGCACGTTCAACCCGGAGGCGACCACCTGCTATGCCGAGGGGATACGCATCCCGCCGATCCGCCTGTTCAAGGAGGACAAGCTCGACGAGGAGCTATTTTCCTTCATCGCGATAAACATACGCTCGTCGACCGAGCGCAGGGCCGACCTCCAGGCGCAGTACGAGGCCTCGCGCCTCATCGACCGGCGCGTGAAGGAGCTTTGCGAGCGCTACGGCAAGGACACGCTCTATCAGGCGTTCGAGGAGCAGTTCAACTACACCGAGCGGCTGATGCTCGCGGAGATCGCGACGCTACCCGACGGGAGCTGGGAGTTCGAGGACTTCGGCGACCAGGACGTGATGTCCCCGGGCAAGCCCCCGATACGCGTGCACTGCAGGATGACCAAGAAAGGCAGCAAGCTCAGCTTCGACTGGACCCACTGCGGCCCGCAGCCGCGCGGTTCCTGGGGCTGCAGCTACGCGACCCTCACCGGCGGCAACTACCTCGGGTTCATGATCTGCTTCCCGCAGCTGTTTCCCCTGAACGAAGGCATCATCCGCAACCTGGAGATCATCTCGAAGAAGGGCACTTGCGTGGACGTGATCGAGCCGGCACCCACCACGGGCTACGCCTCGGGAGCGTTCGACAAGGTCGAAGCCGTCACCATCGCCTGCCTCGCGGGACCCTTGAGCAAGGTGCAGCCCTGGCGGGTCTACCCCGCCGCGGTGAGCCTGACCAACCTGTGCATGGGCGGATTCAATCCACGCACCAAGAAGCAGTTCGTCCAGTACACCTACGCGGTGGGCGGCGAGAACGCCCGTACCTACAAGGACGGCAAGTCGCTCATCTTCATGCGCTTCTGCAACGCCCGCACCATCCCGCAGGAGCTCGAGGAGCGCTGGTTTCCCGTGCTCTACACGAGCTACGAGGCGCGCACCGACTCCTGCGGTCACGGCAAGTTCCGGGGCGGTTTCGCGCTGCTGCGCCAGCTCACCGTGCTGACGGACGTGACCATGACCATACACGGGGACCGCGAGAAATTCACTCCGTTCGGCATGTCGGGCGGCCTGAATGGAGGAGGCTGCAATCTCTACATCAACAAGGGCACGAAGAAGGAATTCAACGCGGGCATGTACGCGACCGGCATCGAGCTGAAGGCAGGCGACAAGATCTACTACGCTTCCTCCGGGGGCGGGGGCTTCGGCAATCCGCTCGATCGCGATCCCAAGCACGTGCTCGAGGACGTCATGGACGAATGGCTCACGGTCGAAGCGGCGAAGAAGTATTACGGGGTCGCGGTCAAGGTCGTGGACCGCGAAGCTCTCGATTACCGCATCGACGAGAAGGCGACCCGATCGCTGCGCGCGAAGCTGCGCAAGAGGGGTTTCCCGGAAGGACGCGGCTCGCACCAGCTCCACCCGGTGACGAAGAAAATCAAGATCGCCTGGACCCCGACGGAAGAGGAAGTGGCGCCGCACATCACCATATCGCGGCCTCCCGGCTGGTAGGCGCAGGAGGGCAACATGGCCGGGAGTCTGGACGCCGGCGCTCTTCCCAGGGTCCACCCGACGGTGGTCCACATGCTGGCCGACGCGGCCGCGCGCGCGCCGGAGGCGATCGCCCTCGCGTGCGGGGACAGGCGCCTGGGCTACGCGGCCTACCTGCGCTGCGTCGCCGGCTTCGCGCGCGAACTCGTCGCGCTCGGCGCGCGCGGCGAGCGCGTGGCGCTCGTTTGCGGCAACTCGATGGACATGCCGATCGCAATGTTCGGCGTGCACGCCGCGGGAGCGCAGGCGGTTCCGATCAACCCGACCTATACCGCGCGCGAACTGTCGCACATACTCGCCGACGCCGACGTCCATGCGGTGGTCTACGACGAAAGCGTTGCGGCGACGCTGGAGCCCCTGCTTGCGGCGCTCAAGGTGGCGCACGCGATCAAGATCGGCGCAGCCGGCGGCCGCTCGCTCGATCAATGGGCCAAGGACGCGCCCGCCGCATTGCCCGAGCCCCTGCCTGCACCCTCGGACCTGGCCACGCTCCAGTACACCGGCGGCACGACCGGACTGCCCAAGGGCGTCAATATCGCCCATGGACAGATGGCGGTGAACATCAGCCAGCGGGAGGCGGCCCTGCCGACCCGCGCCGACGACGAATCGATTTTGTGCATGATGCCGCTGTTCCATGTCTTTGCCGTGGCGATGTGCCTGCACCTCGCGGCCTATTGCCGCGGCAAGCTGGTCATCATGCCGCGCTACAGGCCCGAGCTGCTGCTCGATCTGATCGAGCGCGAGCGGATCACCCGGCTTCCCGCCGGTCCGACCGTGTTCATCGGGCTGCTTGATCACGAACGCTTCTCCGGGACCGACTTCTCCAGTCTGCGCACCGCCTATTCCGGCTCGGCGCCTTTGCCCGAGGAAACGCTCAAGCGCTGGCAGAGCGCGACCGGCACGCCGATCCTCGAGGGCTTCGGGCAGACCGAAGCCGGGCCGGTGCTCACCTATGTGCGGGACGGCGGGGCGCTCAAGGCCGGGTCGGTCGGGCCGGCGCTGCCGCTCACCGAACTGCAGATCGTCGACGTCGAGACCGGCACGAAGGTGCTGGGCAAGAACGCGATCGGCGAGATTCGCGCGCGCGGTCCGCAGATCATGTCGGGGTACCGCAACCGGGAACAGGAGACGGCGGAGGCGCTGCGCGACGGATGGCTCTACACCGGGGACATCGGCGAAGTCGACGCCGACGGGTACTTCTTCATCCGCGACCGCAAGAAGGACATGGCGATCGTGGGAGGCTACAACGTCTACCCGCGCGAGGTCGACGAGGTCCTGTTCTCGCATCCCGAGGTGAAGGAGGCCGCGGCCGCCGGTGTGCCGGACGCCTACTATGGCGAGACCATACGCGCCTACGTGGTCCTCAAGCAGGGGGCGAAAGCGACGGTGGAGGAGCTGTTGGCGTATTGCGCGGCCAACCTTGCACGCTACAAGGTCCCCTCGAAGATCTGCCTCGTAGCCGAGCTGCCGCGTACCACCGTGGGCAAGATCGACAGGATCGTCCTGCGGCGGCAGCTCGCGGCGGAAGCCTGAGCCGCGTCGCCTCACCCCTTGCGCCCCGTGACAATCGGATGAGCAGCCGGCTGGAATTCAAGCGCGTCACCAAGCAATTCCCCCCGCGGGAGCGCAACGCGGAGGCGACGGTGGCGATCCGGGAGACCACGTTCAAGGTGCTGGCCGGAGAAGTGGTATCGCTCATCGGCCCGAGCGGATGCGGCAAGAGCACGCTCCTCAATCTGGCGGCCGGGCTGACGCGACCCGACGCGGGCAGCGTATTTCTGGACGGGGTCGAGATCACCGGCCCGAGCCTGCACGTGGCGTTCATGCTGCAGAAGGACCTGCTGCTGCCCTGGCGCACCATCATCGAGAACGTGGAACTGGGACAGGAGATCCAGGGCGTGGAAAAACGGGAGCGCCAGCGCCGCGGCCTGGCCCTGCTCGCCCGTTACCACCTCGCCGACTTCGCCAACAGCTACCCGCACCAATTGTCCGGCGGAATGCGCCAGCGGGCGGCGCTCGCCCGCACCATGGCGCTGGACCCGGAGGTGCTGCTGCTCGACGAGCCTTTCTCGGCGCTCGACGCGCAGACCAAGATGGTGCTCCAGAAGGACCTCGCGCAGGTGCTCGCCGAAGACGGGAAGACGGCGCTGTTCATCACGCACGACATCATCGAGGCGATCGCGCTCTCGGACCGGGTGCTGGTCATGTCGCGCCGGCCCGGCACGATTACGCGCGAATTGGCCATAGAAATGGGCGACCGGAACAACCCGTTCGCGCGCCGCGCGCATCCCCGCATGGGCGAATACGTGAGGACGCTGATGGACTTGCTCGACATCGGGCACAGCGACCTGGCGGCCAGTTGACCGGTCCGATCGCAGGACCAAGATCGAAAGGAGACAAGATGGGCAAGCAGAAGTGGTCCGACATGCGCGAGTTTCTCGCCTTTCTCGAGACGAAGAAGGATGTCCTGCACATCAAGGAGGAGGTCCATCCGGACTGGGAGATCAACGGCATCACCCGCCTGGGGCTCCAGGAGCACGGCCCGGCGATCGTCTTCGACCGGATCAAGGGCGCGGACTACCCGATGGTAACCAACCTCCTAGGCACGGACCGGCGCTATCTCTGGGCGCTCGGCATCGACAAGTGGAGCGATTTCAACCAGGAATGGATCCGGCGCACGGAGAAGATGGTGCCCTGGCGCGTGGTGAAGGACGCGCCCTGCCAGGAGGAGGTCGTCAAGGGCAAGGACATCGACCTGCACCGCATCTGCAATACCCAATGGCACCAGTACGACGGCGGCGAGTTCCCCGGAACGCTGTCGGTGTCGGTGACGCGCGATCCGGACAGCGGCGTGCTCAACGCGGGCATCTATCGCATGCACACGCTCGGCCGGAACAAGCTCGGCTGGGGCGCGCCGGAATACACCCACGGGCGCCAGCACTACATGAAATACGAGCGCCGCGGCGAGCCGATGCCGATGGCGGTGGTCACGGGCTACGATCCCACGGTATTCATCGTTGCCAGCACGCGCACCCCGCCCGACGTGGACGAGTTCCAGCTGGCGGGCGCCTTGCGCGGCGAGCCGCTCGACATGGTGAAGTGCCAGCTTTCCGGGATCGTCGTGCCGGCCACCTCGGAGTTCGTCTTCGAAGGCGTCGTGAGGCCCGGCGTGCGCAAGATCGAGGGCGGTTTCGGCGAGTACACGGGTTACTACGGCGAGTCCCGCTCGAACCCGGTGTTCGAGGTGCAGCGCATCACCCACCGCAAGAAGCCCATCTACCTCGGCGCGCGCGAGCAGTGGTATCCGTCCGACAGCGCGCTCTCGGTCGGCAAGTCCTCGCAGGCGGTCGCGTTCAAGACCCTGCGGGAATTGGTGCCGGGGGTGCTCGACATGCGCTGCGATGTCACCTACGAGGCGATCGTCAAGATCGACAAGCTGTTCCCCGGCCATGCGCAGCAGGTCATGGACGCCGTGTGGGGCGCAACCTACGCCCGCTACAAGCATGTCATCGTGGTCGACAAGGACATCGATATCTGGGACTACGACAGCGTCCACTGGGCGCTGTCGACGCGCGTGAAGGCGGATCGCGACGTCAATATCCTGCCGCGCCGGGCCGGACAGTGGCTGGACCCGGCGGTGTCGCTGCGCGAGAAGGGCTGGCAGACCGGCTTCGGCATCGACGCCACGATGCCGGATGACGAATACGGCTTCTGGGGCGAAAAACCGCCGCGCACCGTCGACGACCCGGAGATCATGCAGAAGGTGATCGCAAAATGGGGAAAGAAACTGACCTGGCGCAAATAGCAGGACGCCGGGCGTATGCCGTTGAGATCGGGCGTGATAATGCGTAACATCTGCTGCGGTTCCCTCCCCAGGCCCGCACCGTGTCCGCGCCCTCCTCCGACTATCGCAGGGACTTCATCGCCTTCAGCCTCGCCCAGGGCGCGCTGAAGTTCGGCGAATTCGTCACCAAGTCGGGACGCACGACGCCGTACTTCTTCAACGCCGGCCTGTTCAACTCGGGCGCGAGCCTCGATCGGCTGGGGCAGTTCTACGCCAGGGCCATCGTCGCCTCGGGGTTGCCCTTCGACATGCTGTTCGGCCCCGCCTACAAGGGCATCCTGCTCGTCGCGGCGGTGGCCATCGCGCTCGCGCGGGGTGTCGACGGCCGGCCGGGCCGCGACCTGGCGTTCGCGTTCAACCGCAAGGAGGCGAAGGACCATGGCGAGGGCGGACGCGTGATAGGCGCACCCCTGGCGGGGCGGGTGCTGATCGTGGACGATGTCATGACCGCGGGCACGGCGGTCCGCGAATCGGTCGACATCATCCGCGCCGCGGGCGCGAACCCGGTGGGGGTCGCCATCTCGCTCGATCGCATGGAACGCGGCGAGGGCGCGCTTTCCGCCGTCCAGGAGGTCGAGCAGCGCTTCGGCATGCCGGTGGTCGCGATCGCCACGCTGGAGGACCTCATGCACCACCTGCGCGAGGCGCCCGAATTCGGGCAGAATATGCGGGCAATCCGGGAGTATCTGCAACGCTATGGAGCGGCACCCCATGCATGACAGGACGGCGATCCTCGTCGCGATGCTCGCGCTTGCCGCGGCCCAGCCGGCGCTCGCCCAGCAGCGCCTGTACAAATGCGTGGACGCCAAGGGCAAGGTCTACTACACGCAGTTGCCGCCGAGCGAATGCCTCGGCAAGGAAACCGAGGAGCTCTCGCGCCAGGGTCAGGTGATCAAGCGCAACGAAGCCGCGCTCACCCCGCAGCAGCAGGCCGCCCGCGAGGCCGAGCGCAAGAAGAAGCAGGAAGACGAGATCGCCGCGCGCGAGGAGCAGCGCAAGAACCAGGCGCTGCTGAACACCTATTCCAGCGAAAAGGACATCGACGAGGCGCGCTCGCGCGCGCTCAAGGACAACGAGCTGACGGTCAAGGAAACCGAAAAGCGCATCGATGGGATGCTGAAGCGCAGGAAGTCCTTCGAAGCGGAAAAGGAGTTCTACGCCAAGAAGTCCCTGCCGCCCAAGCTGCAGGACGACATCAAGCACAACGAGGCCGAGCTGAAGAACCAGCAGGAGCTGCTGGCGGCCAAGAAGAAGCAGGTGTCCGAGATCGACGCCAAGTACGACGGCGACAAGAAGCGCTACCTCGAGTTGACAAAGGGCGGCTCAGGCTCGCGAGCGGCCAAGCAATAGCTGGAAAGCGCGCCACGGCGCGAGAGGATCCGCGGCCGGGGGAAGGAAAATCAGGCGGCGCGCACCAGGCCGCGCGCGTGCGCAATCTCGCCGCCGACGGCAGCCCGCACTTGAGCGGCTGAGAGCGTTACGACGGCAATTGTCTCGCCGTCGAGCGCGGTGAATTCGACCTCGTAGCCCGCCCCGCCTTCGTGAACCAGCACCACCGTCCCCACGTCGCCGCGCGCGAGGCCGTGCTCTGGCAAGTCGCAATCGAGAATGACGTTGTCCAATTCGCGAATCATAGAGAGTTCCTTAGTGCCCGCCCTCAAAATAACTTGTCATTCCGAAGCCGAAGGCTGAGGAATCTGCTTCTTCCCTGGTCCAAAAGCAGATTCCTCGCTGCGCTCTCGGAATGACATCTCCGGGTATCGTCATTTTGAAACAGCTCAAGAGAGCTTGCGCTTCAGGATCTCGTTGATCTGGGCCGGGTTGCCCTTGCCCTTAGTCGCCTTCATCGCCTGGCCGACCAGCGCGTTGAAGGCCTTCTCCCTGCCCGCCCTGAATTCCTCGACCGATTTCGGGTTGGCGGCGATCACCTGATCGACGATCGCCTCCAGGGCGCCCACGTCCGAGATCTGCCTCAAGCCGCGCTTCTCGATGATTTCCGCGGCCGTCCCTTCGCCGGCCCACATGGCGTCGTCGACTTCCTTCGCGATCTTTCCCGATATGGTGCCGTCGGCGATGCGATCCATCAGCTCGCGGAACTGCCGGGGATTCACGGGTGACTGCGCGATGCCGATGCCCCGCTCGTTCAGCTTCGCGCTCGTGCTGACGGCGATCCAGTTGGCGCTCTGCCTGACGACCTCGGGTGGCGCATTCTTGATCGCCGCTTCGAAATACTCCGACAAATTCCGGTCGCCGAGCAGGACCGTTGCGGTCGCCGGCGTGATCGCCAGCTCGGCGGTGAATCGCGCGAACTTCTGCGACGGCAATTCCGGCATGCTTCGCCTGATCTCGTCGATCCATTGCTCGGAGATCGCGAGCGGCAGCAGGTCGGGATCGGGGAAGTAGCGGTAGTCGTGCGCGTCTTCCTTGGTGCGCATCGCGCGCGTTTCGCCGGTGTCAGGGTCGAACAGCACCGTGGCCTGCTGGATGGTGCCGCCGTCCTCGATCCGCTCGATCTGCCACTTCGCCTCGTATTCGATCGCCTGCTGCAGGAAGCGGAAGGAATTGAGGTTCTTGATCTCCCTGCGCGTTCCGAGCGTGTCGCTGCCCTTGGGCCGCACCGAGACGTTCGCGTCGCAGCGGAACGACCCTTCCTGCATGTTGCCGTCGCAGATGTCGATCCAGCGCACCAGCGAATGCAGCGCGCGGGCGTAGGCGACCGCCTCCCCGGCCGAGCGCATGTCCGGCTCCGAGACGATCTCCAGCAGCGGCGTGCCGGCGCGGTTCAGGTCGATGCCCGACATGCCGCGAAAGTCCTCGTGCAGCGACTTGCCGGCGTCCTCCTCCAGGTGAGCGCGGGTCAGGCGGACCGTTTTCTCGCGGCCCTCGAAGACGATCGTGACCGCCCCGCCGCGCACGATGGGCAGCTCGTACTGGCTGATCTGGTAACCCTTGGGAAGGTCGGGGTAGAAGTAGTTCTTGCGCGCGAATATCGAACGCCGGCTGAGGTTCGCCGCGTCATTGCCGTTCACCGCGAGGCCGAAGCGGATGGCCCGCTCGACCGCGCCCCGGTTCGCCACGGGCAGCACGCCTGGCAGCGCGATGTCCACCGCGCAGGCGTGGGTGTTCGGCGGGGCGCCGAACGCGGTCGATGCGCCCGAGAACATCTTCGACGCGGTCGAGAGCTGGACGTGGGTCTCTAGGCCGATGACGATTTCCCACTGCATCAATGCAGTCCTTGCGGCGCGTGCGAATGCCAGTCAGTGGCACGCTGGTACTGGTGCGCGGCGGCGAGCATGCGCGCCTCGGAAAAATAGTTGCCGACGATGTGCAGTCCGACCGGCAGGTTGTGCTCCCCGAACCCGCAGGGAATCGACATCCCGGGCAGGCCGGCGAGGTTGGCGGGAACGGTGTAGATGTCGTTCAGGTACATCTGCACCGGGTCGGCGGCCTTTGCCCCGATCGGGAACGCGACCGTCGGGGAAGTGGGCCCCATCACCAGGTCGCAGCGCTTGAACGCCTCGGCGAAGTCCTGCGCGATCAGGCGGCGGATCCTCTGCGCCTTGAGGTAGTAGGCGTCGTAGTAGCCGTGCGAGAGCACGTAGGTCCCGATCAGGATGCGCCGCTTCACCTCCGGGCCGAACCCCTGCGCGCGGCTCTTGCAGTACATGTCGAGCAGGTCGCGGTACTCGGGGGCGCGGTAGCCGTAGCGCACGCCGTCGAAGCGCGAGAGGTTCGAGGAGGCCTCGGCGGGGGCGATCACGTAATAGGCCGGCACCGACAGCCCGGAGTTCGGCAGGCTGATCTCCACGCGCCTCGCCCCCAGGCGCTCGAACCCGGCGAGCGCGGCTTCGACCGCCTTCGCCACGTCGGGCGAGAGGCCGGCGCCGAAGTGCTCCTTCGGGATGCCCATCCTCAGGCCCGCCAGGGGCTGCTCGAGCCCCCGCGCATAGTCCTCCGCAGGACGATCGAGCGAGGTCGAGTCGCGCGCGTCGAACCCGGCCATGGCGTTCAGCAGCATCGCGACGTCCTCGGCGCTCCTGCCCATGGCACCGCCCTGGTCCAGGCTGGAGGCGAAGGCGATCATGCCGAAGCGCGAAACCAGGCCGTAGGTGGGCTTCAGGCCGGTGATGCCGGTGAGCGCCGCGGGCTGCCGGATGGAGCCCCCCGTGTCGGTCGCCGTCGCCGCCGGCGCGAGCCGCGCGGCCACCGCGCAGGCCGAGCCGCCCGAGGAGCCGCCCGGAACGAAGGCGCGGTCCCACGGGTTCCTCACCGGCCCGTAGTACGAGGTCTCGTTCGACGAGCCCATGGCGAACTCGTCCATGTTGGTCTTCCCGAGGATCACGGCGCCCGCGGCGTTGAAGCGCTCGATCACGTGCGCGTCGTAGGGGCTGACGAAATTCGCGAGCATCCTCGAGCCGCAGGTCGTGAGCCACCCACGGGTGCAGAAGATGTCCTTGTGCGCGACCGGAATCCCGGTGAGCGGCCCGGCCCCGCCCCGGGCGAGCCGGGCGTCGGAGGCCGCCGCCATGGCCAGGCTCTTGTCGCGGTCGACCGTGATGAAGGCGTTCAGCCCGCCGTTCAGCCTGCCGATGCGGTCGAGGAACGCTCCGGTCAGCTCGACGCTCGAGATCTTTCTCGCGGCGAGCGCCGTGGAAAGCTCCTTGAGGCTCGCGTTGATCACTCGATGACCTTCGGCACCAGGTACAGCCCCGCTTCCACCTGCGGCGCGACGGACTGGAACAGGGCGTGCCGGTCGGACTCCGTCACCGCGTCCTCCCGCAGGCGCAGCACGAGGTCCTGCGCGTGGGCCATCGGCTCGACGCCCTCGGTGCCGACGGCCTGCATGCTCTCGATCAGGCCGAATATGTCGTTCAGCTGCCCTTGGGTCTGCTCGGCCTCGGCCTCGCTGATCTCCAGGCGGGCGAGGTGGGCGATGCGCTTGACCTCATCCAGGCTTAAGGGCACAAAAAATCCTTTAAATCCAAGGTTTGATTGCGCTATTATAGCGTTATTCTTTAATACCCCTTCTCTAAGGGAATCAACAGGATGTTCGGCTTTTTACGCGGCTATTTTTCCGACGATCTCGCCATCGATCTCGGTACGGCCAACACGCTTATCTACGTGCGCGGCAAGGGAATCGTGCTCAACGAGCCCTCGGTGGTCGCCATCCGGCAGGAGGG